>Ga0187880_1000518_pt1 | contig 32000 bp, 32 predicted proteins | sample June2016WEW_19_4_FD_132998 | JGI IMG/M metagenome (GOLD analysis project Ga0187880, IMG submission 132998) | Peatland microbial communities from SPRUCE experiment site at the Marcell Experimental Forest, Minnesota, USA - June2016WEW_19_40 | ecosystem: Environmental > Terrestrial > Soil >... | reverse complement strand
GGACAATTACTTCATGACGATCACGCGCGAGGTCGCCGAGCGTTCGACCTGCCTGCGCGCCAAGGTCGGCGCCGTAATCGTGCGCGACCGCAGCATCCTGGCGACCGGCTACAACGGCTCGCCCGCGGGATTGCCGCATTGCACCGAGGCCGGATGCCTCATCTACGAATCGCGCACGCCCGACGGAGAAATCGAGCAGAATTGCTATCGCACCATCCACGCCGAGATCAACGCGATCTCCCAAGCGGCTCGCAACGGCGCCGCGATTCGCGACGCCGACATTTACGTCACTCACACCCCCTGCATCCATTGCCTCAAGGTGCTGATCAACACCGGCGTGCGCACCGTGTACTACGCGCGCCCGTACAAGCTCCACACCATCGCCGAGATGCTTAAGCACGCCAGCATCAAGCTCGTCGAGGTGCCTGCCGACAATCCCGCCCCAGGTGCCCCGTGACGTCCAGCCGCCCTGCCCCAACCACGAACCCCGGTTGCGGAATCTGTGCGATGATCGATCAAATCAAGTCCGATCGAATCAAGGCCTCAGGCTTCCGCGATTTTATTGCGGAGCTCAACAGCTGCTACGTGATCCTCGGCGATCAGCAGCTCTATCGCGGCTATTGCGTGCTGCTCGCAAAGCTCCACGCGACCGAACTTTACCTCATGCCTGCCGACGCCGCCCGCCTGCTCTGCGACGAGATGCGCCTGGTCGCCGACGCCATCGCCGCGGTCGTCAAGCCGTGGAAGATGAACTACGAATGCCTGGGCAATGCGGAGCCGCACGTGCATTGGCATCTGTTGCCACGCTATGAAACCGACGAAATGCGGCGCGGACCAATCTGGCTGCGCCCCGAATCCGAACGAAAGGTAATCCTTGACGAAAATGACCGTCGCGCGCTTATCGGATCGATCCGCAGACAGGTTGCCGCCCGCTTTCACGACGCGCGCATCCCGCCCGCCTAGGAATCCAGCGTCGCCAACCAAAACGAAATTGCCGCGGGCCGCTCTTGCGCTCTCGTGCGTCGCGATCTTCATTTCTGCATGCAGGGCTCCGCTCCCCGACAAGGACAGTCCCGCCGCTCAGCTCTACGCCCGTCGATGCGATAATTGCCACCGGCCGTACAACCCCAAGGGATTAACCGCGGCGATGTGGGAGATAAAGGTCAAGCTGATGGAACCAAAGATGCAAACCGCTGGGATGCCGCCGCTGACTCCCGACGAGCGCGCGTCGATCCTCGCATACCTCGAACGCTACGCCGGCACCGATTAACTATACCGCCCGATTGTTCCAATTCCTTCCGTGATGCTAAGTCCTCATCCACGGTGATCGCATGGCCGACGAACTCCTGACCATCAAACTCTATTACGACTACAAAAGCCCCTTCGCGTATCTCGCGATGGCGCCTGCATACGCGCTGATGGAATCGCATTGCGTCCGCCTGCATTACATCCCGCACGAACTCAACATCCGCGGCGCCTTCGGCGGCGATCTCGGCGAGCGGCCCGAGCGCGATTGGCGCAAAGTCCGCTACCTCTACCTCGACGCGCGCCGCTGCGCGAACACGCGCGGCATGATCATCCGTGGACCGCAAAAGATCTTCGACTCGAAACTGGCTCTCATGTCCGGGCTGTGGGCTGATCGACACGGGCTGTTTCGCCCTTACTCCGACCGTGTCTTCGAGCGCTTCTTCAAACGCGAACTCGACATTGAAAACCCCGCCGCGCTCGCCGCCGTGATGAAGCAAACCGGCCTCGACGCTGACGGATTCAAACGCTACGCGCTTCACGACGGCCCGCGCGAGCTGACCGATGCGTTCGCTGCCGGCGATCGCGACGGTGTGTTCGGCGTGCCGACCTTCATCGTTGACGGCGAACCGTTTTGGGGCAACGATCGCGTCGAATGGGTCGTCGAGAAACTCGATGCGATGGGCCTGCGACGCTGAATCGCCGCCCGCGGGATGAGCAAGTCGATGAAACCAATTCCAATCGGAACCACCGGACGTTACGCCAAAACCGTTGCGCCCACCGACCTCGCCAGTCATCTCGACGCGTCGCTCGCCGCCGTCATGTCCACGCCCGCGATGGTCGGGATGATGGAGCTTGCCGCGATCGATGCAATCCGGCCGTTTCTCGACGCGGGCGAAAGTTCGGTCGGCATGTCGATCGAAGTCAGTCAGAGCGCCGCGACTCCGCCGGGGCATCTGGCTCGCGCCGAAGCTGAAGTGATCAAAGTCGAAGGCCGCCGCCTCGAGTTTTCCGTGCGCGCCTTCGACGAAGTCGAGCAAGTCGGCTCTGGGACGCATCGGCGCGCCGTAATCGACGCCGCCAAGTTCAACGATCGGATCAAAGCCAAGCGGAAAGGTTAGCTGCGCGCAGGACACCACGATGACCAACAAAATTTTCGACCGCAACGAAGTGTACGTGGGCCGTGACTTCGGCGCCGTGACCTGCGACATCACGCCCGATCTGATCGCGACCTACATCGCCGGCACCGGCGACGACAATCCATGGTACCGCGGCGATTCTCCGCTCGGCGGCCCCATCGCTCCTGCGCTGATTCTCCACAGCGCGGTTTACCAGACGCTCGCATGGTATCTGCCGAACATTTACGGCAATCTTCACGCGCGCCAGGAATGGGAGGTGTTCGCGCCCGTGATGGTTGGCGAGCGGCTTACGACCCGCTCAGTCATCATCGACCGTTACCTCAAGCGCGATCGCGAATACGTGGTGAACGAAGTGATCGTCGGCAACGCGTCGGGACAAATCGTATCGCGCAGCCGTACCCATCAGAGCTTCCTGATCCCCGACCAGGCCAAAGCGGGTTTCGTCGTCGATCGCGCGCGCGAAAAAGATTCGTCACGTTCATTCAAAATCGGCGAGCGCGGCGGCGATTCGATCGGCGCTCCGATGCGCAAGATCACCGACGACATGTGCATGGCCTTCTCGGGACCGGCGCGCAACTACCACAACGACAAGCAAATGGCCGTCCAACTGGGATTCCCGGAAATCGTCGTGCAGGGGATGCTTTCGGTCTGCCTGGTGGCCGAAATGATGACGCGGTGTTTCGGCCTTGGCTTCCTGTACGGCGGCAAGCTGGATCTGCGGCTGGTCAACGTGCTGTGGGGCAACGACGTCACCGGGCCGAAAGGTTTGATCGTGGGACGGCGGCCCGAGGGAATACGCTCACGCGCCGAAGTCGAAGCCTGGTGCGACAAGGCCGACGGAACCAAGACTGTCGTCGGCAGCGCCAGCGCGATCGAGCTGTAATGCCCGGCCGCTCGCGCGCTTGTTCAATCGTGAGCGCGAAACTCTTTCTTCTCGTCGCCGCCGCCGCGGCGTCTCTGTTCGCCGCGGGATGCGCGAATCGATGCGACTACGCGCGGACCAAATGCCAGTACCAGTGCAATCGCGACTACCAGGTATGCGAACTACATGGTAACGACGAATTCTATTGCCGAAACGAAATAGGCAATTGCGTGTCGGCTTGCCAGGCCGACCGCAGCAGTTGTCATTCGTGGCTGTGGTATTGAACGGCTATTGCGCCGTGGTGAGGGCTTCGACATCCGCGATCGACTTCGGCGTCGCCGCGGTCATCACTTCGTGACCGTCCGCGGTCACCAGCACGTCGTCCTCGATTCGAATCCCCTGTCCGCGAAAACTTTCGGGAACCTCATCGTCGTCGGCGCAGATGTACAATCCCGGCTCGACCGTGAGCACCATCCCGGGCTCGAGCACTCGCGACGCGCCGTCCACCCGGTACAGCCCCACATCATGCACGTCCATGCCGAGCCAGTGACCCGTGCGATGCATGTAATAGCGCTGATACGCGCCTTTCTCGATTATTTCATCGGCCGATCCGTGCAGGATTCCGAGCTGACGCATGCCGTCAACCAGCACGCGCAGAGCAACTTCGTGCGGTGCGTCGAAATGCGCGCCAGGTTTGACCGCGTCGATCGCCTTTAGCTGCGCGTCGAGTACGATTTCGTACAGACTGCGCTGCAAGCCCGTGAAGCGCGCCCCAATAGGCGACGTGCGCGTGATATCCGCGGCATAAAAGTCGCACTCCGCACCCGCGTCGATCAGCAGCAGCTCGCCCGTGCGCATCTCGCGATCGTTGTTGATGTAATGCAGCGTCGCCGCGTTGGGTCCCGACGCGACGATCGACGGATAGCTCGGACCCGTCGCCCCATTGGAGCGAAACGCGTAGTCGATCTCCGCCTCGATCTGCCACTCACGCATCCCGCCGCGCGCCTTCATCATCGCGCGCTTGTGCGCCTCGGCCGAAATCGCCATCGCGCGCCGCATCGCCTCGAGCTCCGCCGGCTCCTTCTTCACCCGCGCCTCGTGAATAATGTCGCGCGGATCGATTATTGACGACGGCCCCGTCCCGGTTCGCGGCCGCATCGTGTGCGCCCATCGAATCAGTTTCAGCACCCGCTCATCGAGCTTCTCGTTGAGTCCGAGCGGGTAATGCACGCGATCGCTCTTTTCGAGGTAGCGCGGCAAAATCTTTTCAAGTTCGTCGATGACGTAGGCCTTGTCGGCGCCGTACTCGAGCATCGCGCCTTCCACTCCCGCGCGCCTGCCCGTCCAGGTCTCGCGCTCCTTGTCGCGTGGACGCACGAACATCACGAATTCGCCGTCGGGATGCCCCGGCGAAAGCACCGCCACCGCTTCCGGCTCTGTGAATCCTGTCAGGTAGTAGAAGTCGCTGTCTTGCCGATAAACGAACTCGACGTCGCGCGATCGAACCGCCACCGGCGCGCTGGGCATGATCGCGGTTGCGCCGGGCGCGATCGCCTCCATCATGCGCTTGCGCCGCGCGCGAAAATTGTCGCCGTTGCCGCTAAGCGCCATCGCAATTCATTACGCCACGCGCGCTGCGATTACGGCAAGCCGGCTCGCGGCACTTGCACTTGCGTGGTTTCGATTCTTCCGCCGCGCGTCGCGCGGCATTGCTCCGGGTTGGAATTCGGCGCCGTCGCGACAAACAGCGTCCGCCCGTCTGGGCCGCCGAGCATGCATGCGAACGCGTCCGTCTCCACTTTGATCCGCTCGGCGACCTCGCCGCCCTGCTTCACCCGAATGACTTCCGACTTCGTCGGACACGCCACCCAGATTGCATTTTCGGCGTCCAGGCAAATTCCGTCGGGCGGACTCGATCCCAGCTCGGCCCACACCCGCCGATTCGTCAGCGATCCATCAGCGCCGATATCGAACGCCGTCAAGCGGGCGCCAAATGTCTCGCCGGCGATCAGCGTCTTTCCGTCCGGCGTGATCACCATCCCGTTGGGGAACATCATTTCCTCGGCCACGATGCGCGCGACGCCGTCCGGCGCGACCATCACCAGCGTCGTCGAGCGCGGCTGCGCGTTGCCATGCAGATCGAATCCGAAGTTGCCGACGTAGGCGCGCCAGCCCGCTTAAATCGGCGGCCATCTTCAGCCCGTCGCGATCCAGCCGCATCAGCTTGCGATCCGTCATCGACACCACCAACATCCGTCCATCCGGCAACCATCCAAGTCCCGACGGCCGCCCCGGCACCTCGCAGATGACTTCGCGCTTGCCCGCCATATCGACCGCGAGCACCTGATGCGCGTGCATGTCGGAGAAATACAATTTCCCGTCGCGCCATCGCGGCCCTTCGGCAAACGCCAGTCCGTCGATTAATACTTTCATAGTCCGCATCGGATTTAACCTACCTCAACTGTCCTCGGATCTGAAATCTCGGCAAGCACAGGTCCGCCGCCTCTAAAATAACGGGCCAGAGATCCGCAACTCGTCGCGGCACGCTTCGCTGAACGCACGCAAGGGATCGATCGCGTCGCTGTTCACTACGCCTTGCAAGTCGCGGAACGTCTTGTTCGGCGCCTGGTACGTTTCGATGATGGTGTTGGCAACGGTTTGTGCGGCTTCGACGATCTTCGGCGACGATAGAACCCGCATCCTGCCGATCAGGGCGTACAGTTTAACGAGCTTGGCGAGCTCCGCTTCGTTATGTCCTAAAGCATCCGCATACAATCGCGCCGATACCTCAATAAAGTCCGCGTACAACTCCTCGCGCCTGGTTCTATGGTGCGCCAACTGCTCCGCTCGGGCCTGAGCTTTCTGGCTCAGCCATGACGACGCCAACATCATGAAGCCGCCGATCAGTGATCCAGCGAGCGCAGCAAAGGCGGAAAAGTATTGTGAGTTCATAGTCGCATCCTCATCCGCCACCGGTCGGGTTTTTGAGAAGGCACAGCTTCCAGCATCAGATGCGTCAGCCGCTTTTCGCCGCACGGTCGGCTGTAGGCACGGCGGACACTTGGGGCGGCTGCTTCTGCTCCGTCGGCCCCACTTCGGGCTTCTTTCCCTGGCGGATATGCGCCAGCCGCTCGACGATCACAAAGAGCGCTGGAACGAGGAAGATTGCGAAGGCGGTGGAGAAGAACATGCCGGTTATCGTGACCGTCCCGATCAGACGGCGGGCTTGGCCGCCGGCGCCCAAAGCGATCCATAAAGGAGACAGGCCGATGATGAACGCGAAGGAGGTCATGAGAATGGGCCGCAGACGCACGCGGGCGCCCTTGAGCGCCGCCGAGACAACAGACTCGCCCTTCTCGAGCTCGGCTTTGGCAAACTCGACTATCAAGATGGCATTCTTGGCCGACAGACCGATCAGCATTATGAGACCGACCTGGGCATAGACGTCGTTGTCGAGATGGCGTGACCATAGGCCAAAGAATGCGCCGCATACCGCCACCGGCACGCTAAGCAACACGCTGAAGGGCAGCGACCAGCTCTCATAGAGGGCAGCCAGGATCAGAAATACAAACACCAGCGACAGCGCGAAGACCCCAGCGCCACCGCCGGCGACAGCCTGCTGGTAAGAGATTCCATTCCAGGCATACCCCATATCACGGGGCAGCACCTCGTTTGCCACCTGGCCCACCGCGTCCATCGCCTGGCCGGTGCTGTAGCCGGGAGCCGGCGCCGCGTATATCTCGATGCCGCGGTACTCGTTGAAGCGGGTGGTATATTCGGGCCCGAACGCCCGCTTCATGTCGACCAGCGTCGACAGCGGAACCATCGAGCCCGCGTTGTTTCGGACGTAAAACTGACCAATGTCAGTCGCGGTGATTCGGTACTGCGGCTCCGCTTCCACGAATACCTTCCACACGCGCCCGAAGCGGTTGAACTGGTTGACGTAATAGCCACCAAGCAGGGTCTGCAATGCGCTGTATACGTCTTCGATAGGAACGCCGAGCTTGAACACCTTGTCCTTGTCAACCGCAGCGAACAACTGCGGAACCGCCGGGTCGAAGAGGAGGTACATAGGCCCAATCTCGGGCCGTTTTTTCGCCGCGGCAAGGAACTTGCGAGTGTTATCCCATAGATAATCGACCGTTTTGCCGGCCCGATCCTGAACGAAGAAATCGAGACCGCTAGACCTGCCGATGCCGGGAATCGCCGGCGGCAAGAATGCAAAAGCCTGCGCCTGGGGCAGCGCCGCCAGCTTGCGGTTGAGGTCAGCTACTATCGCTGGGGCTTGCAGAGCAGCGGTCCCCCGCTGGTCGTAGGGCTGGAGTTGGCAGAAATAGGTTCCGCTTCGGGGGCTGCTCAACTGGGTGAGTAAGTTTAAGCCGGAGCTCGAGCTATAGTAGCGGATCGCAGGTTCGCTCCTGATGATTTGATCGATTTGCTTCATCGCGGCGTTGGTCCGCTGCAGCGAGGCGGCCGCCGGAAGCTGGACGTTAATTAGAAACCAGCCCTGGTCTTCGTCGGGCAGGAAGGATTGCGGCAAAATCTTTCCCAAGCCACCGGCAAGTAGAGCAAAACCCCCTAGCACAACGATCGCCAGCACAAGCTTACGGATGAGCAGATCGCAGGTCCGGATGTAGCCATTTTGCGCGCGCAAAAAACCAGCGTTGAACATTGCAAAGAAGCGCGCTAGTGGTCCGCGGCCGGTGCTAGTGCTTTTTGGACGCAGCAGAAGTGCGCCAAGCGCCGGGCTCAGAGTGAGAGCGTTGAAGCACGAGAGCATCACGGAAAATGCGATGGTTAGTGCGAACTGGCGGTAAAGCGAGCCCGTTATTCCCGCCATGAATCCGGCCGGGATAAAGACCGCGGAGAGCACCAGTGCGATTCCGACCAGCGCGCCGCCGACCTCGTCCATAGCTTCCAGCGCCGCGTCCTTCGGCGACCGTCCATCCTCGATCTTTGCCTCGATCGCTTCGACCACGACGATAGCGTCGTCCACCACCAAGCCTACGGCCAGCACCAGCCCCAAAAGCGCAAGGGTGTTGACCGTGAACCCTACCGCCGGAAAGAACATGAAAGCTCCTACCAGCGAGACGGGAATAGTAAGCAGCGGGATCAACGTCGCCCGCCAGCTTTGCAAAAAGATAAAGACCACCAGGATCACGAGGGCGATTGCTTCCAGCAGGGTCTTCACGATCTCCCGGGCACCCTCGGTGACGGGGATAGTCGTGTCCAAGGTCAGATTGGCTTTCATGTCCGCGGGAAAATGACGCTCGAGTTCGGCCATTTTGGCCTTCGCCAGGTTGGCGGCGGCGAGCGCATTGGAGGCCGGGTTCTGGAAAAGGCCGATGATCGCAGCCGGCGCTCCGTTGAAGGATGCCTGCTCGGTGTAGGTTTCCGCGCCGAGATCAATCCGGCCGACATCCTTTAGCCGTACCAGCGATCCGTCCGGGTTGGCGCGAATAATGATGTCTCCGAACTCGTCGGCGCTCATCAGGCGGCCCTGTGCGCGCACGGTGTAGGTGAGTTGCTGGCCCGGCGGGGCCGGCTCACCTCCGATCTGGCCCACGGGATTGACCACATTCTGGGCCGCGATCGCATTCTCGAGATCTGCAACCGTCAACTGAAGCTTGGAGAGGACATCTGGTGCGACCCAAATCCGCATCGCATAGTTGGACGCTCCATATAACTGGATCTGGCCGATGCCGGGAATCCGGGCAAGCTCGTCTTCGATATTGATCGCAACGTAGTTGGCCAAAAATGTTGCGTCCCAGGTCCTGTTCGGCGAACTTAGCGTAAACACCAGCAACGGGATGCCGACCGTCTGCTGCGTCGTCAGCCCATAGTTGCTGACCTGTGCAGGCAGGCTCGAGGTCGCCTGGGACAGCCGGTTCTGGACCTGGACCTGGTCGAGATCGACATTAGTGCCAACCTCGAAACTGACCTGCAGCGTCATTGACCCGTCGTTGCCGTTGATGGACTGCATGTAGATCATGTTCTTGGCGCCGTTGACCTGCTCCTCGATCGGGGTGGCCACACTAGCCTCGACGGTGAGCGCATCCGCGCCGGTATAGACGGCGGTGGTCTGGATCTGAGGCGGCACGATGTCGGGGAACTGCGCGATTGGAAGCCGGAGTGCCATCACTGCACCGGCGATAACGAAGAAGATCGAAATAACGACGGCAACGATCGGGTGATTGATGAAAAACTTCGACACCGCTCTAGCTCTGGGGGCTTGAGGCCGCGCCGGGCGAGGGCGCTTCGCCGGCAGATCCAGGTGAACTCTCCGGTGCAGGCTGGGCGGGGATAACACGCGGTTGCACTTCCATCCCGTCGTGAACCATCTGCAATCCCTCGGTGATGACGCGTTCGCCGGGCGAGACTCCCTTCTCGATGATTCGAAGGCCGGCTGCCTGCTTGCCGATCTCAACGGTGCGCATCGTCACTTTGTTGTCCGAGCCCACGACGGCGACTTGGTATTGCCCCTGGGTCTCGAGCACGGCGCTCTGCGGGACGAGCAGCGCGTTATGCAGGACGCCGCTGGGGACGCGGATTTTCGCGTACTGACCAGGGCGCAGAATATCGTTGGGGTTCGGAAAAGTTGCCTGAATCTGAATCGTACCGGTCTGGATGTCGACCTGCCGATTGGCCGCGTAAAACTGGCCTGGATGTTGGTAGGTCTGGCCATTGGCCAGGATCATTTGGAATGGCAGCGCCGGTTGCGCGACTCCGTTCTCCTGCGCGTTAATCCGTGTCGCAAACTGCAGGTAGTCCTTCTCGGGGATTGGGAATGTGACTTTGATGGGGTCGAGCTGCGAAACTGTCGTCAGCAGAGTCGTGGCGCCGACCAGGTCGCCGACCTGGGCCTGCGCGATTGCCGCGACGCCGCCTATCGGCGAGTAAACCTTGGTCCATCCGAGGTTGAGCCTGGCAGTCTCGACCGCCGCCTGCGCCGCTTGCACTTGCGCCGTACTCCCCCTAAACGCCTGGGTGATGTGGTCGAAAGTCTCCTTAGGTATTACCTGCTGTTGGTAGAGCACGGTATCGCGGTCAAGGTCCTGTTGATTTCGTTTTAGGGTGGCTTGTTGCTCGGCCAGTGTGCCGAGCGCCTGGTCGAGCGCGGCCTTGTATTGGCGATCGTCGATCTCAAACAACAGCTGATTGGCATGCACGTGCGAGCCGTCTCGGTAATCCTGCTTCAGTAAATAGCCGGAGATTTTTGGATAGATCTGCGCGTTGACGAACCCAACGGTGGTGCCGACAGCTTCGGTGTACGATGTCACGTCCTGCTGGATGACCGAGGTCACGACAACCTCTGGGGTGGGCGCCAGCGCGGGGGGCTCCTGCTTGCAGCCGATCGCAGCCAGCGACAACGTTACCGCGAAACCCACGTAGAAGAGTCTCATAGGTATCACGCGCTCCCAAATCTTCCCGACCCGATCATCCGGAAGGCCGGATCTTGAGAGAGTCGCTCGGCGCCGTTGGGGTCTTCATAGCCCGCCCGCCGACTGTATACCGACTTCTAAAGCCTCAATCCAGCGCGCCCTTGGCCCGCATCGCTTCGACTTCCGCCGCGCTGTAGCCGAGCAATCCCGTCATCACCTCATTGGTATGCTGCCCGAGCAGCGGCGCCGCGGTCTTCACTTCGCACGGCGTCCCGCTCATCCGCCACGGAATTCCGCAATGCTGGCGTGTGCCGACTTCGGGATGCTCGCGATAGACCCAGTATTCGCGCTCGGTGAGATGCGGATCCTCGGAAAGGTACTTGGCGTCGGCGCAAGCTCCGGCCGCGACTCCGGCCGCCTGCAGCGCCGTCACGACCTCGGCGATTTTGCGCGTCGCCGTCCACTGAGTGATTATTGCTTCGAGTGCGTCTTCGTTAAGCTTGCGCGCCGCAAGCGTGGCGAATCTCGAGTCGCTGGCCAGTTCGGGTTTGCCTATCGCACGCGCCAGCCGCGCCCATTCGGCGTCGTCCGCGCATATGATCGACACCCATTGATCGACGATCTGGTCGAGGATTTTCTCGGGCAAATCGAGGCATCTGAAGATCCCGTGCGGCGCCATCTGCGGATCGCGGTTCCCAACCCGCTCGGGCTCGCGGCCGTTCATGGTGTACTCGAGGATTCCCTCCGCCAGCAGGTCCATCGCGCATTCCCACTGGCTCATGTCGATATACTGTCCCTCGCCGGTTTTCGCGCGATGCAGCAGCGCGCTTATCACCGCGAACGCGCCATGCACCCCGGCGTTGGGATCGGCGTAGCTGAAACCCGCGTGCATCGGCGGAAATCCCTTATACCCCGTCAGCGCCGACAGCCCCGACAACGGCACCTGCGCCGGCCCGTACGACACGTAATGACTATATGGTCCAGTGTCGCCGTAGCCCGACAGGGTAATCATAACTGCATTCGGATTGACCTTCTTGACCTCTTCGTAGCCGAATCCCATCTTGTCGAGCACGCCCGCCGCGAAGTTGTTGATCACCACGTCGCTCTGCTTGATGAGCCGCCACGCGGCTTCCTTGGCCTCGGGATGCTTGAAGTTCAACGACAGCGATTTCTTGTTCTGGTTGTATTGATTGAAGTAGCCGGACTTGTTGAGGCTATTGAACACGGCGTCGGGCCACGGCGGCAGCATCCGCGTCACGCACGGGCGGGTCTTGGTTTCGATCCTGATCACATCGGCGCCAAGATAAGCCAGTTGCAGGGTGCAGTACGGTCCCGCCCACACCCAGGTAAAATCGCAAACTCGAATTCCCGACAGAGGAGGCTTCGCCATCGCTAAATCACACCCTTGCGCTTGAGTTCGTCGAGCCGGGCTTGCGAAAGCCCGAGCTGTTTCCCGAATACTTCCGCATTATGCTGTCCCAGCGTCGGCGCCGGCCGCCGAATTTCCCACGGCGTGCGCGCGTACTTCAGCGGCGCGCCCGGATACAGGTGCGTGCCCGCGACCGGCTGCGCGATCTCGACGAAAAATCCGCGCGCCTTGAGATGCTCCGAGCTGAGCAGATCACCCATCGTTGACACCGGCGCAAACGGCACCCGCCTGGCCTGCGCCTTTTGATACAAATCGAGCACCGTCTGCTGCGCGACCCATGGTTCGAGCAACACTTTGAGCGCGTCCCAGTTCACCGCGCGCACCAGCCGATCCTTGAAAATCTCCTCTTCGGCCCATTCGGGATTGCCCATGATATCCACGAAGTTGCGCCACTGATGCTCCTCGATGCAGCACAGAAAGATGAAGCCGTCCTTGCACTCCATCGGCGCGACCGGCGCCAGCGGCTTTTGCCCCCACCGCGTCGAGAGCATTTTCATGTACGGCCAGTACTCGAACGTCATCTCGGGGATCGCCGCGACCGATTCCTGGATTGAGACCTCGACATGCTGCCCGGCCCCGTCGCGAAGCTGCGCGAATGCGGCCGCCACGGTCGCCACTGCGCCATGCGCTCCGCCCTGGTATCCCGCCTGCTGTCCCGCGGTTTTCAGCGGTGGCAACTGCGGAAACTGCGGCGCGCCGTTGAGCACGCAGATGCCGCCCGCGCACCAGATGGTCAAATCCTCGGCGCGGTAGTTGCGATACGGACCCGTCAGTCCGAACGGCAGGATCGACGTCATGATCAACTTCGGATTCGCCCGGCGCATCCGCTCGTAGCTGAGCCCGACGCGATCCATATCGGGCGGCGCGACGTTGTGAATCAGGATGTCGGCATCCGCCACCAGCTTCTCCAGAATCGCGAAGCCCTCGGGCTGCGTGATGTCCAGCGTGACGCCGCGTTTGTTGGTGTTGAGATAGAGGAACAGCCCGCTTTTCTCGGGATGCGCGACATCGCCGGGATACGGCCCTCGCGTGCGCGCGCGGTCGCCGGCCCCGGGCCGTTCGATCTTGATGACCTCCGCGCCCATGTCCGCCAGCAGCTTGCTGCAATACGGCGCCGATACCATCTCGCCCACTTCAACAATCTTTAAACTGGATAACGCTCCCGCCATCGATACTCCGTCTATACGAGATTGTTGGATTTTACTCCGGAAAAACCTGCCGCAGCGGCTTCACCTCGACGCGCTCGAACACGCCGCCGGTCGTGTACGGATCGCTATTGGCAAACGCGATCGCTTCGGCTTCGCTCTCCATGTCCACGATGATCAGACTGCCGCTGCCGTCGGTGAACGGCCCCGCGAGCTTCACCTTGCCGGCTCGATCCAGCGGCCGCAGGTTGTCGAGATGCGCCGGCCGTATCCGCGGCCTCAGCGCAGCGCCGTCGGGTCCGTCATGGCCGATAATCACGAACAGCATCGCATCGTCCTTCTGATGAAATACACCCGATTAAGCCCGTGATAATTAGCACGGCGCGGCGGCGCGGGCAAAATCATCCGCCACCAATCCGGGGGCTTTTTGAATTGCCGAGCGCCGGTCACGCGCCGCGGGCTTGCGGACGGCGACGCCGTATGAAAACATTCTTATTTCGGATACTAATCTCATCAGACAGACTAATGGAGGGAACGTTTTGAGAAACTCGTTGAAAATTGCGGCTTTGTCTTTTGGTGTCGCGGTGCTGTTCGCAGGCGTGGCGCTTGCGCATGGTTCCGGATCCGGATCTGGGACCAAGGCCGTCAAACTTACGATCAAAGGGACAGGAGCCTCGGCGCCCGGCGGAAACGTGGGTGCTGACGGGCAATGTATTAACACTCTCGACCCTTGGCTCGATAGTTATGTTTGCTCAGGCCCCGGCGAATGCTCTTGCAACGTGCTTACCTCCCCCACGCTCTCCGGAAGCGGCCTCAAAAGCGTGGCGAACTTCTTCGTCACGACCGACCAAGGCATCAATCCTGCCACCGCGCCCACGGTTGACTCTGGGCCCAATCCGGAATGCAACCCGTCGCTTGGCATTTTTACGGTAAGCGACGGAAGCGGCGATTCGACGACGCTCAACTTTTTGGGAGTTGACTGCAAGCATGTAACCGGGATCTCGAAAAATAATCCGAGCGGAACCCATGACAAGGATCTGATGTCGGGCGGTTGGGGAATTTCAAGCACCCCCGCGCCCACTAACACGATCTCGGGATGGGGGACGTTCACAGGCACGACCATCAAGGCTACGAATGCCGTCTCAGTGACACTGAGCGGCTGGGTAACCCAGGAGTAAGGCGGCAGGATCGGCCGGCTCGCCGGATTTCGAGTTTTTTCAACTGAAGGGAGCGCGTTCGTCAAGGCGCTCCTCGCCGCGAAAACAAAAGAGTAAAAACAACATGTACAAATCTCTTCTGGTGTCTGTCACTGCCATCTTGCTTTGCGCAGGCGTCGCGCTTGCGCATGGTTCCGGTTCCGGACCTGCGACCAAGGCCGTCAAAATTGCGGTCAAAGGCACGTCAACCTCAGTGAGTGCCACGCTGGCATGTACTACCTCTGGCAACTCTTGGGTCGATGATTATGTTTGCTCAGAGCCCGGCAATTGCTCTTGCAAGGAGGTTACCCCCGCCACGATCTCCGGAAGCGACCTCAAAACCGTGTCGAATTTCTTCGTCACAACAGACGTTGGATTCAATCCTGCCACCGCTACCCCGGTCTCGCCTGGACCCACTCCGCAGTGCGACCTGTTTCGTGGCAGCTTTTTGATAACGGACAGCAGCGGCGATACGGCTACCGTCAACTTTGGGGGAGTTTCGTGCGAGAAGCTGACCGGGTTCTCGAGCAAGAATCCCAGCGGAACCGAAGACCAGGAGATGCTGTCGGGCGGTTGGGGAATTTCAGATACTCCCGTGCCCCCCAGTAAGGCGCTCTCGGGATGGGGGACGTTCACGGGCACGCACAGCGACACTTCGAATGAGGTCTCACTGAAACTGAGTGGCTGGAGGACGGAGTAGTAAAAAAAGGGGGCAGGACCGCCGGCCCCCCGGATTCCGACTTTTTTCAACCGAGGGGAGCGCGTTCATCAACGCGCTCCCTTCTTCGTTTTGCCAACCCGCGCGCGCGGCAGTTCGCTCACGGACGGGAGGCGGCGCCGAACAGCGGCGCGAACGCCCCGCGATAATGCCATGCCAGGAGCGCCTCGATCGCAGCCACCACGATCGCCATCGGCAATAGTGCCGGCGAGAGAAACAGGTGGAACGCGACGATGTTCACGATCACGGGAGCCAGAATCACCAGCGCAAACGGCACCGCCACGCCCAGCACCAGCAGCGCTCCTCCCATCACCTGGGTCCCGAAAATCAGCGCGAACATGTAACCCGTCTGCGCAAGCGCGCCGAAGAACGCAACCGCCGGCTCCGGTTCCGGAGGATTCGGCATGAAATGCAACAGCCCGTTCAGACCGAAGATCAGGAACACCAGGCCCAGGAGAATACGCGCGACGATAACTACGGTCCTCATCATCATTTCCTCCTGAAGCACCCTGGCTCCGAGTCTAGGCCCCGCGGCAATCTCTTCGAGATCGTCTGCTCCCTCCAATCTCGCGTGAAATAACCGGCTTGCGAGTTCTCCTGAGCACTCAAACTGCAGTCAGCACCGCAAACGTCATTGTTATGAAGCTGAACACAACCTTACTCTCACAGTGAACCCCTCATCACGAGAACTAATGGAGATATCATTGTGAGACACTCATTGAAAACTGCAGCGCTGTCCTTTGGCGTCGCGGTGCTGCTCGGAAGCGTAGCCGTCGGCTTCGCTCAAAGCACTGACACCACAAGCTCGACGAGCCAGACCACAACTTCGGCGCCGGCGCCTGCCGTCGTCGCGGTAGTCCCGGCCCCGGTAATGGTTGCACCGGCCCCGGTAGTCGTGGTGCCGGCCCCGGTCGTCGTAGCGCCCCCGGCCACAACCAGCGAACACTCATCGTCATCTTCGAGTTCGAACGAGGGCTCGCCCGGTAACAGCTCGAGTGAGCACACCTCGAATAGTAGTACCAGCAACTACTAGCAAGGTATTTCGCCTGCGGAGCGGCAGACCTGTTCGATGCGAATTAACCGCGCGTCGGGGCCTGCCGCTCTGATTACGTGATCGCCCTTTGACCCCCGGCACCTGGATCCGATTCACACTCGCCTGTCAATCATCCCGGGCGATGCCCGCATCGTTGCTTGACCTCCGTCGCCGCGGTAGGCCGCTGTCCTCCGGAGCCGGCCCGGTTACGGAAGGTCGGTGCTCGCATCGAGATAGGCCATCATCAGTTCGTCCACCATCGATGGATCGAGTGAAGACGCGCTGCCGGCGTACATCGCGCCGCTGCGCGCGGGCGTCGCCGGTGGATTCTTCGCATACTCGACCCCGGCCGTGATGTCTCTGACGAAACGCGCCGCCAATCCCGGAATTGTCTGGAGCAAGGTGACGCACATATGAAAGCCGGCGGGCCGCTGCAGCCCGTTAAGCCGCCATCCGCGCTCCACGAGAAAATCGTTGACGTGGCGGATGTCCACCTTGTCCGACGTAATCCCGATGCAGTAGGTCGGCTTGCCGATAATCTTGAGCTCCGGTATTTTTGCGATCCCCGACTTGATCGTGTCCGCCGCCTTCATGATGCGCCGGGTCGCCTTCAGGTAGCCTTCCTCGCCGAGCGTGACCATCGCCGCCCAGGTCGATGCGACGATTCCCTCTGACCGGGTGCCCGCGACTGTAGGCGCCGCGTACAACCCGCCCTGCCAGTCGTTCATCGTGAAGTACATGTGCCGCCGCAACGCGCGATTGCGATAAAGTATGACCGACGCCCCCTTTAGCCCGTAGGCCCATTTGTGCGTATCGCAGGACATCGAGGTGACGCCCGGCAGCCGGAAGTCGAACGCCGGAACGTCGTACCCGAGCTTTGCGATCCACGGCAGGATGAAGCCGCCGAAGCAGCTATCGACATGCAGGCCGACGCCGGTTTCAAGCGCGAGAGCGGACAACTTCTCGATCGGATCGATCAGCCCGTGCGGATAATTCGCCGCCGAGCCCGCGATCGCGATGGTGTTGGGACCGATCGCGCGCCGCATCGCGTCCACGTCGGCCAGGTAATCGGCTCCGACCGGCACGCGAATCAGCTTGATACCGAAAAAGTGCGCGCCCTTGGAAAATGCCGGATGAATCGTCTCCGGCGCCACCATCTCGGGCGCCGTAATTCCGCGCTCGGCTTTGGCTTTCTCCCGATACGCCAGCATCGGCAGGATGACGCTCTCGGTGCCGCCCGAAGTGATCGCTCCGCATACGTCGGCATGCGGATCCTGCTCGCGCGCCAGCTCCGCGCCCAGCATCCGCGCGGTCATCGCGATTATCTCGCCCTCGAATTTGGTGCCGCTCGGGCACATGTCGCGATGCAGCAGGTTGACGTGCGAGAACAGCGCGAACACGCGGTTGAGGTAGGCAAAGTGCTCCATCCCGCCGTGGAAGTAAGTGCCCGAGATCTGGCCGGTCTGCCAGCGCACGTCTTCCTTGCGCGCGATACTGCGCAACGCACGCATGACCTCCTCGGGCTGGCGGCTCTTCTTGGGCAGCTCGCGGTAGATCTCGAAGGTTTCGCGATAGGGGAACATATCTCCGAAAGGTCCGGAGGGCTCTTGCTGTTTCTTCGCTGCCTTGGGCATAAGACGACTCCTTGGGAATTGCGGCGCCCGGTTAAGCCGGTGCCGGGGCCGAATATAACTTATTATGCGCCGCGTCAGATAACCGACCGCGGCCTTAACGCTGGCCGCGCAGCTCTTCTATAGCGTAGTCACGAAAGGATGCGTTGCGCAGATTTTCGCGTCTTCTCACTGCGGGTGCAGGGCTCACCCCTGCCGCGCAGCCGCCCGTGTCATTCTAGAGCGAAAGTTGCTGTGATTGAGCCGAAGCCCTGAGTGCTGCCGAAGGGGAAGAATCCCGGATCCGGGTTCCTTCGCTTCGCTCAGGATGACTCAAAAAAGTTCTAACAGGCCGTCAGGCCGCAGATTTTCGCGTCTTCTCACTAAGGTGCAGGGGCCGCAGCCCCTGGCCGTGCCGACGGCAGCGCAGTATTAAGCCGTTGGCAGGGGTCGCGCGCGACAACGGAGCGCGGCCTTAACATCGGGTGCAGGGGTCACCCCTGCTATATCTGGTCCTTATCCAGTGCTGAGCTCCACTTGCGCGAGGTGCGCCCTTCCCACCCGCGCTTGTGATACGCGTAACCCACGATCAGCGGCACGGCGATCGTCGCCTCGCAATACACCATCTGCTCGTAGGTCGTATCGACTTTGCCCCAGCTGCTCGCTTCTTTGAGCGTGCTGCCTGAGAGCGCGCCGTCGCGCACGTCGGCCACGGTGATCTGAATCGCGTATTTATGCATGGGCACGTCATGCCCCAGGACTTCGGCGGCGACCACGATATCCTGCGCGAAATTTTTCGGCACGCCGCCGCCGATCATGAACAGCCCGGTGTTTTCGTACTTCACCTTGAGCCGCGTCAACTCGTAAAAATCCTTGGCGCTGTCGAGCGAGACCTTGGGTTTTCCGTGCCGCGCCGCCTGATGCGCCACTAGTCCGAATCCGGCCGAGCAGTCGCTGAAGGCCGGGCAGAAAACCGGCACCTCCTCGCGATACGCCTCGAGCACGATACTGGCGCCGGTCTTCGCACCCGTCTCGGCCAGGTACTTGCCCATCTCGCCGACGAATTCGCGCGACGAATACGGCCGCGGGTCGAGGCGGTCGGCGATTTTCTGAACCGTCTCGTCGCACACGCGCAGCTCGTCTTCGTCGATAAGCGTGTCGTAGATGCGATCGATATGCAGTCCGCGCAGCTTGTCGTCGTCGAGCCCGTACTTGAATCGGTCCTCGGCCATCCAGTGCTTGAAGCCGAGCGCTTCGAAGAAGTCCTGATCGACGATGTTTGCGCCGGTGCTCACGATCGCATCGACCATGTGATTGCGAATCATGTCGGTGAAGACGCGCTTGAGCCCGGCGCTGATCAGCGAACCCGCCAGGCAAAGGATTACGCCGCAGTCGCGATCGCGCAGCATCCGATCGTAAATCGTCGCCGCGCGATGCAGGTCGCGGGCGCTGTATGCCATTTGGCCCATCGCCTCGACGATCGGCACGACGCTTTCGCGCGTGATATCGACGTGTTCGATCGGCCGTTTGAGATATTCCGCCTTGATGCTCATTGGTTATGCCCCGTGATGTGGCCCGAATTATTGGCCGATAGTACGTAACGGCCGGATTGTACGCTACTTCAGCGGACCGATTCCGCCCAGCCCCGTCCAGTAGAGCATGAAGGATAGCGTGCCGAGCGCAATTAAAAACGCGAACGCCGTAATATCCGCCGGCGTCACCGGGTAATCGATAAAGGTCGTCGGCTCGTGGCTGAATCCGAAGCCACGCGCTTCCAGAGCCATCGCCATGTTGTTGGCCTTGCGCAGCGCGCCCATGAAAACCGGAATCACCACCGGCACGTAGCGCCGCACGCGCTCGATCGGCCCGCCCTCGTTGAAATCGTAACCGCGCAACCGCTGCGCATCGACGATCGTGACGGCCGAGTCGATAAACAGCGGAACCAGCCGGAATGAGAGCGAGATCGCGAAGCCGACGCGATACGGCACCCGCATCCGTTGCAGTCCGTAGGTGAACTCCTCGATCTTGGTGGTCGAAAGAAACAGCACCGACGCCGCCAGCAGCTCCGCCAGCTTGATCCCGCGCCCGACGCCAAACACCAGTGACAACCTGCTGACGTGAAAAATCGGCACGTTCACCAGCACCGCGCCGCGCCGGTAGAAAACCATCCACGCAATCGTCGTGGTGAAAACCAGAATCGCGAACAACCATCGCAGCCGGTAGAAGTTCGGCCACGAATCGGTGAGCTGCGCGATCCACAGCATGACCAATCCGACCGGCAGGAGTGCGATTGGATTGTCCACCCAGTACACCGACCAGAACATGACGAAGAGCGCAAACACCTTGACCGTCGGATGCAGCCGATGAACGAACGTGCCGCGATCGATGTACAGATAAATCGGCATCAGGCGCGCCCCCTGGCCCACGCGACGAATTCGTCGGTCGTCAGCGCCAGTGTGCCGAAGCGGCGGCTCAACTCGGTGATCTCCGGCGCCCGAAATGACGACGAGCGCAGCAGTTCGTCCTGCATGAAGAACTCGCGCACGCCGCCGTCGAAAATCTTGGCGCCTTTGCGCAGCAGCACCACGCGCCGCGCATACTGCGCGACCAGCCACGGCGTATGCGTGATGATCACGATCGCGATTCCGGCGCGGTTGAGGTCGCGCACCAGCGCCATCATCCGCAACTGCTCGCGATGGTCCAGGCCGGTGGTCGGTTCGTCGAGAATCAGCATCCGCGGCCTGAGCACGAGCACGCTCGCTACCGCCAGGCGCTGGCGCTCGCCCTTGCTGAGCAGGAACGGGTCGCTCTGGCGCTCGCTTTGAAGGCCGACCGCCTCGAGCGCCTCGTCGCATCGACGCCGAATCTCGCCGTCCGCCAGGCCGAAGTTGCGCGGGCCGAACGCGACTTCCTCCTGGACCGTGGCGGCGAAAATCTGATGGTCCGGATTCTGGAAAACGTACGCGACTTCGCGCGCCGTCTCGGCCGGCCGCATCTGCGCGCGGTTCTTGCCTTCGATTATCACGCGGCCCGTGGCCGGCTGGAGCAGGCCGACGATTTGCTTGGCCAAAGTGGTTTTGCCGGAGCCGTTCTGCCCGACTATCGCGATGAAGTCGCCGGCTTCGACTCTGAGATCGATCGAATCGAGCACGCGCGGCCCGCCCGCGTAGCTGAAGCTCACATTCTCGATCGCCATAAATGCGGAGCCGGTCGAGGCGTTTTCGGAATTCGCCGGGCGCTGGGATGCGCGTGGATCGGCGATGTTGTCACCCAAAGTTGCGGCCAGACGCGGGTAGGCGCGCACGATCGCATCGTAAGCATCCTCGACACTTTGCGCTTGTGCGTCGATTCCGAGCAGTTTGAGTGCGTGGCCCAGTCCGGGCGGGCGCACGCCGCATCCCATGAGCAGGTCGGTGCGCGCAAACACCTCGGCAGGCGGACCGTCCACGGCGATTTCCCCCTCGCGCAGCACCATTATCCGATCGGCGGCGCGCAATTCCTCGGACTCGTGCTCGATTACGATCAGGCTCAGGCCTTGCGCGCGCAGCTTGGCTATCAACTCGAAGACTTCCGCCCTGCCCTCGGGATCGAGATCGGTGGTCGGCTCGTCGAGCACGATGACCGACGGGCGCAGCGCCAGCACCGACGCGATCGCAAGTCGCTGCTTCTCGCCGCCCGACAACGACATTGGATCGCGATGCTCGAAGCCGCGCAGCCCGACCGCCTCGAGCGCGGGAATGATTCGCCGATCCATCTCGGCGCGATCCATGCCGACCTGTTCCATCGCGAACGCGACTTCGTGCGCGACGTTGGTCGAAAACAATTGCGACTCGAAATCCTGAAAGACCATGCCCACCTTGGGCGCGACGTCGCAGACGCGGAGATGGTCGAGCGGCTCGCCTGCGATGCGGATCGTGCCGCGAAAATCGCCGTCCTCGAACTCCGGGATGATGCGATTGAGGCATTTGGCGAGCGTGGATTTGCCCGCGCCCGACGCGCCCATCACGCCGATCATCTCACCGGCCGACTGCACGAAGCTTACCGCTCGAAGCGCGGGCCGGCCGGCGCCGTGATAGGTGAAGGTTACACCCTGGACCGACACTGCGTACTGATTAGGATTCACTGAAAAAACTGAAACAATTTGCGCGTCGATTTTCACATCATGAACAGGCCCGCGAATGCCAACAGGATGAACGGGCCGACGATTATCAGGACCGGTTTATCGTACGGCGCGACCAGCATCCACGCGGGGATAAACTTCGGCGCCCAATACCCGGTCGAAAGCAAATTCCCGGTAATCCAGGCGCCACCCTCGCCGGCTATCAGCAGCGCGAAACCGCAGGCTCGAATTCCCACCGGCTTCAGTTTCACCTCAGGCATCACGTCGGTGTAAAGCATCCGGCCTTTTTTCACCCGCGGATAGACGGCCGCGAGGATGAACGGCGAGAGCACGAGCGCCGACGTCATATTGTTGAAGATGATCACGTTGCCAAGCATCGCGAACGGCCTGATGACGAGCACGTTGTCAGCCCATCCGACCAGGTCGGCGCACAGCACGCTCGCGGCCAGGCATGCGATGACGTACTTGAAAATTATGAGCGGCGAGCTGGGAACCGGACTCTCGCCGCGCGCGATCAATTCCCAGACTTTGTACGGAATCCACCCGTAGGCCAGGTTCGCGAAGAATCCGAAAATGTCACCCGGCGAGACGCCGCCGAAAAAATCGCCAATCATATTTCCGATCGCGGAGCCCCACGCGGCCGCGGGACCGAACAGGAACGAGCAGACAACTGGTATCGCGTTGGCGGGGCGAAGCTCGGTGACGCCGGGAATCAGCGGTACGACCTTGAACGGCACCAGCACCGCGGCGTAGAGCGCCGCCGAGATCGCGCATAGCACGACCATCCGCGTGTTGCGCCACATCAGGCGAAGATCGCTCATCGCGGCACGCGCGAGACGATGCGCGCGCGGCGCATGCCTGCTATACGAATGAAATGATCGACAGCCACGTTCATCTCGACGCTGACCAGTATCCCGACCCTTCGGGCGCAATCAAGCGGGCGCTGGAGGCGGGAGTAACGGCGATGGTGGCGCCGGGGGTTGGCCCCGCGTCGAATCGCAGGGTAATCGAACTCGGGCGGCGGTATCCGGGCGTCGTTTATCCGGCCGTGGGATTTCATCCGGAGGATTCTGAGCATGGCGAACCTGACGCGCTCGAGGTGCTCGAATCGATCGCGCATGAGCGCGATTCGATTTGCGCCGTCGGCGAAGTCGGACTGCCATGGTACGGCACGGGCGCGGGAGATGCAGCCGCGCGGGACGCGGCGAAGCTGACGCTCGCACGGTTTGCGAAGCTCGCCGCCGCGATGGATCTGCCGCTGATACTGCACGCGCCGCACGGATGCGCCGCCGACGCGCTCGCGATAATTCGCGAGGCTAAAGTGACGCGCGCGGTCTTTCATTGGCATAAGTCCGACGAGCAGACCACGCGCGCGATCATCAACGCCGGATATTTTATTTCGCTGACGCCCGAGGTCGCCTACCGGGAGCGCGATCGGGATCTCGCCCGGATGATCCCTGCGAACCGGATGCTGGTCGAGACCGACGGACCGTGGCCGTACGGCGGCCAGTTCGCGGGGCGATTGACCGAGCCGGCGATGATCAAGGATGTGGTCGCCGCGATTGCGCATCTGCGCTGCGCTACGTTCGATGAAATAGCCGAATCGACGACGGCCAACGCGCGCGCGCTGTTTCGCATCGGAGAGTAGGCACGGTTTGCGCATTCCCGGAGATCGAAGAGTGAAATGAGATTTGCCGTATTGCTTATCGCGCTGATGGTCGCCGGATGCGCGGACGTGCCGCCGCAAATGATCTACGTTCCGGCAGACATGCTACCGAAGGTCGCCAAGCCCTCGCAAAATCAAGCGCGCTTTGCCGGTCAAACCCTGGTCGTCGCGCCGGTCACCGGGGTCGGAGCGTCATCCGCGCAGGCGCTCTCTGGCGCGCTGCTGGGTGCTTCGGTGCTAGGAACGTCAGTGATCTGGGCCAAGACATTTCGCGAGGCGCTGATCGAGGGCTTGCAAGATGCGGCCTTGTTCGGAAATGTGTCGCGCGCTGGCACGTCTCGCTATGTCTTGCAGGCCGAGATCCTGCAGCAGGCCCCGGCCGGCTACGGCGCAACCATCACGGTCCGGTACGCGCTGAACGATACGCAAAGCGATCGCGACATCTGGAGCGAGGACATCGCGGCAACCTATTCCTTTTCTCTCAACCCGGCCACTTTCCTTGCCCCCGGCAACACCCAATACCGGGCACTCATGCGGGCATGCGGTAAAAACATCGAGTCATTGATTGCGAAACTGGCGGCTCTGCCTAACGTTGCGGCCGCGCAATGACACGATTCGGACAGCTCTTTTCTACAATGGATTAAGATCACGCATCTAAGCGATTGACAGGTAAAAATGAATTGTTCGTGAAATTTGCGTCGGCAGCGGATACAATACGCTGGCGATGCCGATCTACGAATATCGTTGCGAAAAGTGCCGCCGCACGACCAGCGTCCTGACCACGCGTGTCAGCGAAAAGGTTGACGCGGTCTGCGCGCATTGCGGCGGAAAGAAAATGCGCCGCCTGATGTCGCGGTTCGCGATGCCACGTAGCGAGGAGTCGCGAATGGAGTCGCTCGCGGATCCGTCGAAGATGGGCGACATCGACGAGAACGATCCCAGGAGCGTGGCGCGGATGATGAAGCGGATGGGCAAGGAGATGGGCGACGAGTTCAACGGCCCGGAGTTCGACGAAGCGGTCGAGGAATTGGAGAGCGGCGGTGATTTGGGGGATGAAGGGTCGGGCGACGACGACGTTTAGCAGGGCTGGGCTGTGCGCGGCCGCAGAACCCTCGCCTACCGACCGCTAGGCGGTCGGCCGCCTCTCCCCGCGAAATCAGCACCCTCACTCGCGCCGGCAGCGCGGCTTCTCCCTGCCAAGCGCCGCTAGTACGCAGAACCTTTCGCCTGTCTCGCTGCGCTCGGCTGCCTTCCCCGTGAATAAACTGTGAGGTAACATCGTCTCTTCACGAAGTGCACACCGTTATTGAAAAGCGGAGATGCGTCGCCCTGCAATGATAGAGAAGCTAAAGGCAAAAGCTTTTGTCGCGCTTGGAAAACCAGACGGCCGGCTTGGAATCTGGCTGGCGGGCCATCGGGGATACGTCGGCGGCAAATGGGACGCGTTAGGCCAACTGCAGTTTGAGTTCATGCTCAAGATGGGGCTGAAACCGGGGCACGTCCTGCTCGACACCGGATGCGGCGCGTTGCGGGGGGGGTGAAATTCATCGAGTATCTCGAGGAAGGAAATTACCTGGGCCTCGACAGTGAAAAGCGGCTCATACGACTGGGAATCAAGAAGGAGCTGGGCCGGGAGCTGATGCGACGCAAGTCGCCTCAGTTCGTAGTCTCCGGCAGTTTCGAATTCGAGAAATTTTCGAAGCGGCCGGACTTCGCAATCGCGCAGTCCCTGTTTACCCATCTTGTCGAGTCCGACATCCGCCTGTGCCTGGAAAAAATGCGGCGATTCATTAGTCCTGGAGGACGGTTCTATGCGACCTACCTCATTGCGGACGGATCGCACGTCAAACCCGGTTCATCCCGATCGCATTCGCACCGGGGTTTCCAATATCCGCGCGCGATGGTTGAGGACTTCGGCGCCAAGGCCGGATGGCGTCCGAAATATATCGGTGACTGGGGCCACCCGGTCAATCAGATGATGGTCGAGTACGTCGCGGAGTAGCACGAATCGCGGCAACTAATCCGCTTCGAGCATGACGATCGCCGCCGCGGCCATCCCGTCGCCACGTCCTAGCGCGCCGATTCCCTCGGGACTCGACGCTTTCACGTTGACGCGCGATTGATCCGCGCCGATTGCGGCGGCGAGCTGCTCGCGCATCGCATCGAGATACGGCTTGAGCTTCGGCCTCTCGGCGAAAATCGTGAGATCGGCGTTGCCCAGCCGCCATCCCTGACCGCCGGCGAGCTTCCAGACGGCCTCGAGCAGCGCGATCGAGCTGGCGTCTTTGTAGCGGGGATCGCTGTCGGCAAAATGCCGGCCAAGGTCGCCCGCGCCGATCGCGCCGAGGATCGCGTTGGCCAGCGCATGCGCCGCGACGTCGGCGTCAGAATGGCCGCGGAGTCCCTGGTCGTGCTTGATTTCGACGCCGCCGAGCACCAGCCGGCGGCCCGCTTCGAGCGGATGAAAATCGAATCCGTTGCCTACGCGGTATCGCGTCGCCATTGCTCTAACCCTCGCGCGGGGATGAATCCCGCCAGCGCATCATTTGCACTGCGCCCCACTCGCGTTGACAATCGCTATTTCAGCCGCCAAGCTTTCTCCCATCGACCCGTCAGGAGGATCGCCCGCGATGCCCGCATTTGCCAAGAACCCGAAATTCATCATCGGCACGATCGTAGTCCTGTGGGTGGCGTACGTCATTTACGCAAACTTCCATCCGACGCCGGTGGATTTCTACCTTCTTCCGTTCGGTGTGATTGTGCAATTCAAGCTCTCGACCGTGATAATCGGCTCCGCGATTTTCGGCGCCGTCGCGACGATCGTGATTCAGTGGCTATGGCGGCGGCCCTCGAACAGTTCATCTGCGCCCACCGCGCCGTCGTCGCGGTAAGACGGCATCAGCAGCACGGCCACCTGGGCGCCGGCCTTCAACAGGGTTTCGCTTGACGGACCGACGAGCAATCCGTCGGCGCGCGAGAGCGAGCTTAAAATCCCCGATCCCTGGCTGCCGGTCGGCGTCGCCAGCCATCCGTCCGCGCCGCGCTCGAGTCTGACCCGCACAAACTCGGTGACGTCCTTGCCGATCTTGATATCGACGGCGCATCGCGCCTGGATGCGCGGCAGACCCACGCGCCGCATCCCGCTCATCTTGAGAATCGCGGGGCGCGCGTACAGGTAGAAGCAGACCAGGGTGGATACGGGATTGCCCGGCAGGCCGAATATCGGGCGGTAGCCCACCGTGCCGAACTTGAGCGGACGCCCGGGCCTTTGCGCCACGCCGTGAAAAAGCTGGCGCATCCCGAGTTCGTCGAGCGCGCCGGTGACGTGATCGAACTGTCCCACCGAGACTCCGCCGGTCGATAGCACCACGTCGAAGGTCATCGCCTCGGCCAGCCGCTCGCGAATCTCGCGCGCGTCGTCGCGCGCCACTTTGAGGATGACGGCTTCGGCGCCTGCTTCGGCAATCGCGCCGGCCAGCGCGTAGGCGCTGGAATTGACGACCTGCGGACCGCTCGGCGATTGATCGACGTCCACCAGCTCGTCGCCGGTCGCAACGATCGCGACCCGCGGGCGGCGAATGACTTCGACCATCGAGCGATTCACCGACGCCAGCATCCCAAGGTCCGCCGGCTTAAGCGTCCTGCCCGCCGACATCACCAGGTCGCCCAGGCGTAAATCCTCGCCGCGCGGCCGGATGGAATCGCCTTTCTCGGCGGCGACCAGAAACTCGACCACACCCCCGCCGCCGCGCGTCCGCTCGACCGGGACGATTGCGTCCGCGCCCTCGGCGATCGGCGCGCCGGTCATCGTGCGAACCGCTTCGCCCGCGCTCACCCGCCGGGCCGGCATCTGGCCGGCGCCCACGGTCTCGAGGACGGTCAGCTTGACGGGGATGGCCTCCGACGCCCTGGCAAGATCGGCGGCGCGCACTGCGTAACCGTCCATCGCCGAGTTGTCGAAGCCGGGGATATCGCGCGGCGAGCTGATATCCTGGGCGAGCACGCGGCCAAGCGCCGTGACGATTGGAATCCGCTCGACGCCGAGCGGAGTTACGTTGTCGAGTACGATTTGGATGGCCTGGTCGGCGCTAATCATGAGGAAAGAAGGATACGCCGCTTCGGCTCACGAATGAACCGGCGACCGGCCAATGCCTGCCTGGAGCAATGATCGGCGACCAGCCAATGCCGGTCTGGAGCAATGATCGGCGACCGGCCAATTCCGATCTGGAGCAACGACCGGCGACCAGCCAATGCCGGTCCAGAGCACGGAGCGAAAAGAGCCTAAAAGGACTAGAATTCGACGTGTTCCGCGCTGGCGTGGGTTTCCACGGGAACGCGGACGCTGTACGACCGTTCGTAGGGAGGAACGATGTCGCGCAGCAAGGCCGGGTTGAGCTCATGCAGGCGCTGGAGAGTCGTCCCGTGATCGAGGGCGACCCGGGAGAGCGGAGTGCCGCCGGGAACCGGCAGCATCTCGAACGCCGGTGGATCGTCGAGCTTGATGGGCGTGATTCCGTAACTGTCGGCATGATGCGCGATGTACGCGACGGCCATGAAACGTCCCAGCAGCCCACGGGTCCGCCGCGGCAGCCGATTGCCGAACTTTTCGATATTGGGGCCGCGCAACGACCAATAACGATCGATCGCCCGGTCGCCGTTGTTCCACGCGATCAGCGTCACCGGCCAATCGTCGCCGGCCGCGTCGTGCAGGGTCGCCAGGTACTCGGCCGCCGCCTTGGTGGACATTACCGGGTCGCGGCGCTCATCGACGTAGTTGTCGATATGCAGGCCGAAGCGCTTGGCGGTATCGCTATTGAACTGCCACGGACCCTTGCCGCGCTTGGAAAATTCGCTTTCGGCGAAGGCCAGGTACACCAGGTCGTCGGGAAGGCCATAGCTTCTGAGCACCCGGACCATATCGGGCAGGTAGGGGTGACTGCGGTCGAAGGTATCCTGCAGATGGTCGGGGTAATTCATAAAATCCGACACATAGCGGCGAACGGACTGATTAAGCAGAATCGGGAACGGCGCAACCGCCTGAGGCAGCGGAAGCACGTATTGCGACCCGATCGGCTTTGCGCCGGCTTCCGCGGGAGTCTCGAGCTCAAAGCCTGCGTTTTGTCCGATCAGGCTCGGCGGCGGGTTGTATGCCCCAGCCGGAGCCTGTGACCCGTCGAGTTCGTCGGCGATTGCACAAGTGGACGCCCATCCGGCGACAACCAGGGCCGCCATCAGCGCAACAAACACTCGATAGATAGACTTTGTCTTAGGCATTCTCCCCCAATAAGCTGTTCCCAACGGTACCGACCGATACGCCCCAGATCAACCCATCGGCGGTGCATAATTTATTAAAAAGCCTAATGTCTGAGAGTCATATTTTTAATAATCCTTGCAAATGCTCACGAATTTTTGCGTTCAGCGGCAATAAAATACTCGCGAAGTCCATGTTTAGCCCGACCAACTCCTTTATGTTACGGTCTATAACCGCGCGACCGTCCTGACGGCGGCTGACCGGGGGTAGATTTGAGTCTCTGGCACGACATTATCGATAGCCTGACCGATGCGGTCATCGTGCTTTCACCCGCGATGGAACCGCTGACGGTCAATCCGGCCGCCAAGACGATGCTCGGGGTCTCCCAGGTCAGCGCCGAATCCGTGGCCGACCTCGTGCGCCAGAACGACTGGTTGGGCCGGATGGTCCGCGCCTGCCTGGCCAGCGGTCAGGAGCTTGGAGACATGGAGACCGTTCTGGCGGCGGGACCTCGGGAACTGTCGGTTCGCGCCGAAGTATCCCCCCTGCTGAGCCCCGAGGGACAGCTCGCCGGGGTCATTATCGTGTTTCACGACCTGTCTCACGAAAAAGGCGCCGCCGAGGCGGGGACCGCCGGCGACTTGAGCCTGCAACTATCGCCCGCAGGTCTGGCCCACGAGGTCAGGAACCCCCTGACGGGCATCAAGGGAGCCGCTGAGCTGATGGCCGGGATGTTTCCCGAGGACGGACGCGCGCAGCAGTACTGCAGCGTGATCCTCGATGGCGTCAACCGGATCGCTTCGCTCGTCGAGCAGGTGCTGATGGTCAGTGGGCCGCAGCGCCTGGCGAATGAGCCGGTCAACATACATATGGTGCTGCACCAGGCGATGAGGATGGCGGGGTTGTTCCCGGATCCGCCCGACGGGGTCGTCGTGCTCCAGGATTTCGATCCCAGCCTGCCCGACGTGGTCGGCGACGCAGGCGCCTTGGAACGAACCTTCCTCAATTTGATCAAGAACGCGGCCGAAGCGATCGGCTCGTCGGGCACGATTCGACTGCATACGCGAATCGAACGGGATTTCAGAATGACCGCCGAGGGGCGTCGCCGCCAGTTCCTGCGCGTCGAGATCAGCGACAGCGGCGTCGGCATCCCCGAAGATCAGCTCACGCAACTGTTCACGCCGTTCTTCACCACCAAGCCGGCCGGAACCGGCCTAGGTCTCGTGCTATGCCAGCGAATTATCGCGCTTCACGGTGGCAGACTGTGGGCGCAGCGCGGCGGCGTCGAGATCAAGGGCGCGGACGCGGGCGCATCGAGGGGCGGGATGACGTTCAAAGTGACGCTCCCGATGATGCCCCCCGACAAACCCCCGCAATAAGAAATCCCGCCAGAGCGAAGCGAACAATCTTGGATCTTTGCCTCGCCCCAGTTAGGATGCTGCGTTCGGCGCGGCTTTTTACCTGCCTCGCCCGTCAGTCGGGAGAGGCCGACGCGCGTCCGCGCGCGGCGGGTGAGGGACCAAATTTGCCGGATTCAGAATCTGCACCGCGCTAACCACCACCGCCCTCTCTCTGTCATCCTGACCGAAGCGAGCAACGCGAGCGCAGCGGAAGGATCTCGGACAGCTTCGCGCCAGCGAAGCCGGTACCGGTTCTTGCTCGCCTCCGACACAAAAAGACACTTTTTCGGCTATCGAGGCTGGTGCGGCCTAACAAACCTTTGCACTCGGCGCAATGTGTTGCTGCCGAGGATCCTCGCCTCAAAAGAGAAATACGTGATCGAGCCGTGGAGCATCAAACCTGAGCTGTCTCTTCCGTGAGCTCTCCGGCGGGCCTGTCCTTTAAAAATCTGTCAATGGCTGACAAGAAGGACTGTTCGGTCTCAATCAATTCTTTTTCTTCGACTTCGGTTAGTAAGTTGAATTTTCGAACAACCCGCCGACTAATTTCCAACATGTACCAGCCGACAGCGAACCAGTACATTTCGAAGTGATTATGACTGAGTGATAGCGGTCTCCCTTCGCGACATTGCAGCCAGGGGCACGCGACGATGAACCGTTTATCCGTGATCCCATTTCGGTGAACCAACACATTCCGGACAGCCCCCAACTCAAGCAGAAGGCGGCGAACCGCATCGTTGATTTGACCGTGTAAGCCGACGGGTTCTAGGAGCTCCTCCATTCGCGCCACACCCGGCTTCAGAGCCACGCTTAGTTTCTGTTTGAGCGCGATGAACATCAATTCGGCGCGATCTTCGGGCGAAGCATTGATAAATGGTAAAAGCGGTCCCTCCATTTTTGCGATTACTCCGCCAGCCGGCAGAACGTTGGGTGTGCGAAAGAGTCTCCGAACTAGATCATCGACAGTCACTTCGAGAATGCTCCATACTCGAACGATTGCGATTGAATGCAGGTAGGGAAATCCGCGACTCGCCTCTTCTTTCGCGAAATCCTCCAGCGGCTTGGCGTCTTCTTGGTGTTTGTTGAAATCTTCCTCGCTGCGATAGGGATCAGGCTTCTTCATGACTTTGGCAGCTTTGCGGTTCACCGATACCCATTCGACTGCATAGGTTGCAGACAAGATTCCAGAACCCGCGGCAGAAACAAACCTTCTTAACTTCATCGAATCGGCCATCCCTCGATCCAAATCATCTGTGAGGTCGTTTAGGCGAATCTCCTCCGACGCTTCCATTCGTGCGTTGCCTCCTCTTGAGCTCTGTCACTCATAGTAATACCTAGAGTCGGATTTCGCCGCACTATTCATGTCGGTTCGCCGCCGCCCTTCCTGTGCGCCCTCTCGCCCGAATGAACCAGCGCGGCATGGTTCATTTGCCTGGCACCAGATAGCCGAACTGGGTGCCTCGATATCATCGCGACGCCGCAGCGGGCCAGCACCGCGTACCCCTCGCAGGGGATGAACTGTTCAGCCTTACGCTCGAGCGCCTTCCGTGCTACCAATCGCTTATGGTCAACAGCCAGGATTCTGCACGCCCGCTCGCTGAAAAAGCCGCCCGACAACTCACCACCGCCGCCAACGACCCTTGCGCTTCCCGCAAAAATATTTTTGACGGAACGAAACTACCCCTAGAGCGCAGCCGTCCCAAAACCACAACCAATTGTGTATTTCTTCCTTTTCCGGCCGATCCACCCGTTCACGATTGCGCCGCCGCCACGCGTAACACCGGCGTGATGCACAGATTTTGGG
>Ga0187880_1000517_pt1 | contig 32009 bp, 31 predicted proteins | sample June2016WEW_19_4_FD_132998 | JGI IMG/M metagenome (GOLD analysis project Ga0187880, IMG submission 132998) | Peatland microbial communities from SPRUCE experiment site at the Marcell Experimental Forest, Minnesota, USA - June2016WEW_19_40 | ecosystem: Environmental > Terrestrial > Soil >... | reverse complement strand
GTAAAGAAGCAGAAAAACGATAAACGTTATACCCAGCACCGTAGTGTAGCCGCCAAACTGGTTAGCTTCATACACTGGAAAACACATCAGCAACAAAACAACACTCACAGCCCCAACTTTCTTGCTAAAAAACCTGCTAGCAATCAAATAAACACCCATGAAAAGCAGCCAATCAACAATTGCCGCCAAAGCTTTCACTAAAAAAATCATCTGCCCCACACCCGTTGCGCCGCTAAAAGAAATCAGCATCGCAAGCAAAAGCTCGTAAAGAGGCGGCGTCCAACCCAAGTTAGCCAAGGGAATGTTACCAGTCTGCAGGAAAATCTGGGCTTTAACTAAGTGAACGGCCGGATCATTCCCAAGCACTACACCATTCATGGATATGACGGTGTAGAAGATGAGCAAGACAAGCACAGAGAAAACAGTGAGGAAACCGATTTCAAGCTGCCTTTCTCTAAGTTTACTCATCAAGGAGTTACTTATCCCCCGATCTGATTGATGTCCGATCTAACCTTAAAAATGGCAACTTCATTGTTAATAAATACAAGGCTAAACTCGGGGTCACACGCAAATTTGGCGTTTACGCCAAAATCTCGGTTTGCAACGTAGGAAATCGAGTTCGCCTGCAAAGCCTCTTTATAATCAAACGTGGTGATAGGCAAAGTTTCAACTGGTTTCTGCGCGTTTTGAACGTTATCCATCAACGTCTTGTTAAGGCTCGCCGGGTTCACAACATCATTTTCCGTGACCTGGTAGACTCCAACCAAAATCTGTATTTCCGCAGAAGACTTCCCCTGCAAATTGTAAGAGAGCTGTGTGACACATGGGTTTGCCGCGTTAAACGAGGAGATTAAGGGCTGATTTTTCACGAAAATTAGTTGACCGACCTCTTTCAATCCTGGATCCAACATCGCAATGGTGTTGTTGAACGGCTGCAGAAATTCGCCTTGGGCATTCATCACGAAATTGATCCAGTCTAAGGAGACATTCTGGTTGATGCTTTGAACCACTATGGTCATGTTTGCGAAGGCAACGCCCTGGGAAACCGTCAGGATTTCTGAGTAACTGAAGTCGCTGTTCGCCTTCTCAACCACGATTGACGGGCTGCTACTCTGCGCGCCTACCATTTGCATGTTGGTTACAGGGACCTGTGTTATGTCAGTGGACTGCACAGACCCAGCATTCTGCGAAAGCAACGTGATTTCGCTATCGTTAAACTGAAAGAACGGAAACGGGAAATAAGTCCAGTTAAGGTCTGCCAGAAACTCAGGATTATGTCTCCCAACGTAACCGCCATCTTCTCTAACTTGAACGTAACCGTTATCGATAACATAATCCGTGTCAAGCAGGTTAGATGCAACAGTCGCTGGGGCTAACTCGCTGTTAACCGTTAAGTACTGCGGTTGAACCGCGCTTAAGGTTGGCCGCTGTGCAAAACCGCCAAGCCACCACCCGTAAAGAGCGTCAGACACAAACACCGAGCCGGGCGGAGTGTTTTGCTGGGCCCATTGAATGGCTTGGTAACCAGGATTGTCCATCACTTGATAGAAACTTTGAATTGTAACGCCTTGCCACGGCGTAAGAAAGATCGGGAGAGTTAGTAGAAAAATAAGAATGAAGCCTAATGCGAACAGTGAATAAACTCTCTTACCTGTTAAACCGGCTGAGATACGCGATGCCCACTTGTTCGCGTTCCGCTTTGTCTTCTGAATTTGGCTGGTAAGAGCGCGGTAAGTGTCTGTCAGGTGTGAAAAGTACGCTGCGCCGTGGTCTATCATGACGGCGAAAACTATTATGACAGGCAAGACCAAAAAGTAAAGAAACCGATTGTAATCAACGTAGAGCCCAAACATGAAGCCCTGCGTAAGCACCAAGGGAACGAAAAGCCACATGATCAGCAGGAAACTTGGAAGCGAAAGGAATCGGCGTTTGTATTTTTTGGACAACAAGAAGAGCGGCAAAAGACAAGCGAAGAGAGCTAACACTTCATCGAGAGGAAGCACCCTCGTCGAAAGAATCGCTTGATTAATAGCGTTAACAGCGGAAAATGAAGAGTTAGCGCTCAAATAAGCTGGAACTGCACTTGCCAAGAAAGGCGAAACAAGAAGGGCTCCGCCTAACAGCGGGAGCAGCCAAAAGGAAACGTTTTTTCTCGTTGTCCCGAAAGTTTTAGGAAAAAGCAGCCCAAAAAGAACTGTAGAGACAGTGATGCCGACAAAAACGACGGCGCTCAAGGAGTGCGTCAGGAAAATTGAACCCACCAGAATTGAGGTTGAAACAAGAAACGGCGCAGACGACAACTTTTCTCTACGGAGAAACAAGTAGAAGGTCACAGGAATCAAAAGCAGAGTTATTACGTTGGGGTAGCCTGCCCACATAAGCATCTCAATATCGAAGCGGGAGACCGCGACCAAAAAAGCAACAATGAAAGCCGCTGATTCACTCCACACCGCCCGAGTTATCAAGAAAGCAGCTAAAACAATAAACGAGGAAAAGAAAGCTACAGTGACCGCTTGCGCCACGTAGTCGGACATGCCAGTCACGAGGATTACGCCTGAAGTGAAAATGTGGAAACCAGGGAACGTTAACGATTGCCCTCCCCCCATCTGGTAGTAATCATACAGAAAATTGGTGTGCCCCGACGGATTGATCGAGTTAATGACGCTGGCATGCAAGCCTATGTCGGCACCAGGCGGAAAACCCTGCCAAAACATTAGAACTACGCGGTAAATGAACGCGAAAACGAGGATTAAGGGCAGTAGCACATATTTTTTTTCTTTGAACATTTGCTTCCTTCTCTTTCCGTAGTCTGCTTTTGTGTTTAACCGAAATCCTTAGTCAAAGCTTAAATATGGAACTCGAGTATAAAAAGCCCAGAGTAATAAAAAGGAAAAAAGGTGTTTAAATGTCTTGGCTTAAATCTATGATGGAGAAAGAGCCTCCAGAACCAGAGAATCCAATCGGCGTTGTCGTTATTGGCAATATCGAACCGGACATGCATGACACAGCAAAAGAAGCAGTCAGAAGGTCACTAAAACGCGCTGGGTTTAAAACAATCGACGTTGGCAAAAGCGTTGCCCCGCAAGTCTTCGTTGACAAGGCAAGAGAGAACAACGCAGACCTTATCGCAATTTCGGTGAACACGGTGCCAGCTAAGAACAATCTGCCGAAGCTTGATGAAGCGTTAAAGGCCGCCGGACTCAAAGGCAAAGTCGCCATAATCATGGGCGGTGCCGCCGTCAAAAAAGAAGACGCTGACGCTATGGGTGCACTCTTTGGCAAAAACAAGGAAGAGGCTCCTGAACTCGCAAAGAAAGCAATAGGCAAAAAATAATTCTTCAGATGAGGAAAAATGTCCTTTAAATTCAACACGGAACAAAAGATATACACTGTCGGACGGGCTAAAGTAGGCGGTCAGCCAGGAGAACTACCGACTTTCCTGATTGGCTCCATCTTTTGGCTTGGCCAGAAAATGGTTCAAGACGCAAACAAGGGTATTTTTGATGCGAAGGCAGCTGAGGACATAATCAACACGATGCAGACTCAAAGTGACATTACGGGTGTGCAGTTCGCTTTTGACATTGTTGGAACTACTGATATGGCCTTTGAGAAGTACATTGACTTCGTTGCAAAACACAGTGAAGCACCGTTGATGCTTGATGCCATGAGTCCAAAGACACGTATGATGGCGGCTACTACCGCGAAGAAGATGGGTCTTGCAGACAGATGTCTCTACAACTCAGTTTACAAAGGTGTAACTGATGTTGAATTGGCGAATTTGAAAGAAAGCGGCGTCAAAATGTCCATAGTGCTTGCTGATGACCCTAAAGATACCACCATGGAGGGTAAAATGAAGGTTATCCAGGAAGCATTAGCGTTGGCAGAAAAAGGTGGAATCACGAAGCCTTTGATTGACACAGCTATTCCCGCGTTCGCTCCAGACATGGGCACTGCCGTTAGAACTATACCGATCATGAAAGAGAAGTATGGTCACCCAGTAGGCTTGGGCAGCGGAAACGTTGTCACAACCATGGGTTGGGTTAAAGCTAACGTTGCTAAAGAATTTCGCCCCGGATGCAGAACCTCAACCAACTCGATAATGCAGACAGCAGGCGCAAACTGGCTAATGATTGGACCCGCAGAGCAGGCAGAATGGATTTTCCCAGCCGTTGCAGTAACTGACACGTATATTGCTTCAGCCGCAGGCGACCTTGGAACGAGACCAATAGACGAGACTCACCCGATCTACAAGATGTTCATGTAAAAACCCCTTTCCTTATTTTTTATTGTTAAAGTTTTGAAGCGCGGAAAATCTGAAGCCTCTTAGATGGTTTGAAATTATCGTTGCCTTCACGGTTCTAACGTTAGCTGTGACTTACTTTATTCCCGGCAACTCGTTTTTTGCGGTTTTGCGTTATGTTTTCGGTTTTGTCTTTGTCGTTTTTCTTCCCGGTTACTGTTTGATTAATGCTTTGTTTACGGGCAAGAACAGGCTTGATTCTGTCGAGCAGCTTGTGTTGTCGGTGGCGTTGAGTTTTGGTTTAGATGGTTTGATAGGTTTGTTTCTGGGTCTTTCGCCCATAGGCATCAATTTTACTTCGATAACGGTTTCGCTTAGCGCTGTGGTGCTGGTTTTTGCGGCTGTCGCGTTGGCGAGAATGCTACGAGAGCCTGATGTGCAGAGCTCTGAGCAGGTAAGCGCCTGAAGTTTTCACCGCTGACTTCCCGTATGTTCCGCCCCTGCGCATCATGTGAAGAACGTATCCTGGGCGCAGGTAGAATTGCTGGTAGGCTTTGTAGCGGATTTCCGAGAGTTTCTCCATGGTCAGCCACGGGGTTTCAAAGGTTGGTCCCGCCGTGTCGTATTTGTCGAAGTCTGTGACCCGTAGCCAACCGTTCTTCTTAACTTGCTCGTACATGGGCGTTCCTGGGTAAGGCGTAGCAACGTAGAAGCCGACGTCATCGAGTTTAAGTTCCTTAACAAAGCGAATCGTTTCTTTTGCTGTCTGCTCCGTTTCGCCTGGGAAACCCAACACAACGTTCCCAATCGTCATTAACCCAACTTCAGTTGCTGTCTTAAATGCTGTGCGTGTTTGGTCAAGCTTGATTTTCTTGTTCATCTTACCCAAAATCACTTCGGAACCTGACTCGACGCCCATCCAAACAGCTATGCAGCCTGCTTCATGCATGGTTTTGAGCATTTCTCGGTCAACCATGTCGACGCGTGTGCCGCAGTCCCACGTCATGTCGAGTTTTCGGGCGTGGAGTTCCTCGCAGATTTTGAGGACTCGGTCGCGGTTAACTGAGAAGGCGTCGTCGTAGAAGGTGACTTGGTCTACGCCGTACTTGTCGTGGACTAGCTGCATTTCGTCGACGACGTTTTTGGGGCTTCTGAAACGGTAGCCTCTGCCGAACATGCGTACCGTGCTGCAGAAGTCGCACCAGTAGACGCAGCCGCGGCTTGTGATGAGTGGGAACAGGATTTTGCCCATTCTTTTGAGTGAGTCAAGCGGGAGCAGGTGATGAGCGGGGAAAGGCAGCGAATCCAAGTCCTCCATGAATGGTCTGTCTTCGGTGCGGATTATTGTGCCGTCTTTGGCTCTGAAGGTCACGCCGAGGACGTCTGAGAGGTTGCCGCCGCTTTGCAGTTTGCTTAGCAGCTCGATAAAGGTTAATTCTCCTTCTCGCCTGACGACCATGTCAAGTGAGGGGTACTCTTTGAGGGCGTTTTCGTCCCAGAATGTTCCGTGGCTTCCGCCGAGCATGGTTACGGCTTGCGGCTGTTCCTGCCTGGCTATGTCGATGAGCTGCATCGCTGACTTGTACAGCAGCGTGGTGGCGGTTACGCCGACGACGTCTGGTTTCTGCTGGCTGATGCGTTGCCTGAAAAGGTCGTAGGTGAGGTGTTCGGCTTGGCAGTCGACTACGGTGACTTCGTGTCCTGCCTGTTCAGCGACGGCGCCCAGGTACGCTAGTCCCAGCGGTATGAACGGCGGGTGCGAATGCACGTGCGGCGGGTAAGGAGGGTTAACTAGGGTAATCTTCAAAGTTCAAATCGCCCTTTTCCAAGTGACAGCAAACTATGTACAGACCAATAATATAGTTTTCCCAACAACGCATCCGAAAGGCGAAAAGGCGTTTTGAGGAGGAAACTGGGTTTCGCCGCCTTTTGCGTTGAGGCGCTTTTTGGGTTGGTTCTTGTCACTAATAACAGGGACCCCTATAGGGCAGTGGATGGTTCAACATGCTTCATATTTGTGATGGAATTTGACCACAAATACTAGACCCCTCCCCCGTCTTTGAACCCATATTTACAATGGAATTTTGATGTAAATAGTAGACCCCCTCCCCCCTCCCCTTCGCCAATCAGTGTTTGTTTTGGGTTGCTTTCTTGGTTTAGGGCTTGAAACGCAATGCGGCTGGAAGCGAGTTGTCGGGCAGAAATGCGGAAAGCTTCTGGAAAGCGCTATTTGGGACATCTATAGGAGCCTAATAGGCAGGCATACAAGCAACGGCGACCACAAAAGGCATATAGGGTGACCCCCAATTTTTCCTATGTGACCACAAATGTCCACGAATGCTCCAGTAAAAGTGCTTCTTCAAACAACCGCGGGAAACATCACAGCAGAACTCAGAACTGACAAGCCGATAACAAGCGGCAACTTCAAAAAAATCGTCGAAAGCGGAAAATACGACAACACCCCGATCTACCGCGTCGTCGCAGGCTTCATGATTCAAGGCGGCAGAATCAAACAGGAACCCCCAGCCATACCCGACGAAATAGGCAAAGACAACCACAACACCCCCTACTCAATCGCTATGGCTAAAACCTGCGAGCCAAACTCGGCAACAAGCGAATTCTTCATAAACGTAGCAGACAACAGCAAAATAATCTACCCGAACGGCACGTCGTTTGACAAAACCTACACAGTTTTCGGAAAAGTAACCGCGGGACAAGACGTCGTTGACGCAATCGCCAAGGAAAAAGTTAGAAATAGCCCTGAAACAGGCGAAAAAAGCTACCCAGTAAACCCAGTGGCAATAGTTAAAGCATCAATTGTAAAGTAGACTTTCAGCCGGGAAAAACGCAAGAAAAAAACGTTGGAAGAATTATTTCTTCTTCTCTTCTTTCTCTTTAGGCTTAGAACCGATCTCCACCAGTTGAATGTTAACCTGGTAGTTCTTGTCACCGACCTGCATCTTGCCAAAAGTGTGAAAGCCTCTGCTTCCCGTGCTGAAGTTCTTCTGGTTCAAAATAAACTGCTGCTTAGTCCCGTTCAACTGGATAGTAGCCATATTCGGTGGTTGCTCACTCATTTCCAAATTCACCTTTAACCAGCACTATCGACATTGTGACTTTTCACCTTTTCGCTCTTCATAAGCAGGGCGTTTTTGGGCGGCTCATCTTTTTGCCTTACATTATTGCGCGCAAGGCTATCACTATCATGAAAAGGAAAGGGATGGATTAGGGGAACAGCCGTTTTGGGTCTCGGGGTATGAATGTTGCTTCCCTTACGTTCTCGAGTCCAAGCATCAGCATGATTACGCGTGTTGGGCTTAGCCCTAAGCCGCCGTGGGGTGGAGCGCCGTACTTGAAGAAGTTAAAGTAGTAGTCCAGCTTGTCCGTCGCCAAGCCTTTCTGCTCAGCCTGGCGAATCAAAGTGTGGTACCTGTGCTCTCTTTGGGCGCCAGTCGTAATTTCGACGCCTCTGTAGATCAAATCGAAGCTTTTGGTTGTTTCCACGCCGTTGCTCATCGGTTTGCCGCGCATATGATAGAAGGGTCTTACCGCGCTGGGGAAGTCTGTGAGGAAAACGAAGTCGTTATCATACTTTTCTTTGACGTATTTTGAGAGTTCTCTTTCGCCTTCAGGGCTTAAGTCGCCTTCACCGTTTATGCTTGATTTGCTGACGATTTCGTAGGCTTCTTCCATTCTTATCTTCGGAACCTTGGTTGGTTCGGCTATTTCCTGTTTGAATTCCTCTTTGATTCGTTTTCCCCATTTTTCTTTGATGCGGCCAAAAGCGTGTTTGAGCATTTTCCGCTCGCATTCCATGACGTCAAAGTGCGAGGAAATGTAGGCTATCTCCATGTCTAAAGAGGTGAATTCCGTGTCATGTCTGGTGGTGAACGAGGGGTTGGCTCTGAAAACGGGTGCTATTTCATAGACTTTCTCAAATCCCGAGCAGATCGCCATCTGCTTGTAAAACTGGGGAGACTGAGCCAGATACGCGGTCTTATCGAAGTAGGGAACTGTGAAAAGCTCTGCCCCGCTCTCAGTCGGTGAGCCGACGAACTTTGGCGTGAATATTTCGGTGAAGCCGTTCTTGAAGAAAAACTCTGCTGAGTACCTTGTGAACTCGGAAAGCATCGAAAGTGGGAATCTGTGATTGGGGTTTCTTAGGTCCATCCAGCGGAAATCTAACCTGCTATCGAGGAGGGCAGGTATACTCTCCGTGTCGATTGGCACTGGTTGGGCTGCAACTTCGCCGAGGACGAACAATTCGCTGACAAGGATTTCCCGTCCGCTTTTTGATCGGCCTTGGCACACTTCGCCCGTGGCTAAAATGCAAGTCTGCGGAGTTAATTCTCCGGCTAGCTGGATGTTTTTGCAGGCGTCCTTGACGGTCAACTGTATTTCGCCCGACTCATCGGCAAGCATCAGAAACTTTAGTTTTCCAAGGTCTTTCACTCTTTTAAGAAAACCAGCCACCACAACTTGCGAGCCAAAATGCTTCTCAGATATGTCTGCAACATGAACTCTTTTTTTGAGAAGTAAATCTGCTTTTGCATCGGAGGTTTTCTTCGCAGCCTCAACGTTCTGTTGGTTCATAGCAACTATTTTTGTCGTGAACCTTAAATCCTTTGTCTAAGCCGCATTTCAAAATAACCTTTTAAGGTTTAAAACTTGTAAAGTTTACAATCTTCTTATCTCTGCACTGAATGGCAGCGGTGATTTTGCGGTCACCGGGTTGTGTACCCAAACGGGTCAACATTTAGCTTTTTTAGACATTTGTCCTTTGATTCAGTACAATTCTGTTATTTCTTTTAGTTTTTTAATTTTTAGCTAAACGATAGTTAAGCAAAATTGTCAAATTATGAACAATTCATAACCACCTTTATATCCGCAAGCACCTCAATCTCAGCTGAGGAACATAGGTGCAATCCTTTAAACTGCGAAAAACAGGTCGCGCATGAAGTTGAGCCAATTTTTAGCTTCCGTAAACATTTTCATTGACAAATCTCAGAAGAACAACGTGCTGAGCGAGCTTTCAAAGCTTCAAAATGCCAGAGAAGTCTACGAGGTAGCAGGAGAATACGACATAGTCTCAATCATCTCTGCCCCAACCCTTGAGGAGTTTCGAGATGTCCTTCAGAAACGGGTTATGAAAATTAAGGGAGTAAAAAGCACCATAACCACCGTAATTCTTTGCCGCCATAAAGAGAGCCTTGCCAGGGGAACGAAAAACGATGGGGGACGCGCACTCAACCCAATCAGGGACGGGAAAGCATGAATAAATGTCCAAAGTGCGGCGCTGAGATGGAGTCAAAGGGTGAACTTGAGGATACAAGTCAACTTCAAAGCACTTTTTTCCAGTGCCCCAAATGCAAAAACATTGAGCTAATTGAAAGGCACTTTAATAATTGGTTTCGTTTGGACTACCCCTAAGCATTCCCGAACGGACCTAACGAAAAATATTTGTATAGTACTAAATTTTCCTCTCTTAAGATTTTATAATATGAATATAACCATGCAATTTTTTTGAGATGAAACTGCGAACCGCTGAAATGCGAAAAATGTTATAAGGCAGAAGCGCAGATAAACGGTTTCTGTCGAGAGAGCGGTTGGAGGCAAAGGCATGGAAAAGAAGGCTACGTCCACTCTTAACGAGCGCCCCAAAACGAGAGCGCGTTTGACTTTAAACAAGGATTGATCTTACATGAAAGTTAAAGTTTTGAAGCTTTTAAGTTTAATACTTATCCTGATTTTTGCTTCGACGGTAATCACAGAAATACACGCCCTCAGCGTTATCAGCACGCTACCGTTAGGCAGTGGAAACGACCCTCTTTGCGTGGCTTATGATTCTGGCATGGGTGAGATATTCGTAACCAACAACGTCGCTAGCACGGTCTCGGTCATATCCGACAGCACCGATGCCGTGGTTGCAACTATCACTTTGCCCTCGGGATGCGAGCCTTTTGGCCTCGCTTATGACTCCGGCATGGGTGAGATATTCGTAGCCGAAGAGCACGCAAGCACCGTCGCAGTCATAAGTGACACCACTAACGCCGTGGTTGCAACCATAGTCGTAGATATCGATCCCATAGGCGTCGCTTACGATTCTGGCAAAGGCGAAATTTTCGTAGCCAATTATGGCGACGATGACGTTTCGATTATCAATGATAGAACTAACCACGTTGTTGCAACGGTGGGTGTGGGAACCGACCCTGAGATGATAGCATATGATTCTGGCATGGGCGAGTTATTCGTAGCCAATCAGGTTTACGGCACCGTCTCAGTCATAAATGACACCACAAATGCCGTGACTACCTTCTCTACTGGGCAGAGTGGACCCTGGGGTGTCGCTTATGACTCCGGCATGGGCGAGATATTCGTAACCAACAATGGCGCCCACACCGTCTCGGTCATAAATGACACCACCAACGCTGTGACTGCAACCGTGTCCTTGCCTTTTAACAGCGCTCCAAGATGCATTGCGTATGATTCTGGCATGGGCGAATTATTTGTAGTGGAGAATTACTTTGGAGCTGGAATAGGTAATGTTCAGGTCATAAATGACACCACCAACGCTGTGACTGCAACCGTTACCGTGGGAAACGAGCCGACAGGCATCGCTTATGACCCTGTGTGGGGCGAACTGTTCGTAGCCAACACTGAGGACGGCACAATCTCGATCATACCGGACGGCAACACTGTTGATTGGCCAATGTTCCACCATGACTCCTACCACACAGGCAACACAATTGCCACAGGTCCAATAACATGCCAGCTCCAATGGAAAGCAGCAACAAACGCCTTTGTCCTCTCTTCTCCTGCAGTTGCCGGTGGCGTCGTCTACGTGGGCTCAGCTGACTATAAAGTGTATGCTTTCAGCGCCGCAACAGGAACGCAGTTATGGAGCTGTACAACAGGAGGCCCGATAGACTCTTCTCCTGCAGTCGCTGGCGGCGTGGTCTACATAGGCGCATCTACCGTCAACACCGGCTATGGGAATGCCCTGTATGCTTTGAACGCTACAACAGGAATACCGTTATGGACATTTCAAGCGGCGGACATGCGCTCTTCTCCAACTGTTGTCAATGGCGTGGTCTACGTAGGCTCATATGACGATAACGTGTATGCTTTAAACGCTACTACAGGCACAAAGTTATGGAGCTACCCAACAGGCAGTGTAGTGCTTTCTTCTCCTGCGGTTGCTGGAGGCGTTGTCTACATAGGCTCGTATGACGACAACGTGTATGCTTTGAACGCTACCACAGGCACAAAAATATGGAACTACCCAACAGGCGGCGCTGTGTACTCCTCTCCCACTTTTGCGGGCGGTGTAGTCTACGTAGGCTCATTTGACCACAAAGTGTATGCTTTGAACGCCACCACAGGCACACAAATATGGAACTACCCAACAGGCGGGTTAATAGAATCTTCTCCTGCAGTCGCCGGCGGTGCGGTTTACATAGGCTCATTTGACGATAATGTGTATGCTTTGAACGCTACCACAGGCACACAAATATGGAACTACCCAACAGGGAATGCAGTGAATTCCTCTCCTGCTGTTGCGGGCGGCGTCGTCTACGTAGGCTCTGCTGACAAAAACCTGTATGCTTTGAACGCGGCTACAGGCGCAGAGATATGGAGCTACGCAGCAGCCAATGAAGTGGACTCTTCCCCTGCTGTTGTTGGCGGTGTAGTTTACGTAGGCTCACAAGACTCCAACGTATATGCTATTAGATCCGCTGTTGCGCCTTCTGCTCCGACGGTTTCTGTTTCGCTTGGCACGGTGGATCAGGGTCAATCTTCAACTTTGAGCGTTACCACAGACGTTGCTGGCGGCACTTCGCCGTATAGTTACCAGTGGTATGAGAACAGCGGCTCTGGATACTCTGCAGTTGGTTCCGCGACGAGTTCTGCAGCAAGCTACGTTTTCGAGACGGCGTCAGTTACCCCTGGAACGTACCAGTTTGAGCTTCAGGTTACGGACAGCGAGAACCCAGCGGTGACGGTTACTTCCAACGTGGTTCAGGTCACCGTGAATTCCGCCTTGGTTGCCCCCACAGTGACGCCTAGTTCAGGCACGATAGATCAAGGTCAGACTAGCAGTTTGACTTCTACGGCTGTTTTGACTGGCGGCGGCGGGTATGTTTATCAGTGGATGGAGAAGGCTCCTGGCGGAAGCTATGTTGCTGTGGGTACGGGTTTGGCGAGTTTTAGTTTCGCTACTACTGGTTCTACGGCTAGGGGTGTTTGGAACTTTGAGCTTCAGGTGACCGACAACACGGGTGCAGCGGTGACTTCTTCTGCTGCGTCGGTTACGGTAAATTCTGCTCTAACTGCCCCAACAGCTTCAGCTTCCACAAGCACGGGCGACCAAGGGCAAACCATCACCTTGTTCTCCACAACTGTCTCAACAGGGACTCCCTCATACCAGTACCTGTGGCTTCAAAAAGCACCTGGCGCTGGTTCTTACTCAACTATTAGCAGCGCAACTTCATCCAGCTACTCCTTCGTAACCTCCAGCTCTACAACCACTGGTTCTTGGAGTTTTGAGCTTCAAGTAACCGATTCAACTTCGGCATCTGTCACTTCAAACCCTGTCCCTGTAACGGTGAATGTTCCTCCGACCGTATCTATCTCTCCAGGATCTGCAAATTTGGTTGTTGAACAGAATCAAGTGTTTACTGCAACGGCTAGCGGCGGCACAGGAAACTACACGTTCTATCAGTGGTATGTAAATGGGGTCTCTCAAGGCTTTCAGATGCCGCCAACCTTCACTTTTACTCCTGGCTCCGCAGGTTCTTACTCGATTACTGCAACGGTCAGTGACAATTCAAGCATGACTTCAGCTCAATCCACTGCTGCAACAGCTACGGTTTCGGCAGCTGCAACTCCTACTCCCACTCCAGCTCCTACAACTGCGCCAACGCAGACAGCATCTCCCACTCCAACTCCGACCCCGACCCCCACGCCAAAGCAAACGGCTACTCCGTCTCCCACCGCCACCGCTTCGCCAATAGCCGCACCTATCACACTGACAACATTGGCAATCTACCTGTTGATTGTTGTCATCGTCATTGTGGTGTTGCTTCTGGCGGTCTTGTTTATGTTGAGGCGTGGCAAGAAGAAGATTGTTGCGTCGGCAGACGCCAACGGCAAGATTAACCCATCTGGAACGGTAAAAGTCAATCGGGGAAGCGACCAAACCTTTACCATCGCCGCCAATGCAAACTACGCCATCGCCGATGTTCTGGTGGACGACAAATCAGTCGGACCTAAACCCTCATACACCTTCGCAAACGTCAAAGACGACCACAAAATACATGCCAAATTCAAGCCAGAATAGTGCCCACGCACGACGGAATTAAAACATAAATTCAGAGACGGGGTTCCTCACCGCTTTTGACTTCCTTCCCCCCTTACAGAAGGAACAATCCCCATCTTGGCTTTCTCAAATCAAGCTGCTTTTATGGAAATGGTGGCGCGGTCGCCGAGATTTGAACCCGGGATCATCAGCTTGCAAGGCTAATCATCGCTTGCCCACTTTAAGTGTTACCAACATGCCTCAGAGTGTTTAAAAGCTTTTAAAGTACGACTATGTCTTAGTAAGACTATGAATAAGTTGTCTCAGGTTCGAGTTAAACGGAAAGGTCAGGTCACTATTCCATTGCAGCTCAGATCAAAGCTTGGCATAGACGAGGGAGCCATTTTAGAAATAAAAGAAGAAAAAGGCACAATCGTAATGAAACCCACCCCTAAATTGAAGGCAGGCAAACCCGTCGGCGAGGAAGAATACAAGCGAATCATCGACGAGCTTGATGAAGGCCGGAGAAACTGGCGTTGACAAGCGTAGCCGATACACGTCTACTACTCACCCTGGAGTTTCCGCCAAACGACACTCTTGCAGCAAAGGTTGAGAATTTTGTTGAAAAAGAAGTCGCAAGGCAGTTACTGGCGCCCTCCATTGTTATGACTGAATTCATTAAGTATGCTGGAGCAAGAATTGGTGAAGATGCAGCCAGGACAAGGTTAAGGCTGCTCAAAGAGAAGGGACTAAAAACAATGCCATTAGATGAAAAACATGCGCTTACCGCAGGAAGCCTTCTTCTCGCACACCCAAACGTGCCCATTGCCGACGCCTTAATTGCTTCCTTTGTGAAGAATGGAGAAGCAGAATACGTGGTCACTGATGACGTGCACTTTAAGACTCTGGGTGTTAAAACAAGATGGATAGAACTTTAGGCAGCTGATTTACAAGGTAAGGTAGGGTGGTGCGGTCGCCGGGATTTGAACCCGGGATCATTAGCTTGGAAGGCTAATGTCCTAAACCAGACTAGACGACGACCGCGCTGGAATAGCTCATAGCTCAAGCGTAATTTAAGTTTTCTGTGCTTCAACCTTGCAGGGTTAAAAAGAGGGTGATGTCGCCCGATGAGAAGGATGCCCATTTCCAAGCTCTTCAGCGTAACCATGAAAAGGCAGCTTATTCCACTTGGAAACGTTAAAGGCAGATGGAATGGTATATCTTTGTGAATTGACGGTTATTATGTTGGATTGGTAGCAAACATGAGTTTGGGAAAGGGAACAAGCAAAGTTCCAACGAGCCGAATTAAAGTCCTCACCAAAGACGCGAAGCAGATGGTCAACGGACCCTACTATTGCCCAAAATGCCGAAAGGAAAACCTTCAGATTCTCGCTGACCTCAAAAACAAGAAGGTGTATGCCTGTTGCAAGTGCGGGCTGGAGTGGCCGCTGGTGTACGCGCCTGTTTTTCAGCCGATAGACTACTACAACAAGTTTCGGGACGCGTGGAAAAAGCAGAGTTACGGCATTATTAAACAAAAATAGTTTAACGGCTTTTTACATCGTTGGCGCCGCCCAATAAGCCAGCTTGGCGGAAAACAAACGGCTAATAAGCGAGGTTAACCCGTAAATAAATCAGGGGAAGCTGTTGACTGAAGAAAAACTCGAATTAACCCGTCGACTCTTAATTCTGGGAAACCTTGGGCTTCTCGCCATGATTTTCATAGGCTTCTTCGGCGTACTGTTCTACAGCTTAATTTACGGTTGGCTCTACCTTGTGGTTGTAGCCGTCCTGATCTACGGCATTCTGCGGAGGCTCGGATGCGGCAGCTGCTACCAATGCAAAACATGCACCAGCGGCTTCGGAAGACTGGCAGGCGCGTTCTTCGGAAGAGGGTTCATAAAGAAAGCAAGCGTAGGAAATAGGACTGGGTTCATGGCGTTCCTTTATTTCCTGTTGCTTCCGCTCCCTGCAACGCTTTTGGTCTTGTCGATGACGCAGGCGTTTTCCGCTCTTAAAGTGGTGGCGCTGGTTTGCCTGTTTCCAATAAGCGTCTACAGCTTAACAACTTGGTATAAGCGTTCAACAGTTACTCATTAAGAAGGAATTTGGGAATAGTTTTAAAAATGCATGAACGGTCATGTATGAAGGTTGAAGATGACTAAATGAGTAAACCCTTGCACCTTCGCAAGCCAATCAGGCTCTTAATCATCGCTGCGTTAGCGTTTATTGTTTGCGTCCCGATCGTCCTTCCTCACGGAGTAGTTGCCGCTCAAACCCAAACCCAATATTTAGACAGGCAGTTCGCTTGGAATTACGGCGGCGAATACTGGACATGGAACCTGAGCATTCCTGAGACGTTGTATGAAGAATACATTTCGGTTCCAGACTCGGTGCGGACGCAAGTTCCGCTTTCAGGCTTCGGGTACTTCACCACGACCAACGATTCGTACTTGCAGATCTTGGTGGCGAAAATAAACCAGACGGCAACGCAGCAGGGTTACAGTCCACTTCAGGAAGTGAACTTTGCCTTGGCTTTCGTGCAAAGCATACCTTACGCGACCGATTATAACAGCACAGGCTATCAAGACTACCCTAGGTTCCCAGTTGAAACCTTGGTTGACAACGTCGGCGACTGCAAGAGCCACTCTATTCTTTTCGCAACGTTAACGCTCATGCTGGGTTACGATGCAGTCTACATTAATCCTCCAGACCATTTAGCAGTCGGAGTGTTGGGAAACAACCTTCAGGGCACATACTGGACGTACGACAACCAAACCTACTATTACTGTGAAACAACAGCGTCAGGGTACACAGTCGGCCAACTGCCTCAGGAATTCAACGGCGTAGGCGCATATGTCCTCCCGATATACACGGACGAACAGTACGTTGTAAATTTCCAGTCCTCCTCGTCTGGGTCTAATCCAGCCTTTTCACTTCAAGAACCCAACACGCCGGAAACGACCCCGATTTCAGGTTCAAACTCTTTGACAACGCCTTCTCCCACTATGGCGGGACCGACCATACAGCCGATTTCACCGATTTCACTTAACATAATTGAGGCAAGCCCCGTCTTTTTCGTTTTGATTGTTGCGGCAATCGGCCTCTCCATAGCCGTCGTAGTTAAGACAGCAAGAGTCGGCAGGGCAAGAAACGCGCCTCAGCAAACAGTTTCCCCGCAGCTTAGCAGCCCGAAAACTGAAGAGACAGAGTTAAGCAGGAATAAGTTTTGCATTTACTGCGGCTGCTGCAACAAGTCGTTTGCCGTTTACTGTGAGAGCTGCGGCAAAAAAATAGCTTAAACCTGCGAGCCTTTACTGCTTAGGCGCATTAGCGGGCGGTTCACGGTTTGAAAGTTCGTCGAAGGCTTCACGGGTGAAGCTGTCAATTCTCTTGTAGGCGTAAACGGCTACGGCGACTTCTAAAACGGTTACAAGTGAAAGAAAAACGGCGAGAGCCTTTGTCAGATTCACGAAGTCTTGCGCAACAGACACATCCACGTTGCCGTTAACCGTCGCTATCCAACTCCAAAAGGTCGCTTTGTCTGTAGTGATGAACGCGCTTATGTCAAGAGCCATCCACAAGCATAAACCAACCAGCACCACGGCTAAGGCGCAGCCGACGATTGTCAGGTTTTTCCAGTCGTTGCTGAGGCGTGAAGAGCAAGTGATCTGGGTTCCTGAATCAACAGGCGTGAAAGTTACTTCCACGGTTTTTTTGGCTGTTGCCGGGCTAATTCCCCACAGCGACCCCTGCTTGACAAGGAGATGTTTGGGCGGGTCTTCAGAAATTATTTTGCAGCCCTTCTCAGCAAGGGAACCTTTGAAGGCTACGTACGCTTCATCAATGGTCAAGCTTAAAGTTCGGCTGAGCAAACAACGCACCTGTCAGACTTGGACATTTAATTGCTGCCATTGACCTAAAAAGGCTTGTTCTAATGGCGGGACCTAGCCTTGAAACCGCGGATTTGCCTGCGCGCCGTGGCTCGTTGCCGCTCAAGATTCTTGATTCTGGCGTAGAGCTTGGACACCTTGGTTTTAGACGGCACCTTAGACCGTGGAATGTGAACAGGCACGGGGGTGAACGGCTTGTTTATCTCAAGTTTACGCTGCCTCGACTTCTTGAACGGGACGTTTAGCACTTTCTTGAACACGACGTAGCCCTCTTTGAGGTTCACTTCTTGCACTTCCCAGCCTGCGTCCAACCAAGCCTTAGCATGAGCGCTAGAAGACGAGTTGCTCCACCACGCCGTGTCCTTGAAGGCGCCCATCGGAAGCTCGCTGCCGATTAAACCGTCGATTCTCGCGAAGGAAAGCTTAACGAGGCTTGTGAAGGCAGCTCTGAACTTTAAGTGGCGTTCAAGCCCGTCGTACTTGGACACTGACCGAGGCGAAACAACCCGGCGGGCGCAGTGCAGGCACAACATCGCGTTGGGGTCGCCTGTTGCAACGTCAGGCACCATGCAGTCGCGGCAGAACAGTTTCTGGCAGCGTTGACACTTACGCATGTACGCTACTCTGAGAACTCTACCGCAGATTCCGCATTCATCCTTCAACGACGGTCAAACCTCATTTTTGAAAGCAGAAATCGCTTCATGAAACACTTGTTTTTTAGGCATATTAATTTTCAGTTGGTTTAACCCCGTTCTCGCCTGAAAAAACGTCTCGCTCATCGTTTCGGCTCGTAAACTGGCGTATCGTGTCTTTGATTTCTTTCCATATCGACCTGATAAGCTGCCTCGCTTGGTTGTCAATAGCCAACAGCAAAACCACGTAGATGCCGAAGCCCACGATGGCTTTGCCGATTGTGAAGAGAAGCGTGGTCGTGGTTGGAATCAGAAGCATGAGTATGCCCATCATAACGGCGCATAAAGCGTACTTGCCCAAGCTCGCCCAGGCTACAGGTATTTTCACGTGCCGACGCATGAACCAGTAAAGTCCGCCGAAGGTTGAAACCTGCACGCCGATCATTATCACTATCACGTACACCGCGCCCTGAACCGAGTTCGCAATAGGCAATCTGGTCAGCACAAAGTAAGCCAGGGGCAACTCGATTGCAGCCTGAATGTAGGGAAGACTAAACAGCTTGAAGATTCTGCTTCTGAAAAGCTCGCGGAGATGAATTTTTCCTCCTGCGTCGAACGCTTCCACACCCAAAACGCAGTTTGAGTAAAACAGAGAAACCAAACCTAACAGGGTGTAAATCGACAGCGCGATAAGAACGGGCCAAGCGACTCCGTAGGCAACGTTTAGGATGCTCAGAAACGAGACGGACATAACCATCGCAATTGCAGTTAACGGGATAGCCAGCATCATCACCGTTCTGAACGACGTGCCAACCTGTTCTTCCGTACAAGTCTTCTCAAGCAGCTTAGGGTACAGGGCGATGGACAAGCTGATGGAATAGCCGATTACACTGGTGAAACTGAAGGCAGCCTGATAGTAAGCCCTCGTGGTGGGTCCACCGAAGAAGAAGAGCATAATGAGCACGAAAGACAGCAGTTGGCTGCCGACGGCGTTGTAGGCAATCACTGTTGAGCCTTTGATCCACTCTTTGAGGTAGCTCCAGTTGGTTTTTTCCTTGAAGTCGTCTCTTAAAAGATACACGTAATAGCTCACTTGAACGTAGCAGGAGAGAACAAGTGCCAGCACCGCCCCAAGGAACAACTGCTTTAGGCCTAATATCAAAACCAACGCGACGCCCACCTTCACCAGTTCCTCAATCAGCAAGCCGTAGCCGAGAGCTTCAGGTTTTTTAGGTTGCAGAATAGCCTCGAAACAGGTTATCATGTAATATGTCAGGATGTAGGTTCCAGCTATCAAAAAGATCGGCAAGTAATCTGCAGTCGTGAACGCCGCGATTTTTGGAGCAATCGCATAAGTGTAGATTAGAAAGATTATGGGAAAATAAACCGCCATGGAAACGAGACCTATGAACAGCTGCGCTAAAGTGTTAGTTCTAACTGTTCCCTCTTTGTGCCGCGCCACAAACCTTGTTGCCCAGAAAGGCAGCAGACCGCTGAAAAGCGTGAAGTACCCGATGTAATCGAAAATGTTGGTCCAAACGCCGTACTCTTTAGTGCTCATGTTGCGGGTAAGCAGAAGAGTGAAAATCAATCCAGTGGCTACACTAAAAAGTTGAACCGCGAAGATCACGTAACCGCTGTACTGAAACCTAATGCCTCTGCCTTTGTTGCTCAAACGCCGCTTTCCTGCTTCGTCGAACTTATTTGTACTGCATTATTAAAACATCTAGTTATAGGATTTCCCAAAAAAGCTCCAAGAAACAACAGTAAAAGAGGGGAGAATGAAAAAATGCGGTTGATTGAAGCTTAGCCTTTTACCACGGCGAGCGGCACGAGCCTTGCAACCTTCGTGGCGATTCCAACCTTGTCGCTGACGTCCACCACGACGTCCACGTTCTTGTAAGCCGGGTCGGCTTCTTCAGCAAGAACCGAAGCGCTTGCCGCGCGAACCACGATTCCACGCTTCTCCAACCCTGACTTCACGTCGCCGCCCCAGTACTGCCTCTTCGCCGCCGAACGACTCATCATTCTGCCCGCTCCATGCGCGGTTGAACCGAAAGTCAAGTCCATTGCTTTCTGCGAGCCCACCAAAACCCAGCTGCTTGTGCCCATGCTGCCTGGGATAAGCACTGGCTGCCCTTCGCTGCGGTAGTCGGCTGGGACGTCGGGGTGCCTTGCGGGGAAGGCTCTTGTGGCTCCTTTGCGGTGAACCCAAACCTTCTTTTGTGCCCCGTCGATGTTGTGCGTTTCGGCTTTGGCGACGTTGTGGCATACGTCGTAGACGAGTTTTAACCCGAAATTTTCAGGCGGCTCGTGGAAGACCTGCTGGAAGCTTTGCCGTACCCAGTGCATGATTGCGTGGCGGTTGGCGAAGGCGTAGTTGACGGCGCAAGCCATGGCTTGAACGTAGTCTTTGGCTTCATTGCTGTTTCCTGGGGCGCAGGCTAACTCGCGGTCAGGCAACGTGATGTGGTACTTTGCAACCGCATGCTCCATCACCCTCAAGTAGTCGCTGCAGACCTGGTGACCGTACCCTCTTGAACCACAGTGAATCATAACGGTAACCTGGCCCTCCTGGGTGATGCCGAAAGTCTTCGCCGTTTTAGGGTTGAAGATTTTGTCTACCTTCTGAATCTCCAAGAAGTGGTTTCCTGAGCCTAACGTGCCGATCTGGGTTAAGCCTCTGCTCTTAGCCGTTTGGGAAACCTTGTCGGGGTCGGCGTTAGGCATGCAGCCGCCTTCCTCACAGTGCTCCGCGTCCTCAGGCCAGCCGAAACCCCGTTTGATAAGCCACCGGACGCCGTCGACGGCTAAGTGGTCCAGGTCGTTGCTGGATATTGAAAGGTCTTTTCGTCGGCTTCCAAGCCCAGAAGGAACATTACGGAAAATAGTTTCTGCCAAAGGCACGAGCTTGGGGCGAATCTCGGTTTCTGTTAGCGTTGTTGCCAAGAGCCGAACGCCGCAGTTGATGTCGTAGCCGACGCCGCCGGGGCTGATGACACCGTTTTCGTAGTCGGTTGCTGCGACGCCGCCGATTGGGAAGCCGTAGCCTTCGTGGCCGTCGGGCAACGTTATGGCGTGCTTGTAGATTCCAGGCAGCTGAGCCACGTTTGAGCATTGCCATAGAGTGCGGTCGGTCTTCATTTTTTCTAAAAGTGCCTCGTTAGCGAAAACGATGCCGGGAACAAGCATGCCGGGCTTGTATTTTGGAATGCGCCAGGAGTAATCGTTTATTTTTTCCAGTGGAACTTGCTCTGGCGTTCTTCTGCTTTCACTTTCACCCAAAACCTTTCACCAGAGTCAAAAAGGGCATTGCTGAAATAAAACAGTTGTGACCCAAAGTCGTTCACTGCGGGGGTAAGAATCCGATTCTAGCAAGAATTTTAAACAATCTTGCGTCATCATTAGCTTTTGACTTGATAGGAGTTAAAGCGAATGGCTGAAGTAACAGACGAGTTTATGAAGCAAATGCTTGCCAAAACGAAACGTTACTGCATAGTGATCCTGAAAGACGGACCGAACAGCGGCATGGAAGACGCCAAAAAGATTGTTTGGGAACACGGACGAAGAAACTTTGCCCTTCGAAGAGACGGCATCATGCCCATAGTCTGCCCAGTTTCAGACGACAGCGCACTTTCAGGAGTGGCAATTTTTAATGCGACAGTTGACGAGACAAAAAAGATTATGGATGAAGACCCAGGCGTCAAGGCGGGCATTTTCATCTACGAGATCCATCCTTGCAGGAGTTTTCCAGGCGACCGTTTACCCTGATTCGGGCAATCGTTGGTCTTGCTCTGCTTTGGCGTAATCGACAAATCCCTGAACAGTGTTTCCGAGCGCCGTTATCGAGTAAATCGGGTGCGCGCTCAAATAGCCGGCGAGTCGATGCATGACCTCGTCTTCTCGAAGTATCCTTTCGCATATCTGCTTAAAGCTTTGTTTTTCCTCCACGCCTTCCTTCGCAATCCTCCCCCACAGTTGAAGTTCAACTTTGTAATCTTTTAGCCGCTGAACAGCGTCGGAGGCTTTGCCGAAATGACTATAATACAAAGATGCTGGTCTGAGGCTGATTAGTTTGTCTAAAGAAGCCAGCGCTGCGTCTAAGCGGAAAGGCGGAGGCGTCGTTGGAATGACGGCATCAAACTCTGGGAAATAGGTGCCTGCGGCGTCCCCCGGAAAAACGCCGTCATTTAGGGTTTCGAAAAAGCTGAGGTTGTGGGAAGCATGACCAAGCGTCTCATAAACCTGCAATTTACCGCCCACGTCAAAATCAAAAGAACCCTCTGTGACAGGTATTATGCGTTCTTTCGGGACAGGTTCTGGTTTGCCGAAGATTTCGCTTACATACCCCAAAACCGACTGTGCGGACTCCCAGAGCCGTTGGGGATCAACCAGGTGAGGCATGCCTCTTGGATGCACGATTACCTTTGCGTTAGGTAGAAACTTTAGCAGTGTGCCAGCGCCGCCGCCATGATCTAGGTGAACATGGGTGACCGCTACGTATTCTACATCCTCAAGCATTATATTGAGTTCTTTTAATCCTTCGACAAGTCTTGGCACCGAAGAGGTTGGTCCCGACTCGACGAGGGTGACTTTAGCGCCTTTCAAAACGTAGCTGCAAATAATATTCTTGAATCCGCCGGTTTCCAAATCAATTTGGAAGAGGTTTCTCCCGATCACTCTGGTATGCAAATCTTCACCTTGCTACGTTTGTTAGGCGCTGTATTGGCATAAATGTTTCCGTAAAATCCGGAAAGAACAGGTAAAACTTAATTATTTGCATATTCCCTCTAGGCAAGAGGCTAAGTGGGGGTAAAAAGAGAATTGAAAGCTGTCATGTTTGGAGCACCAGGCGCGGGAAAAGGCACTTATGCCAGCAGGCTTCAACAGAAACTTGGCGTTGAAACCATCGCGACAGGCGACATTTTCCGCGAATTGATGAAAGAAGACTCAGAGTTGGGAAGGAAAGTCAAGGGGTACGTTGAGAAGGGGCTTTTGGTTCCCGATGAGGTTGTCGTGGGGGTTCTGAAGCAGCGTTTAAGCAAGATTCCAAGCGGGAAAGGCTTCATTCTAGACGGGTACCCGCGGACGCTTGAGCAGGCTAAAGCGCTTGAAGCCCTGAATGAAATTGACGTTATCCTGCTGATAGACGTGCCCGACTGGCTCATAATTGAACGCTTGTCTAGCCGCAGGATATGCCGTAACTGCGGAACCGTCTACAACATTCGCTTCTTAAAGCCGAAAGTTGAAGGAGTCTGCGACAAGTGCGGTGGACCCTTGTATCAGCGTTCAGACGATACTCCTGAGGTCATAAAGAAAAGGCTGCAGGTTTATCAGGAACAGTCAAAACCGCTGTTGGAGTACTTTAACAAGAAAAAGGTGCCAGTTGTCGTCTCGAAAACCACGAGTCTCGACCAGCCGCCGGAGCCGATAGTTGATAAGATGGTAGAAGAGCTGAAAAAGCGAAAGCTAGCCTAAATATCTAAAATGAACTCCAAAACCACGCTGTCCTTTTCCCTAATTATCATCATTCTATGGTAGGTTACGGCTTTAACGCCGACTTTCTGTGGATGCTTTTGAGGGTCAAATTTTTCGCCCCAAACCTTAGCTTTGAACTTGAAGGTTTCCTCAGTTTCCTTCCAGTCGGATATTTGGAATTTTGAGTAGAACATGCCTTCGGTTTCAAACTTTACAAGCAGAGCTTCAAGCCAATTATAAAGCAGCCCGTACTGGTCTTCAGCCCCTACCTGCAGGGTTTGCTCTTTCGTCTGAGCCACTTTATCGGTGTCGGTCATGACTTCGAACATTGCAAGCGCCGAGTTCTCGTAGGCTTCCTCCATTGTCTTCCCGAGTGCCCTTATGTAAACGTCGGCTGTGTGTTCTAAAAACTCGAATTTTCCAGCGAATTTCTGAGCATCATCCATCGTTAAGCGCCCAGTCTATTAATTGAAGCTGAACGGCTAAAAACACTTTCGCTAGGCGGGTTTCGGCTTCTGACTTATGGTCTACCAACCAATCAGTTTTGAAGCCAATCAAGAAGTAACCTGCTTAACCACGAAATAGGAAAAGGGCAAAAAGAAGAAAGGACCATTTATTTTTCAAGTGCAACAAAATTCTCGACGGCGCTTCTAATCAGTTTGTAGCAAACTTTCTCGAAGGCTTTTTCTTGGCGAGCCTTAGCTAGCTCTTGAGGGTTTGACAGGTCATATTTTATCAGGTTTCGACAGAAAACGGTGCCATGCTGCTTCTCAAACTGCTGATAAAGCGCCCTAGAGTTAGCGTAGGCTTTCGCCCGCTTTTCCGCGCCCGTCTCGTTGGGCGCATACTTGATTCCCACCGCCATTATGCTGCCCGTCAATGCTCCACATACCGAGCCGCAGCGTCCTATGCCGCCGCCGAAGCCCGCAGCTATTTTGGGTACGAGTTCACTCTTGCCTTCGGGTTCCAAATATTCATATAGAGTTAAAAGCACGGCTTGGGCGCAGTTATAGCCGTCGTCATAGTACTGAACGGCTTTTTGAGCCAATTCTACGCCAGAAGATACCACGCTTCCAATCCTGCTAGAAGAATTTTGAGACCCTTTGAATCGCCGCAACTGTGAGTTTAGCCGAATCCTCGATGTCTTTCAGGGACAGCATACCTACTGGGCTGTGAATGTACCGTGTCGGTATCGAAACGTTCCCGCTCGGGATGCCCTGCCTCGTCAGTAAAATGCGTGCCGCGTCTGTTGAACCCATCAATCCTGTTTCAATCTGGAATGGGATTTTTTCTTCCTCCGCCGAATCCAAAAGCCAACGAAGGACCTTCGGATGCGTAACTAAGCCAGAATCGGAAATCGTCAAGGCTGGACCTTTACCCATCTTCACGCTCGTGTCGTATTCTCTAACTCCGGGAACGTCGCCAGCTATGGTCACGTCGAGGGCTATTGCCACATCAGGGTCAACGTTGAAAGCCGCCGCGCCTGCTCCCCGCAAGCCGAGTTCTTCCTGGACTGTTCCGACGGCGTAGACTGTGCAGTCGGTGCGTTCTAAAAGTTTGAGGACTTCAACCATGGTGACGCAGCCTGCTCGGTTATCTAAGGCTTTGCCGATGACTACATCCCTGCCCAAAGGAGTATATTTGATGTCAAAACTTACCGGGTCACCAACCGCAATGCCCATGGACAGCGCGTCTTCTTTGCTTTCCGCGCCAACATCGATGAAAAGCTCGTCTGAAGAGATGATTTTTTTGCGTTCTTCTTCTTTCTGGATGTGCGGAGGTTTAGAACCGATTATCCCTGGAAAAACCGCTTTTCTCGACATTACTGAAACCCTCTGAGCGGGTAAGATTCGGTCATCTATTCCGCCCATCTTTGCGAACTGCAAGAAGCCTTCTTTAGTGATGGTTTTAACCATCAGGCCGACCTCATCCATGTGAGCCGCAAGCATTATTTTAGTCGATTTTTCTTTGCCCTTTTTTATGGCGATAACGTTTTCAAGTCTATCTACAATTATCTCGTCTGCGTATGGCGTCATAAGCCGAATCATTAATTCTCTGACTTCGCTTTCTCTGCCCGTTACGCCACACGCGTTTGAGAGTTTCTCTAAATTCTGGTTTATGGACAATTGGACGCCTTCTTAGTTTTTATGGATACAACTCTGAGGTCTAACTTATTAAACAATTGCGGTTGAAAGCCTCTTGCGCTCTAACGCTTAATACAATTTAGAAAAATTTCTGCACCTTAAGCCTCTCTTTCAGGGCTATTATGGTAACTTTTAAATGCTCAACCCGCATAAAACCTATCTACCAAGGGGTTTTTCAAATTGGCAGAACAGCAACAACCACAACCAGTACCAGTTCCAGTTCCCAAAAAGATCGGAATTTTCAAATGTGGAAATATCGGGACATCACCTTGTCTTGAGCTTCTATTGGATGAATTAGCCGATCGAAGAGACATCAAAGTTAGAACCGTGACAACAGGTTCAAAAATGGGAGCCGACGACGTTGAAGAAGCTTTGCCCAAGTTCTTTGAGTTCAACCCTGAAGTTGCAGTCATAATATCTCCCAACACTGCACTGCCCGGCCCTTCGAAGGCGCGCGACGCCGTTGCTCAAAGGAAAATCCCAGGGATCGTCATTACGGATTCTCCCGGCAAGAAGGTGAAGGGCGACATTGAAAAACAAGGCTTAGGCTATCTCATAATCACCGGAGACCCCATGATCGGCGCGAGAAAAGAGTTCTTAGACCCAATTGAGATGGCACTTTTCAACTCAAACGTAAGCAAGGTTCTCGCAATAACCGGCGTTTACCGCATAGTCTACCAAGAAATCGACAAAGTCATCTACGCCATCGAAGCAGGTCTCACTCCGATACTGCCAAAGCTGGTCATCGACATCACGACGATACGCGACCAAATCTTCTTCAACAACCCTTACGCAAAAGCAAAAGCCATCGCCGCCTACGCAATGGCAGAAAAACTCGCCGACATCGACGTCATGGCTTGCTTCATAGAGAAAGAAAACGAAAAATACATCCCGCTCGTAGCTGCCGCACACGAAATCGCGCAAGCCGCAGCCCGATTAGCTGAAGAGGCACGGGAAATCGAAAAGTACTCAGATGAACTCTTGAGGAAGCCGCATGCGAAAGACGGGAAGCTGAAGTACAAGACCAAGCTGATGGCTCTACCGACTTTTGACGAGGAAAGCTACAGTCAAAGCAATCTATGAGTTCAGCCTTTTTCTCAGTTTTCTCTTCTTTTTCAAAATTTTTTTTGGCTCGCAGGTATGGCTGATTTCCTGCGTATATGGGATATATGCCAATATATGTCCAAGCCCATTTTTGTATATACCATATATAACTTTACATAGCGTATTTCGACTAAGTATATATCTGCCGCAGGCATTCTCAGAGATGCAGAGGTTAAGAAAATGGAAACCCTCGAATTAAAACCATTAGAAAAAAAGAAACTCAACGTCTTACTGCTTGAAAAGGAATATAACGAACCGTTCTGGGTGAACGATCCGCCAGCAGGCTTGAATGCCCTAAAGGCCTTGTACAACCCTTCAGTGGGTTTCTACAAGTTCTTGGAAAACCTTGTAAGCAAAGTAAACATCGATTACGTCACTGACGAGCTAGGCCAACGCACAAAAGAAGACTTTGAAGGCACCATAACAACCGACATTTTCCGCAAAAGCAACATACCCTACTTCGCAGTAGAAATGGACGCAGCAGCAAAAGATTACATCGGAGACGTCATCGCCACCAAAATAAAATCACGAGACGATCTCCTACAAGCCATGGACGCCCTGCCAAAGCAAAAAGACGATTCAATGGAAAAAGAATACATGATCGCTCTCGGCCAAAGCCTCCAATTTGAGATAGAAGAACATCAAGAAGAAATCAACTTCTCAATTAGAGAAAGCTGGATAACGATGGGTATTCTGAATCACGCACGGGAAATTAAAGGAAAAGAAGAAATCACCTGCCTTCACATCTGCAGTCCAGAACACATGACTGGAATCAAGCAATTGCTTGAAACGATGAATGCCAAGGTGGAAACCGCAAAACTCTCCAAGAAAGTTATAGCTGCAAGCACAGAAGTACCGTCTTCTCAGGAGATGGAAAACTGGTTGCAATCAATCCAAATTCAAGTTAAACCAACAATGGGAAAAGCCGCGGAAGAGGCACCGTACTTGCTGTTCTACATCGACACCGATGCGAAAGCAAGTCCATTTGACATTTGCATGGCATACGACGTGGGCTACGATGCAGTCATACCCTACGAGAATGTGAATCCGGAAGACGCAAAAAACATCACTCAAGACGCGTTGCTGTCCCGAGGACCAAAAGGTGTTAAGCACACTGCCTTCTTGATAGGCGGAAAAAACGCTGAAAGAGCTGAAGAAGTTTTCCAAGCAGTCAAAGATTCGATGTTCCCACCCTTCAAAACAAGCATAATAATTGACCCAGCAGGCGCCTACACAACAGCCGCAGCCATGGTTGCAAAAGCTGAAGATGCATTGGCAGCCAACAAGCTTGGCGAACTGAAAGACAAGACATGCGCCATCATGGGAACCGGTGCAGTCGGCCAAATAGCAGCTGTCCTTCTTGCTAAGATAGGATGCAAAGTAATGATTGCCAGCCTGAACCCGAAACGTGCTGACGGAAAAGAACATGCAGAAAGCATCGGCAAGCTCTTGGCGAAAGATCATGGAGTTCAAGTGCAAGGGATATTCGCGCCAACACCGCAGTCTAAGATAGACATAATCGAGAAAGCCGATGTAATCATGTGCGCAGGAGTTAAAGGTGTCCGCATCATCGACAAAGAAATGCTCAAAGGCGTCAAACACATGAAGGTACTCCTTGACATCAACGCTGTCCCGCCCTTCGGAGTAGAAGGAATCGAACTCAAAGACGACATGAGAGAAATGTTGCCAGGCATATTCGTAATCGGCGCGTTAACAGTTGGCGACTTGAAGCACAAGACCGAAAAAGAAATTCTGCGAGAAGCACGAAGCAACGGCAAAGAAGTCTACAACTTCAACATAGCGTTACCGATGGCGAGAAAACTGCTGGAGAAAGACCTAATACCTGCAAAGCTGGCTATGACGTTGAATTATCAATCGACAAAGAAACCCGCATAGGGTTCTTTCTTTTTTTACGTAGAAACTTTGAACGCGTGGTTGACCGTAACTTCCGCGATGTTTGCTGCATAGAAAGCAAGTCTCTTTATGTCTTCCCTAATTGAGCATACCGCGCAGATTAACTCGGGTTTCTTGTTGCTAATGAAAGTTGTGTTTGCGATTTCTTGATCTAATTTTTCAATTCTCTTGGTCTGTTTCATTATTTCAACTGAAAAGTCAAGGTCGTGTTGGAAGAAAGCGTTGACGGCCTTAATGTATAAGTCGACTACCTCCGTTCCTTCATCGACCATAAGCTCCAACAAGTTGCTGGGAATCGTTTCTCCAATTCCATCTATCATAATGATGTGTTTGGCTATGTCTGCCACGTAATCTGCAGCGTGCTCGATTAACACGGAGAGATACTGGTAGTCCATGCAGTCAACCGGATCCAAACGCAGTTCATTGGCTAAAACTGGACTTTGAGCCGCTTCCCGAAGTATTCTGAGAATCAGGAAGTGGAATTGGTCCACATCATCGTCAAGTGACAAAACGGATTTTGCAAGTGAGATGTCATTAGTCTTCAAAGCGGTGAAGACATCCTCACACATGGAGTAGGAGATCAGATGCATTCTTTGCACGGCTTGGTCAAGCGAAGCTTTTGATTCGTCAGTTAACGTTTGAAGGTAAACTCCTCTGGAATCCGACTCCATTATTCGCATGTAAAGCCTGCCAGCGATGTACCGTATGGCTTTCCTCTGGGGGACGGAGAGGATTTTTTCTGCTATTAGCGTGATTCCAGAGTACCCGTTCAAAAATGACCCAATGATTTTTTGGATTATTAATGCTTCATCCTCGTTGCTTCCGATCTTAATTGTTGTCTCTTTGGGGGGCGACTTTTTCTCTGCCCCCGGATAAACAACTAATGAACGGTCACGTTGGATTGCGTACGAAACCACGTCTCCCTTGTTTAGTTCGTTTAGAGTCATCCAGTTTTTTGGAAGAGAAATCACCATTGAGGATCTGCCTAAAGACATTATTCTACGTTCCATAACATGGCCTCCAACATTTCCAAGCAATGATGAGTTAATACCGCACATATTTTAATATATACTGTATTAACAGCGGAAATTTGCCTTGGCCCACCCGTCTTGCATTTAACGCAGCTAGCTCTCAAAGCAGCCAATGGACGCGCAAAAAAGAATTCCCAAGCTGGGTCAGAATGCGCTACTTATTCTGTTGCATGCTTCAAGTATGCGCTCTTTAGGCTGGGTGAAAGTTATCCTCACGTAGCCTTCTCCGCATTTCCCGAAGCCGATTCCAGGCGTCACGGCAACTCCGACGTCAAGCAGTTTGGTGGCGAATTTCATTGAGTCGCCTCGGCAGTTGACCCAGACGTAGAATGTTGCTTTCGGCTTGACGCATTGAAAGCCGATTTTGCATAGTGTTTCCACGAGGAGGTCGCGGCGTTCTTGGAGGATCTGGTTGTTTTTCTTCAGGAACTCGGGCGCCTCTTCACCCGTGTAGGCTGCTAAAGCTTTAACGGCGACCTTCTGCGTGTAAACTGGCGGTCCGGAATCGATTTGCGACTTGATCTTAGTTAAGCCGCTGACCAGCTGCTTGTTTCCAACGGCGAAGCCTATGCGGTCGCCCGTCATGTTGAAGGTTTTCGACAGCGAGTGGAATTCGATTGCGACGTCCATGGCGCCGTCAACTTCCAAGATGCTTGGTGCACGGTATCCGTCGTAGGTGATTTCCGAGTAGGCGTTGTCATAACAGAGGATGACGTTGTTGTCTTTTGCGAAGTCAACTGCTTGCTTTAGGAATTTCTTGTCAGCGGTGGCTGCGGTGGGGTTGTTGGGGTAGTTGAGGAACATCATTTTGACTCTTCTTGCGTCGACGGCTTCAAGGTCAGGTTGAAAACCGTTCTCCTCCAAAAGAGGCATGGGCACCACTGTGCCGTCGCATAGGATCGTGCTGCCGTTAGCGTACACTGGGTAAGCTGGGTCGGGCACTAAGACGCGGTCGCCTGGATTGACGAAGGCTCTCGCTATGTTTGCTATTCCTTCTTTTGAACCTAAAAGAGCGATAACTTGGTCTTGCGCCAAGTCAACGTTGAACCGTTTTTTGTACCAGCCTGCGACTGCCTCGCGGAAGTCGGGTTCACCTTGGCTGAAGGAGTAGTTATGGTTTTTCGGGTTAGCTGCCTCTTGCTTGAGCGCCTCAACAACGAATTGGGGCGGCGGCAGGTCAGGGTCGCCGATGCTCAACGAGATTAAATCGACGCCTTGAGCCTTCTTTTCCTTGATGATTTTCTCGATCTCGGCAAACAAGTAGGGCGGCAACCGCTTAATTCTTTCTGCGTACTCAAACGTCATGGTTACACCTCATCAAACAGGTTTCCCTCAAAAACCTTAACGGCTGCCCCGCTCAAGTACAGTTTTCCCGCAGCTAATTCAACCTGCAGGTCGCCGCCCAAGACGTGAACAGTAACTTTTTCCCCGACTTTTCCAAGTCTGTTCGCGGCAGCTACGGACGCGCAGGTTCCCGTTCCACAGGCGAGGGTTTCTCCGCATCCCCGTTCCCAAACTCGAATTTTCAGTTCGTCGCGGCTCAGGACTTGGACGAATTCGACGTTGGTTCTTTTGGGGAAAGCCCCGTTATTCTCGATTTTTGGACCTATTTGATTAACTGGAAAATCGTTAACGTGGTCGACGAAAGTAACGCAGTGAGGATTGCCCATGGAGAGGCAGCTTGCTCTGTAGATTTCGCCGTCGACATCCAACGTCTGATCTATGAACGTTCCTTTTCCACTCATCGGGAGAGCGCTTCTTTCCCAGTTCGGCTCGCCCATGTCAACTCTTACCGCCTTCACTTCGGCACCTTCAACCGTCAGCCAGACACGTTTGGGTCCCGAAAGGGTCTCGATGGGGAACTCCGTTTTCTGGACGATGCCGTTTTCGTAGCAGTACTTGGCGAAGCATCTTATGCCGTTGCCGCACATCTCAGCTTCGCTGCCGTCAGCGTTGAAAATCCGCATTTTCGCCGACGCCACTTTAGAGCATGAAACCAATAGTAGACCGTCCGCGCCTACTGAGAAACGGCGTTCACAAAGCCTCTTGGCTAAATCTGAAGCCTCGGCGCGACTGATTTTTTCGTCTCTGTTGTCGACGACTATGTAGTCGTTGCCTAAGCCATGCATCTTCCAGAAACGCATCAAGGTGACTCTGCCGTCCGCTGGTTAGCAGTTAAATTGTCAAGCTGTTCCCGTTCCCTGACAATCACGGGTTTGCCTTGCCTAATCATGACTTCCGCCGCCCTCGGTCTCGCGTTGTACTGTGAGCTCAT
>Ga0187880_1000516_pt1 | contig 32066 bp, 25 predicted proteins | sample June2016WEW_19_4_FD_132998 | JGI IMG/M metagenome (GOLD analysis project Ga0187880, IMG submission 132998) | Peatland microbial communities from SPRUCE experiment site at the Marcell Experimental Forest, Minnesota, USA - June2016WEW_19_40 | ecosystem: Environmental > Terrestrial > Soil >... | reverse complement strand
TCCAGCACCTCGGCCATCTCGGCCGGGGCGTCGCCGAGAGTGATCTCGTTGCGGCGGAGAAGGCTCATCGGGCTGTTGGGCTTCCACGTGCTGAAGACCGCATCCGCCCGGTCAAGACGCGCGCATGCCCTCGCGAGGCCGACATGGGCCGCGTTCCGGTCGCCGTCGCCGACACGGACCTCGAAGGACACCATCGTCCCCATGACCGCGTGGACGTGACGGAGAACGGGGCCCGCCGAGGGATTGCCCGTTGCCACCGTGCCGGGCGCCCCCGGCGCGAGAGCGTTCATCTCGCGGCTACTTGAAACCGAGCTTGTCCAAAGCCGCCTGCAGCGACTGGACGTAGGCCTGGCTCGTGAAGGTCGCGCCCGAGACGCCGCTTATGTTGGCGCTCTGGGCCTGGAGGGTCTCGTTTTGCAGCAGGGGCTCCGCGTACGAGTTGACCTGGCTCGAGTGCGGATCGAAGGCGGTGTCGATCACGGGCTGGACATTGGTGATCCGACTCCCGGTCACGGTCACCTCGAGCTCCAGCTCCCCGTAGCGGTACTGGATGTCGGCGCCGAGGGCGGTGCGGGTACCGGTCGCGGTACTTGTCGTGGTCGAGGTGGAGCCCGAGACAGAGCCGCGTGTCGACGAGGGGGTCGTCGTGGTCGTCGCGCTCGCGCTCCCGGCACCCGATGCCCCGGCCGGCGTCTTGGCGGTGCCGGACGCGCCCGACAGGCCGGACAGCAGGCTCGTCCCCATGGATTCGGTGTGGAACCCGAGCACCGCGGCCAGTCCGGCGGCGGTCCCCGCTACGACGATCGGCATGCGCCTCATTTGGTGATCTCCAGGTCTCGGGACGGGTTGGGTGCGGTCATGGTTCAGAACGCGAAGGACTCGGTGTGGATGGCGTCGGCGCCGACTCCGAGGCGCCGCGCGGCGCCGAGGATGCGGTTGGTGAAGCCTTCGGGCCCGCAGACGTACAAGTCGCGCTCGGCGATGTCGGGGACGAGCCGGCCGAACAGGCGGTGGTCGAGGCGCACCTTGTGCCGGCTCCCGACGAGGAGGTGCAACCGGCCACCGCGTTCGCCGACGAGCTCATCCATCTCGGTGTGGAGGATCACGTCTTCTCGCGTGGGTGCGCGCAGCATGACCACGACGTCGACGCCGGCGGGCAGGTCCTCGAGGATGGCGCGCATCGGTGTGACCCCCACGCCCGCCGCGACGAGAAGGACCTTGTCGGCGGTTCGTGCATGTGCCGTGACGACGCCGTAGGGGCCTTCGATGGCGACACGCGTACCGACGGGGAGGCGGGCGAGCGACTCGGAGAAGTCGCCGAGCGCCTTGACGGTCACCCGGAGGAACGGCGGTCGCGGCAGCGCGGATATGGAGTAGGGATGGGCCTGCCACCAGAGGTCCTCGTGGAGGAAGCGCCACTGCAGGAACTGCCCGCCGGAGACAGGCAGGCGTTCGAGATGGTGTCCTGCGCAGATCACCGACACGACCCCCGGCCCCTCCTCGCGCACCTCGGCCACGCGCAGGCGGTGGTAGACGGTGCGCCACAGGGGAAGGCCCACGCGGTAGACGAGCACGACGCCCGCGGTCGAGGCCCAGACGACGACCCAGAACAGCCTGGCGAGCGGGTGCCCGACGAACGAGACGCCGTCGGCGAGCTGGTGGGAGAAGGCGAGGGCGATCGCCAGGTACGTGTACAGGTGCACCGCCCACCAGGTCTCGTAGTGCATCCGCGAGCGGGCGGCCCGGAACGAGGCCACGCCGGCCATGACGAGAAGGCCGAACGCCACGGTCGCCATCAACACGTCGGGGTAGGACCTGAGCAGGATGGCGAACTCGTGCCAGGGCCCGATCGACGCCTGCTCGGCGTAGCCGACCGTGATGAGCACGGCATGGCAGCCCAGAAGGACGATGGGCCACGGGCCGAGGCGGCGATGCCAGCGCACCAGGCGGTCCTGGCCGAGGACGCTTTCCAGCCAGGGGAGCCTCGATATGAGCAGGAGCATGACGAGAAGCAGGTAGCTGCCCGTCAAGCCCGCCATCTGGCCGGCCGCGGTCTCGATCCCGCCCGGTGCCGCGAGCGATCCCCGCGTCACGGCCGTCAACCCGAGTGCGAGCGTGACGCCGAACCCGACAGAGGCCACGGCTGTGACCGCATTGGCGTTCCACCGGCGCCGGGCGCGTCGCGAGCTATTCGCTGTCGCAGGCACCGCGCCCGACTGCGGTGCGCGGGCGTGCACCGGAGCGGGGACGGGCGCGTTCGACATGGTCGGCGAGGCGAGCATTGGCAAAGCTTTGACTGGCTGCCTGGGTCGGGAGTGAAGGAAGCCTGGGAATCGCCTGTGAGTCAGGTCCTCCTTACGGGCGCGCCCGTCAGGCTCACAGTCCGTAGAAGACGCGCTCGACCACTTTGCGGCATCGCCTCGTGACGCGGCGGTAGGACTCGCGGAGCTCGGTCGGGGTCGTCCCGAGGCTCCGGGCAAGACGCGACTGGAGATGGGCCTGGCTCGGCATGGCGTCCGAGCCGGCGCCGACCACGCCCCCGGCCCCGGCCACGTAGCTCCCCACGAGGTGCCACCGGTTCCTCGTCCTGGCGCAGAAACGGTAGGCGTCCCGGAGCGCGGCGGCATCGGCGGCCTCGAGCGCCCCGGCGGCTTCGAGCAGGTCCAACGCGTCGCGGGTCGCGCTCGCCCGGGTGCCCGTCCGCAGCTGGAGCAGCTGCGCGGTCCACTCCACGTCGGTGAGCGAGCCGCGGCCGAGCTTCAGATGGAACTGCGGGTCGTCGCTGGGCGGGATCCGCTCGCGCTCGATCCGGGCCTTCATCCTGCGTATCTCCCGCTCGGCGGCCTCGTCGAGAGGAGTGGACCACACCGCCTGGTCGGCCAGCGCCCCGAAGCGTTCGACCACCTCGTCGTCGCCGGCCACCGGCCGGGCGCGCAGCAGGGCCTGGCGCTCCCAGGTCTCGCCCCAGCGCTGGTGGTAGCGCGCGAAGGCGTCGAGGCTGCGCGCGAGCGGGCCCTGGCGGCCCTCCGGGCGCAGCGAGGCGTCGATCCGGACGATCCCTTCGGCGGGCGTCGACCCGTTGCACAACCTGAACAGCGCCGCCGCCGCCGCCTCGGCCGCTTCCATGTCAGAAGCGGTCCTCCCCTCGTACACGACGAGCACGTCGAGGTCGCTGCCGTAGGCGATCTCCGCCCCGCCGAAGCTCCCCATCGCGATCACGGCCATCGGCACGCCGGGTGCCACCGCGTGCAGGCCGGCCGCGACGACCGCGGCGCCGAGGTCGGCCAGGGCACGCCCGGTCTCCTGCAGGCTCGCGAGGCCGAGCAGGTCCCGGGTCGCGATCCGCACCGTCTCGGTCTCGAACAGGTGCCGGAGCGCCGCCGGGCGCCTCTGGGGTCCCTGGTCCGCGGCGATCATGGCGTTGCGGACGAGCTCGCCCGGATCGAGTGCCGCCAGAGCGGCCCTGTCGTCGAGCAGGTCGACGAAGTCGGGGTGCCGGGCGATGATCTCGCCGAGACGACGGCTCGTCCCGAGCAGCAGGCAGAGCCGCCTGGCGACCTCTGGCGACTCCCGGAACGCGGTCACGAGCAGGTCGCGCCGGTGGGGGGCGCCGGCGAGGGTCCGAAGCCCGACGAGACCCTGGTCGGGGTCCGGCGACTCGGAGAGCCAGTCGAGCAAGAGAGGCAGCAGTTGCTGCATCAGCCTCGACGAGCGCGTGAGGCCACGGGTGAGCTCGCTCAGGGCCTGGCGGGTCCGGTCGGCGTCTACGAAGCCGAAAGCGGCGAGCCGCTCCTCGGCGGCACCCGACTCCAGGCCGTGCTCGCTCGCGGCCTGGTAGCTGTGTCCGGGAACCGCCTTGTGGGCCGTGCTGCCGGCGAAGGCCTCGAGCAGCGGCCTGAAGAACAGTCGTTCGTGGATGGCCCTTCCGGTGGCTTGGTGACGGGCGAGAACGGCGTCGAAGCGCTCGCAGGGCGTCTCCATCGGCCGGCCCCGGAAACCCAGCACCCGCGCGAGACGGTCCCTCGAGGCCCGGTCGGCGGGCACCGTGTGGACCTGTGCCTCTTCGACGAGCTGGAGGCGGTGCTCGACGGTGCGCAGGAATCGGTACGCGATCGCGAGTGCAGCGGCGTCCTCGGCGGCCACGTAACCGGCGTCCGCCAGCTCGGCGAGGCACGGCAGTGTCGCCCTCAACCGCAGGGCCGGGTCCCGGCCCCCGTGGACCAGCTGCAGCAACTGCACGGAGAACTCGACGTCCCGGATCCCGCCGCGGCCCCTTTTGAGCTCACGGTGGTCGAGGCCCTTTCTCGCGACGATCGCCTCCGCCCGGGCCTTCATCGTCCGCAGCTCGGCGAGGTCGTCGACTCCGAACCGCCGCGACCACAAGTGCTGCGACGCCGCCTGCTCGAACAGCCGCCCCGTCGTCGGGTCGCCCGCGGCGTGGCGGGCCTTCAAGAGGGCCTGGAACTCCCAGGGCCGGGCCCACCGGTCCCAGTACGCGACGTAGGACTCGACCGACCGGACGAGCACGCCGGAGCGGCCCTCGGGACGGAGGTTTGTGTCGATGCGGAACGCGCGGGAGCCGATCGCGACGACCGCGCGCGCGAGGGCGGGGTCGACCTCGGCCCCATCGGCGGCGACGAGGAGGATGTCGATGTCACTCGAGTAGTTGAGCTCTCCGGCCCCGTGCTTGCCCATGGCGATGACGGCAAGGCCGTTGTCGGCCCCGGCGAGGCGGATGGCGCCGGCTAGGACCCGATCGCCGACGACCGAGAGCGAGCCGGTCACCTGCTCAAGGTCGCTCAGGCCGTTCAGGTCCCGTGCGGCAACCTCGAGGAGGCAGAGATGCTTGCGGCGCACGAGGTCCTCTCCGTCCTCGGCCTGTGCAGGGTCCCACCTCATAAGGGCGGGGGCGACGAACGGCCCAGGTGGGGGCGCGTCCAGCTGCGCGAGCACGTCGAGGGCGGCTGGGTCGGTGACGATCACCCGCGAGAGCGAGTGGCTGGCTGCCGCGACCGCCGCGAACCTCGAAGCGAGGGCGGGCTCGGACTCCAGTCGCTTGCGGGCGTGCGGGAAGGCGGCGAAGAGCTGGTCGGCCACCAACCTCACCGAGTCGGGAGCCGCGGAAGCGCGGACGAGCTCGTCGAGCAGCTGTGGCGGTGGCATGGCGTCCTCTCAGAGAGGCTACTGTCCCCGGCGCCCGGCAGCTCTTATGAGGCCGAGTCGACCCCGCGCAGACCGGTAGGCTTTCGCCCGTGGGCAACCTGCGCATAGCGCTGTGCCAGCTGGATGTCACCGTCGGCGACCTCGAGGGCAATGCGGAGAAGGTGATCGCACAGCTCGCCCAGGCAGAGTCCGCAGGTGCACAGCTGGCTGTGTTCCCCGAGCTCGTCCTCACCGGCTACCCGCCCGAGGACCTGTTGCTCGAACCGGGCTTCGTGGAGGGCAATCTCCTCGCGCTCGAGAAAGTCGCGGCCGCGACCCAGCACTGTGCGGCTGTCGTGGGCTTTGCGGAGGAGGACGGCGACCTCTACAACGCCGCCGCGGTGTGTGCCGGGGGAGAGGTGCGCGCCATCGTCCGCAAGCAGCTGCTCCCCAACTACGGGGTCTTCGACGAGAGGCGCTACTTCGTCCCCGGGGCCAAATCGGATCGGCTCTTTCTGATCGGCGGGGTCCGCGTGGGAGTAACGATCTGTGAGGACGCCTGGAGCCCTTCGGGCCCGGTCGGGCGCCTCGGCGAGGGGGGTGCGGAGCTCGTGGTGACGATCAACGCTTCCCCGTACCGGGCGGGCATCCTCGCCCAGCGCGAACGCATGCTCGCGACCCGCGCCGCCGACGCCTCGTGCGCGCTCGCCTACGTCAACCTTGTGGGCGGCCAGGACGAGCTGGTGTTCGACGGCGCCTCCATGGTCTTCGACCCCGACGGCGATCTCGTGGCGTCGGCCCCGCAGTTCGCGGAGGCCCTCGTCCTGTGCGACCTCGCCATCCACCCGGTGTTCCGCAAGCGGCTCTTGGACCCACGCGGGCACGAGGGCATGTCGCCCCTGCCGCTCGTCGTGATCTCGCAAGCGCCCGAGGCGCGCGGAGGCGATGACGCCGCGCCCGCCGGGCAGCGGCGCCCGCCGCTCGCACCGGTCGCGCCCCGCCTGGACCGGGTCGCCGAGGTCTACGAGGCGCTCGTGCTCGGGACCCGCGACTACGTTCGCAAGAACGGGTTCAGCGAAGTGCTGGTGGGACTGTCGGGAGGCGTCGACTCGTCGCTGGTGGCCACGATCGCAGCCGACGCCCTCGGACCCGGTGGCGTGCACGGCGTGTTGATGCCGTCCCGCTTCTCGTCGGCCGGTTCTGTCGAGGACGCGTCGTCGCTGGTCACCAATCTGGGAATCGGCACGACGACTGTCCCAATCGAGGCGGCCCACAGCGTGCTGTTGGACATGCTCACGCCCGCGTTCGGCGACGGCGACCCTTCCCGGGGGCTGACGGGCGAGAACCTCCAGGCACGCGTACGGGGGATCATCCTGATGGCCATCTCCAACGAGCGGGGATGGCTTGTGCTGACCACCGGCAACAAGAGCGAGATGGCCGTCGGCTACGCCACCTTGTACGGGGACATGGCAGGCGGCTACGGGGTGTTGAAGGACGTTCCGAAGACGCTCGTCTACCAGCTGTGCGAGCACCGGAACTCCGTCGCCGGTCATGACCTGATCCCTCGCGCGGTGATCGCCAAGCCTCCCTCGGCCGAGCTGCGACCGGACCAGCGCGACGACGACAGCCTTCCCCCCTACGCCGTCCTGGACCCGATCCTGGAGGGTTATGTCGAGCGCGACCTGACGGTCTATGACCTGGTCAGGGAGGGTTTCGAAGAGGCGACGGTACGCAGGGTCATCGATCTCGTCGACCACGCCGAGTACAAACGGCGCCAGGCGCCACCGGGCCCGAGGGTCACGAGTCGTGGTTTCGGCAAGGACAGGCGGATGCCGATCACGAACCAATTCCGGGCGTCTGCGGGGACCGCCGCCGCAGCGACCGTACCCAGGGGTTCCGGCCGGCAGCCGGCCGCGCGCTGAATCCCGCTCGACGCGGGGACGGTGCTCGAGCCCTCTCGGGCCGGCGGAGCCCGGCTGCATAGCACGGCGGCCCCTCCAGGGCAAGGACCCGCGAACGGGCAAGCTTGACTCCACCGTTACACTTACGTTCGAGTAAAGAAGCAGCGCAAGGTTCGCTGACCGGCGCCGTGTGGGGCAGCGACGGTCGACGCGGATGGCTCTGCCTACGCGTCAATAACTTCGGAACAGCGAAGCTGTGCCGGCCGAACCCACGGAGGCTTTTCATCTTGGCGAAAGAGCGAGTTGAGCGCGACGAAGAGGATCTCGTCAGGCTATATCTGACCGATATCGGCCAGTACCCGCTGCTCACAAAGGATGACGAGGTTCGCCTCGCTCAGGCGATCGAGGCTCGCTGGGGCGCCGAGGAGGAACTGAGGTCGAAGTCCAAGGGGATGACCCCCACCAGGCGTCGAGAGCTCAACCGGAAGGTTCGCGAGGGCGAGATGGCCCAGAGGACTTTCGTCCAGTCGAACCTTCGTTTGGTGGTTTCGATCGCGAAGAAATATCAGGCATCGGGGCTGCCGTTGCTCGACCTGATACAAGAGGGCAACCTCGGCCTGATGCACGCTGTCGAGAAGTTCGATTGGCGCAAGGGCTTCAAGTTCTCGACGTACGCAACCTGGTGGATCCGCCAGGCGATTACCCGTGGCATTGCCAATACGGGACGGACGATACGGCTCCCCGTTCATGCAGGAGACACCCTGGCCAGAGTGCAGAAGGCACAGGCTCGTCTAGAGCTCAAACTGGGGCGGCCGGCGACACTGGTCGAGCTGGGCATAGAAGTTGAGCTGCCCGAGGACAAGCTGATCGAGGCGCTCAGGTTCCGTGCCGAGCCCCTGTCGCTGTCCGAGCCGCTGCGTGAAGACGGCGATGCCGAGCTCGGCGACGTCGTCGAGGACCGCTCGGCCGAATCGCCGTTCGAGGTTGCCGCGACAGCACTGCTGCCGCTCGAGATCAACCGTCTCCTTGCCCCGCTCGACGAGCGGGAGCGTGAGATCCTGAAGCTGCGCTTCGGCCTGGACCGGGGCGAGCCCCGCACGCTCGAAGAGGTCGGGGAGCACTTCAACCTCACCCGGGAGCGGATACGCCAGATCGAGGCGCGCGCCATGTCGAAGCTGAGGCATCCCTCGAGCGATACCGGCGCCAGGGATCTGCTGACCGTCTGAGCCTGCTCGCCCGTTTGGCCCGGGCTTACCGATCGGTCTTTGCGCGCGAGTCCCTCGTCCTGGTCTGAGCCGCGGGACCTCACGCGTGTGATTTCGGGTGGAGGCGTTCGTGCGGCCCTTTGCGCCAGGCGATCTGCCGATGACCGCACCATTGCCGCGGGCCGTCGAAGGTGCCTGTCGGTCGGTCGGGCTGGCTACGATGGCGCCATGATCAAGAAGCTCGTGATACTGGCTCTCCTCGTCGCGCTCGGTGTGATCGCGGCGAAGCGTCTCCGCGGGGACTGACCGGCCAAGAGGGCACGCAGGCCCGGGTCAGGTCTCGCGCCTACGTGAGCCCAGCCACCAGCCTGCCGCCGCGGCTCCGACACCGAGAGCGACGGCGCCCGCCGACACCGCGATGGCGGGGCGTGGCGGCACGGCCCCGATCCGGTCGCGGACCCGGCTCCACAGGCTGACGGTGTGGCTGAAGTGGAGGACTTCGAAGTCGTGCTCGCGCGCGTACCGGTTCAGGACGCGGTCCGGGTTCACGGCCACCGGGTGGCCGACGGCCTCCAGCATCGGCAGGTCGGTGTAGGAGTCGGTGTAGGCGTAGGAAGCGGCCAGATCGATGCCGCGTTCGGCCGCGAGGGCGTCCATCGCCTCGGCCTTGAAGGGCCCGAAGGCGTAGAATTGCATCGAGCCGGTGTAGCGGCCCTCGTCGTCCAGGCGGGCCCGGCTCGCGATGCACTCGTCAGCACCGAGGAACCTGCTGAGCGGGGTGACGATCTCTTCGGGTGACGCCGAGACGATCACGACCAGGCGTCCCTGCTCACGGTGCCAGTCGATCAGGTCGGCAGCCTCCGCGAAGATGATCGGCTCGACGATCTCCTCAATCGCCTCGGCGACGATCTCGCAGACGCGGTCGCGGTGCCAGCCCTTGATCAGTTTGAGCACGCTCTCGCGGATGCGGTTGAGCTTCTGCTCGCTCGCGCCGAGGTGCAGGTAGACGAGCTCACCGTACAAAGCCCGCAGCACGGTCCGGCGGTTGATGAGGCCACCGTGGTAGAAGGGCCGGCCGAAGGCGACCATCGAGGCCTTGGCGATGACCGTCTTGTCGAGGTCGAAGAACGCCGCCTCGAGTGGTCCGTAGCTGGCCGGAACAGGGCGCTTGGCTCCGTGGACGACCTCGGCGCCAGGGCTGCCGCCGGTCGCTGCCTGAGCGGCGGCGTCCTGGCTGGCGCCGATCGAGCCCGCGCTCTCGCTCGGCGCCCCGGAATCACTGTCCCGGCGGTGGCGCCCGCGGTTGCGGCTCCGGCGCTTCTTCGGCGCGGTCGGCGCCGGGGAGTCACCGGGCTCGGCCGTCCCGTCCCCGTCATCTGGAGGTTCCGGCAACGCCGGCGCGCCGGGCCCGGGCTGTGCGGCTTCCTCGGGCTGTGCGGCTTCCTCGGGCTGTGCGGCTTCCTCAGGCTGTTGCGGCGCCGGCTCAGGCCCCTCCCCGCCTTGTGCGTGGTCGGTGGGGCCGGTCACGAGTCTTCGAGGAGAAGCGTCCGGATCTCGTCGTCCTCGCACTGCGCGCTGACGAGCAACACGACTTCGTCCCCGACGACCAAAGGCGCGTCCGAGCGCGGCACGACCACGTGGCCGTCGCGGACGAGTGCAACGACTGCGGAGCCGCGCGGCAGCACGAGCGCCCCGAACTCGCGGCCGAGAACCGGCGAGTCGGCGTCCAGAGTCACCTCCATCAAGCGGGTGTGGCCACCTTCGAACTGCAGCAGGCGGACGAGCGTTCCGACCGACACGGCCTCCTCCACGAGGCCCGCGAGCAGATGGGGCGTCGAGACCGCGACGTCCACACCCCACATCTCGTTGAAGAGCCAGTTGTTCTTCGGGTGGTTCACCCTTGCGATCACCCTCGGTACCGCGAATTCCTGCTTGGCGAGCTGCGACACGACGAGGTTGTCCTCGTCGTCGCCGGTCACGGCCACGACGACGTCCATCTCGTCGAAATGGGCCGCCTGCAGAGCGGACACCTCGCAAGCGTCCGCCGTCATGTAGCTGACACGCTCCATCGGGGGCATCGAGGCCAGTCGATCCGGGTCCCGGTCTATCAGCACCACTTCATGGCCGCTTCGCGCCAGGTCGTCGGTGAGGAACCGGCCCACGTTGCCCGCACCCGCAATTGCCACTTTCACCGGCGGTTCCCCCCGTCGTTCGGTCCCGAGGCGAGTGAGGCGGCGGGGAACAATGCTCCGAGCTTGGCCTCCACGTCGTGAGTGACCACGAGATGGAGGACGTCGCCCTCTTGCCCGACGAGATCGCCGACTTCGATCGTCGGCAGGCCCGCCCGCGTCACCGCCACGACACGGATCCCGTCTCCGTTGAGTGCTCCAGGCGGCAACGGGCGTCCCTCCCACTCGGTGGGGAGCGGCCGTTCTATCAGGTGCAGACGGCCGGTCGAGTCGGACCATTCGGTCGCGGCGCGTTCGGGAAGGATACGGCGCAGTACGTGGTTGATCGTCCAGGGGACCGTCGCCACGGTGGGGATTCCGAGGCGCTGGAAGATCTCGGCTCGGCGCGAGTCGTAGATGCGGGCGACCACGTTCGGGATCTCGTAGGTCTCCCGTGCGATACGGGCGCAGAGGATGTTCGAGTTGTCGCCGCTTGTGACCGCGGCGAGAGCGTCGGCTCGCTTCGCCCCGCCCTCTTCGAGGTGATCCCTGTCGAACCCGAAGCCGACGATGCGCTGCCCGGGCCAGTCAGCCGGCAAGCGGCGGAAGGCGCGGGGGAGCTTGTCGATGATCGCGACCGAATGGCCTGCGTTGGTCAGCTCAACGGCGAGTCCCGCGCCGGTCCTGCCGCACCCGACGACGATGACGTGCATGCCACCTATCGAACACCCGCGGGCGCGCCCGCACAACTCACAGCGCCCTGGCGACCGTGGCGAGGGCGCGCCAGCGCGGTCAAGTGTCCCCGACCAGCCGGCAGGCCCGCCGATGGGCCGGAGGGCGACAAAGTACGCTCAATGGTCGTGCCGGGCGGAACCATCGACGACGTTGGCAAGCCCGCGGTCGAGGAGATGCCATCTCCGCCCGCATCCCCACCGTTGCGGGGCGCCGGTGACGAAAGGTTCAGTCGACAGGAGTTGGGCGATGTCGTCATCCTGCCCGAGTCGTTCTCCTACCGTCTGAAGAAGGCGCTGCTCGGTCCACCGCTCATCACCGAGCGCCTTTCCGTCGAGCGCCTCGGCAAGCCGACCGCGCTCGGCGTCCTCTCCCCGGACTGCATCTCCTCCACCGCTTATGGAACCGAAGAGATCCTCTTCGTCCTGGTCCGCGCCGTCGGCGTGGCCGCCTTCAGCCTTCTCCTGCCGATCACACTGGCCGTGATAGTCGTGCTCCTCTTCGTGACCCTCTCGTATCGAGAGGTCGTCATGGTCTACACGCGAGCCGGGGGCTCGTATGTCGTGGCCCGGGAGAACTTCGGGGTGAAGGTGGCCCAGATCGCGGCCGTGGCCCTGATCATCGACTACGTCGTGACCGTCGCCGTTCAGGTCGCGGCGGGGACCGACGCCTTGACCTCCGCTTTCCCGGCCCTGTCGCACGGCGAGGTCCCCGTCGCCATCTCGGTGACCGTCGTGGCCCTCATGTGTTACGGCAACCTGCGCGGGATCCGCGAGGCGGGACGCATCTTCGCCCTTCCGACTTACCTGTTCATCACCGCCACCGGCTCGGTGATCATCATCGGCCTCATCCGGGCTGCGCTCGGCCAGCTGCACGTGCACTCGATCCACCACCCCGGCGTCGTGCCTATCGGCACGCCCGGGAGCGGCCTTCTGTACGGGGCCGGGATCATCATCGTGCTGCGCGCCTTCGCCAACGGCGGGTCGTCGCTGACGGGCCTCGAGGCGATCTCGAACGGGGTCTCGACATTCCGCCAGCCCGAAGGGCTCAACGCCCGCCGGGTGCTCGTCATCATGTCGATAATCCTCGGTTCGCTCGTCTCCGGGGTGTCGCTCCTCGCCCACATCACCCACGCCGTGCCCTACGTGAACGGCAGCCCGACCGTGCTCTCCCAGGAGGCGAAGTACGTCTTCGGCTCCGCCTGGTTCGGGAAGTTCGGCTTCTTCTTCGTGCAGGCCGCCACCATGCTGATCCTCTGGACGGGCGGCAACACGAGCTTCAACGGGTTCCCGAACCTCGCCAGCTTCGTTGCGGAGGACTCCTTCCTCCCCCACCGCCTCACGCGCCGCGGCCACCGGCTCGTGTTCTCGAACGGGATCATCATCCTCACCATCGCCGCCGAGGCGCTGCTCATCGTCACCCGGGCCCAGGTGGACGTCCTCGTCGGCGTCTACGCGGTGGGCGTCTTCACCGGCTTCACCTTTGCGGGCTTCGGCATGTCCAAGCACCACATCCGCCTACGGGAGAAGGGGTGGAGGTACAAGCTCGCCATCAACGGCTTTGCCGGGGTGCTGTCGCTCAGCGTCGTCCTGATCTTCGTCATCGTGAAGTTCCGCGAAGGCGTCTGGATCGTGGTCGTGCTCTTCCTCATCCTCGTGCCCACTTTGATCCGGCTCCACAAGCAGTACGACGAGGAGAGCAAGGAGCTGGAGGAGAATGTCAGCAAGGCCCTCGTGGCCCCGATCCTTCGCCGCCACGTCGTGCTCGTGTTCGTCGACCGGCTGGACCTCGCGGACGCCCGCGCGCTGCAGTACGCGAGGATGCTCGACCCGGACGAGCTGCGTGCGGTGCACTTCGTGCTGGACAGCGCGCGGTCCGCGGAGCTCGAGTCCCAATGGGCCCAGCTCGGGCTCTCGCGCTTTCCTCTTGATCTCGTCGAGTGCCCTGACCGTCGTCTCATCAGGGCCTCGATGGAGCTGATCGCCGACGTGGCGGCAGACGGCCAGACGGAGGTCAGCGTCCTCTTGCCCCACCGCGTCGTCGCCGGCTATTGGCAAAGGCTGCTGCACGACCGCACCTCGGACCGCATCGCCGCCTACGTCGGCGAGCTGCCGAACGTGAACGCAACGATCGTGCCCTTCCAGCTCGGCAAGCGCCGCAGGCAGCTGGTCCCCTGGAAGGCCGGAGGAGAGCAGGGGTCCGGGGCGATGCACGACGCCGGGTTCCGCACGATCGAGCCGAGCCGAGCGGCGCGTGAAGCGGGCGCCAAGACTGCCGCGGAGCGCGTCGCCGGGTTCCAGAGCGCTTCCTCGTCGGGTCTTGCCGCCGGTGCCCTTGCGATCGGCGACCTGCGCCCACGCCAGCGTGCCCGGGTGGCGGGACGGATCCGGACAGTGCGCGTCCAGCCGCGAGCCGGTGTCTCGTCGCTCGAGTGCATCATCGCGGACGGGACAGGCCAGCTGATGGCTGTTTTCCAGGGACGGCGGCGCGTGGCCGGCATCGAGCCCGGGGCACGTGTCGTGGTCGAGGGGATGGTCGCGACGCGGGGCCGAAACGTCGGGATGGTGAACCCCCTTTACTGGGTGATCTCGACCCCCGATCGTGCAGAGGCTCCTTCGACGGGCCCCGGCCCGGGCGGTGCCGGCCGCAGCTGACCTTTGGGGCGGGACCGCCGGGCGGGACTCAGTCCTGCCCAGTGTTTAGGAACGGTACCGACTGACCAATTAATTGCGAGTTTGAATCTGGCGGCTTCCTACCGTATTGTCCGAGCCGACCCGACCAAAGGAGCAAAGAATGCCCCCGCACCTGTTCGCGACCGGCGGCTACCAGGCCTTCGTGCTCGGAGGGGCCGAGCGAGCCTGGCTAGTGTTCGCGCTCGCAACGGGTTTGGTGGCGATCGCCACGGCGCTGTATCTGATGCGAGGGGTGCTCGCCGCGGACACGGGCACCGACAAGATGCGTGAGATCGCGGCCGCGATCCAAGAGGGCGCCGTCGCCTTCTTGCGCCGGCAGTTCAAGACGATCGCCATCATCGTCGTCCCTTTGTTCGTCCTCGTGTTCTTCACCGCGACCAAGGTCGTGCGTCCTGACGAGACGGTGGCCCTGACCTTCGTGCAGTCCGGCTTTGCCCGGGCGATCGCCTTTTTGTGCGGGGCCCTCTTCTCGGGGATGACGGGCCTCATCGGCATGAGCTTGTCTGTCCGCGGCAACGTCCGGACCGCGGCCGCGGCCCGCGAGGGCAAGCTGCCCCCGGCGCTCAAGGTGGCCTTCCGCACCGGGGGCATCACGGGCCTTCTGTGTGTCGGCCTCGGCCTTATCGGGGCGACGACGATCGTCTTCATCTTCCAGAACAGCGCCACCGCCGTGCTGGTCGGCTTCGGCTTCGGTGCGTCGCTCATCGCCCTGTTCATGCGTGTCGGCGGCGGCATCTTCACCAAGGCGGCCGACGTGGGCGCCGACCTCGTCGGCAAGGTCGAGGCGGGCATCCCCGAGGACGACCCCCGCAACGCCGCCACGATCGCGGACAACGTCGGCGACAACGTCGGCGATTGCGCCGGGATGGCGGCCGACCTCTTCGAGTCCTACGAGATCACGATCATCGCCTCGTTGATCCTCGGGTACTCGGCGTTCAAGACCCTTCACCTGCCGGCCGCGCGTGGGCTGCTCTACCCGCTCATCGTCGCTGGCATCGGGATCCTCACGTCCGCCTTCGGCATCATGGTCGTGCGCGGGCGCGAGCGCGACAAGACGGCGATGGCCCCGATCAACCGTGGGTTCAGGGCCGGCACCGTGCTCACTCTCGTCGGGGCCTTCCTCGTGGCGCAGTTCTATGTCCACAGCCTGAAGGTCTTCTGGGCCGTGCTCATCGGCATCGTGCTGGCGAACGTGGCGAGCCTTATCACCGAGCACTTCACCTCGACCGAACGCGCCCCCGTGCAACAGATCGCCGATGCGACCCGCACCGGCCCGGCGACGACGGTGCTGGCCGGCATTTCGATCGGCCTCGAGTCGAGCGTTTGGGCGATCATCGCCATCGTCATCGCCGTGTCGAGCGCGGTCGCTCTCGGCGGCGGCAAGCTGACCGTGTCGCTCTACCTCGTGGCCCTCGTGGGCATCGGCATGCTCTCCACGACGGGGATGATCATCTCGGAGGACTCTTTCGGCCCGGTCTCGGACAACGCGGCCGGCATCGCCGAGATGTCGGGCGAGTTCACCGGGCAGGCCGAGCGCGTCATGGTGAGCCTCGACGCCGTCGGCAACACCACCAAGGCGATCACAAAGGGTGTCGCGATCGGCTCCGCCGTCATCGCGGCGGTGGCCCTGTTCTCCTCGTTCGTCGAGACCATCGGCAACCAGCTGCCGGCACTCAAGAACGTCACGGGCGACGCGTTGTTCCACAACCCGCTTACCCAGATCAACGTCGCGGTCCCGACGACCTTCGTCGGGCTCTTGATCGGCGGGTCGATCGCGTTCCTCTTCTCGTCGCTCGCCATCCGGGCCGTTGGCCGCTCGGCGGGGACGGTCGTGCACGAGGTGCGCCGCCAGTTCCGCGAGCACCCCGGGATCATGGACTACTCCGAGAAGCCCGAATACGGACGGGTCATCTCGATCTGCACGGCCGCCGCCCAGCGCGAACTGGCCACCCCGGCGCTCCTCGCAGTCCTCTCGCCGGTCATCGTCGGCTTCGGGATCAACTACATAGCCCTCGGTGCCTTCCTCACCGGCACGATCCTCACCGGCCAGTTGATGGCGAACTTCCTCTCGAACTCGGGGGGTGCCTTCGACAACGCCAAGAAGTACATCGAGGACGGCCATTACGGCGGAAAGGGCTCCGAGTCCCACAAGGCCGCGGTCATCGGCGACACCGTCGGCGACCCCTTCAAGGACACCGCCGGGCCGGCACTGAACCCGCTCATCAAGGTGATGAACCTCGTGTCGTTGCTCATCTTGCCGGCCGTGATCACACTCAGGCACAACGACGGCGCCCGCTTCGCGATCGCGGCGGTCGCGCTCGTGATCCTCCTGACCTCGATTGCAATCTCGAAGCGCTCGACTAGCATGCTCGAACCTGAGACGGCGGGGACTCAAGCGGCACTTCCGGACCACGGATCCGGGCACGAGACTCCCGCCAAGGCCGGCGACGCCGCCGTCGGCTCCTAAGCCACTGCGGAACGGCGCAAGCTAGACCGTCCGCCCTCAACAGGACGAGCACACATGCCCAAGCCACTAGTCATCGTCGAGTCCCCCGCGAAGGCGAAGACCATTGCGGGCTATCTCGGCGGTGACTACGTCGTCGAGTCCTCGATAGGCCACATACGAGATCTCCCGCGATCGGCGGCCGACGTGCCGGCGGCCTTCAAACAGGAGCCGTGGGCCCGCCTCGGCGTCGACGTCGACAACGACTTCAAGCCCCTGTACGTCGTGTCCCGGGAGAAGAAGGAACAGGTCGCCAAGCTTCGCCGCCTCGTCGGGGCTGCGAGCGAGGTCTATCTCGCGACAGACGAGGACCGTGAAGGCGAGTCGATCGCGTGGCACCTCGTCGAGGTGCTCTCGCCCCGGGTCCCGGTCTCGCGCATGGTCTTCCACGAGATCACGCCTAGCGCCATCCGCGCCGCCATCGAGCACCCTCGCGAGCTCGACCGGCGCCTCGTCGATGCGCAGGAGGCGAGGCGCATCCTCGACCGTCTCTACGGCTACGAGGTGTCGCCGGTCTTGTGGCGCAAGGTCGCCAAGGGCCTCTCCGCCGGCCGGGTGCAGAGCGTCGCCACACGGATCGTGGTCGAGCGCGAGCGCGAGCGCATGCGGTTCCGCTCCGCCAGCTGGTGCAGCGTCGAGGGCAGCTTCGCCGCAGAGTCGCAGCCCTTCGCGGCTCGGCTGGTGGAGGTGGGCGACCGCCGCGTCGCGACCGGCGAGGACTTCAGCCCGACCGGGACGCTGAGCTCACCGGACGAGGTCGTCCTCCTCGACGAGCCCGCAGCCCGCGGCATCGTCGCCGCCCTCCAAGGAGCCGACTTCGAGGTCTCGAGCGTCGAGGAACGCCCTTACCGCAGGTCTCCGGCCGCTCCCTTCATCACCTCCACGCTCCAGCAGGAAGCCGCCCGCAAGCTGCGTTTCTCCGCCCAACGCACGATGCAGGTCGCGCAACGCCTTTACGAGCGGGGCTACATCACTTACATGCGGACCGACTCGACGACGCTGTCTGACACCGCCATCAGGGCCGCCCGGGAGCAGGCCCAGGCCCTCTACGGCGCCCAGTCGGTCCCGCGCTCGCCCCGTGTGTACCGCAGCAAGGTCAAGAACGCCCAGGAGGCGCACGAGGCGATCCGGCCCGCCGGCGACCGTTTCCGCACTCCGGCGCAGATCTCGGGCGAGCTCAGGGGCGAGGAGCGCAGCCTCTACGAGCTCGTATGGCAGCGCACGGTTGCATCGCAGATGAACGACGCCACCGGGACCACCGCGCGTGCGCGGATCCAGGGCCGCACCTTCGAGGCGTCGCCGGTCGCCCCGAAGGGATCGGCCACGGTCTTCATGGCGACGGGGACGGTCATCACCGATCCCGGTTTCCTCGCGGTCTACCGCGAGGACGAGGACGAGAACGGTGACGGACGGGGCGAGCGCCGCGGCGATCAGGACGTCCGCCTGCCCCGGCTCGTCGCCGGGGGAGAAGTCGACTGCGACGGCCTCGAGGTCGAGGAGCACGCCACCAAGCCGCCGGCCCGGTACACCGAGGCGTCGCTCGTTCGTCGCCTCGAGGAGCTGGGGGTGGGGCGCCCCTCCACCTACGCCAGCATCATCGGCACCATCCAGGACCGCGGCTACGTGTGGAAGAGAGGGACGGCACTGGTTCCGTCCTTCACGGCCTTCGCGGTCGTCGGGCTGCTCGAGGACCACTTCGCGAACCTGGTCGACTACGGCTTCACGGCCTCCATGGAGGACGATCTCGACGACATCGCCTCGGGCAGCGAGGAACAGGTCCCGTGGCTCGAGCGCTTCTACTTCGGTGAGCAAAGGCCGGGTGCCGTTCGTCCCGCTAGGGCGGCCGGCCACTCGCTCGCAGTGGACGGCAGCCACGGGCTCAAAGAGGCCGTGTCGCTGCACCTCGACGAGATCGACGCCCGGGAAGTGAATTCGATACCACTCGCCACCGACGCCGAGGGGCGCGAGATCGTGATCCGCGTGGGCCGCTACGGCCCGTACCTGCAACGTGGCGAGGAGCGTGCGGCGGTGCCGGGCGATCTGGCTCCCGACGAGCTCACCCGGGAGCGGGCCGAGGAGCTCCTGGAGCATCCCTCCACCGATCGCGTGCTCGGCACCGACCCGCTGACGGGCAAGACCGTGCTCGTGAGAGCCGGCCGCTTCGGGCCTTACGTCCAGCTCGGGGAGGCGGCCACTGCGGGCGACAAACCGCGGACCGCTTCGTTGCTCAAGACCATGAGCGTCCCGGACGTCACTTTGGAACAGGCCCTGCAGATACTGCAGCTCCCGAGGACGATCGGCGCCGACCCCGAGACCGGTGAGGAGATCGTGGCGGCGAACGGCCGGTTCGGGCCGTTCATGAAGCGGGGTTCGGAGACGAGAAGCCTCGAGACCGAGGACCAGCTGTTCACCGTGACGATCGAAGAGGCGCTCTCGTTGTTCTCGGCACCCAAGCAGCGTCGCTACGGCACTTCCGCAGCTCCCCTCCGCGAGCTCGGTGCCGATCCCGAGACCGGCTCCGCGATCGTGCTGCGCTCCGGGCGTTTCGGGCCCTATGTGTCCGACGGGACGACGAATGCCTCGCTGCGCCGAGGTGATGATCCCGAAGAGCTGACACTCGAACGCGCCCTCGAGCTCATCTCGGAGCGCCGGGCCGCCGGGCCCGCGAGGCGCGCAGGGACCCGCAAGGCAACCGGTGCGGCGAAGAAGGCGGGCGCCCGCAAGACGACCACCTCGAAGAAGACGGCCGCTCGCAAGGCAACGGCCCGCAAGGCGACTGCGACCAAGAAGGCCCCGGCCCGCAAGGCGACCGCCACCGCGAACAAGGCCCCCGCCCGCAAGGCGACCGCCACCAAGAAGGCCGCGGCGGCCAAAAAGGCCACGGTTCGCAGGGCGCCGGGAGCGGCCATCAGGACGGCAGGCCCGGGGTCGGTTTCACAATCCGACGACGACTGGTAGATACCTAGCTCCTCATAGTGCGGCGGGATACTCTGACCGCCGGGCTGTCGAAGCTTGACGGGGATCTCGACCAGAGGGGTCACGAGTGACAAGAAAGCTTGTTGCAGAAGGACTGGGCACGTTCGTCCTCGTGTTCTTCGCGGTGGGGAGCGCCGTGGGCGGGATCAACGTGATCGGTGATGCCGGTGTCGCGTTCGCCTTCGGCCTCGTGCTGCTGGCGCTCGTCTATGCCATCGGGCCCGTGTCGGGTTGTCACGTAAACCCGGCGGTCACCCTCGGGGCGTTGATCTCAGGGCGCGTCAGCTTGAACGAAGCGGTCGGCTACTGGATCGTGCAGTTTGTCGGGGGCATCGCCGGTGGCGCGCTGTTGAAGCTCCTGACATCGAGCTTCGGCAAGGTGGTCGACCAGACGGGCGGACTGGGCAGCGACGCCTACGGCAAGCACATCACCGAGGGCGGCGCCTTCGTGCTCGAGATCGTGCTGACCTTCCTTCTCGTGTTCGTCGTGCTCATGGTCACCGAGAAGAAGGCGGCTGCCGGGTTCGCAGGACTCGCGATCGGCCTCTCGCTGACTGTCATTCACCTCGTGGGCATCCCGCTGGACGGCACGTCCGTCAACCCCGCCCGTGCGCTCGGCCCGGCCCTGTTCGAGGGCGGCAAGGCGCTGAGCCAGGTGTGGCTGTTCATCGTGGCACCGCTCGTGGGTGGCGCAATAGCGGCCGGTGTGAACATCTTCCTACGGAGCGAGTCCAAGCCGCTCGAGTCTGAGCTGAAGGCCGAGGCCTAGCAACCCGTTAATCCTCCGGCCTTTCCGCCTCGAGGGTGGCCGCTGCCGGCCGTTCGGTGAGTCTCCGCGTTCGCAAAGGCCCCACCATTAGCCTTTCGCCATGCCCGACATCATCAGCTACCGCCACTACATCCACCCCCGCACCAAGGCCGTGCTGGAGGGCGAGACGCGCCCGACCAAGGTCAACGACCACCGCGTGCAGGGCAAGTCAGGGTTCGCCAGGTTCAACGCCAGGGTCGGCCTCATGATCACACTCGGCGTGGGCACGATGATCTGCGCCTACATCTTCGCGATCATCGCCCTCATAAGCCTGCCGTCTGCGATAAAGAGCCACAACCTGACGATCATCATCGCCTGGATCAGCTCGAACTTCCTCCAGTTGGTGCTCCTGCCGGTCATCATCGTCGGCCAGAACATCCAGGCGGCTGCGAGCGACAAGCGGGCCGAGGACACCTACAAGGACGCCGAGGCGGTCCTGCACGAGGCGATCGAGATCCAAAAGCACCTCGCCGCGCAGGACGAGGCGATCACCGAGGTCGTGGACAAGCTGAGAGGTCTGTCCGCGTCACCGGCCTGAGCGGCCGGTGACGGCCCGGGCGATTCCGGCAGGACCGTGCCGCCTCGGGTGACGCTCTAACCTTCGAGCCGTGCGCACCACGGGCCGGCTGATCGCGATCGAAGGTGGCGAGGGCGTCGGCAAGTCGACCCAGGCTGCGCTCCTCGCCTCGGCGATCGGTGCCGAGCTGAGCCGTGAACCCGGTGGCAGCCCGGTCGCCGAGCGCATACGCGACCTGCTCTTGGACCGCTCGCTGGGCACGCTCTCGCCGAGAGCGGAGCTGTACCTCATGCTTGCCGCGCGCGCCGAGCACCTGACGGTGCGGATCGAGCCGGCACTGGCCGCCGGCCGCCACGTCGTGGTCGATCGGTTCGCGGGTTCGACGCTCGCCTATCAGGGCTACGGTCGCGGACTGCCCGTCGACGAGGTGCGACGGGCCTGCGATCTCGCCGCTGGGGGCAGGTGGCCCGACCTTTCCGTCCTCTTGGACGTGCCCCGGGGGCTCGCCGAGCACCGCCGTGCGGCCCAACAGGCGCAGCTGCCCGGTCTGCGGCCCGACCGCATCGAAGCCGAAGAGCCGGAGTTCCACAGAAGAGTCAGCGACGGCTTCCTCAAGATCGCCACCGATGACGCCGAGCACTGGGTGGTCGTCGATGCGACGGCGCCGACACCCGAGGTCGCCGCCGAGGTGCTCGGAGCCGTCCGGTCCCGTCTCGGCATCGGCGACTGCCGATGACCGCTCCCGGGGCCTTGACCCGCGCCCCCGTCCTCGACCGTGTGAAAGGCCAGCCGGAGGCCGTCGAGCTTCTCCGCGGAGCGCTGCGCGCGCCCGTGCACGCTTATCTGTTCATCGGGCCTCCCGGCACCGGCCGCCGGGACGCATCGGTGGCCTTCGGGGCGGCGCTGTTATGCCCGACCGGCGGTTGCGGCGAGTGCGCGTCGTGCCGGGAGGCCCTCGCGCTCCGGCATCCCGATCTCGAGGTGATCGAACGCGTGGGCGCCTCGATCTCGATCGAGCAGGCGCGCGAGGTGACGCGCAGGGCGCTTCGCACCCCGAGGGCTGCCAGGTACCAGGTGCTGGTCCTGATCGACTTCGATCTCGTCGAAAAGGCGGCACCGGCGCTGCTGAAGACGATCGAGGAGCCTCCGGACACAACCGTGATCATCCTCATCGCGGAGACCGTGCCCAGCCCGTTCGTCACGATCGCGAGCCGGTGCGTTCAGGTCCAGTTCAAGCCGTTGGCCGATGATGCGGTCGTAGAGGTCCTCGAGGGCGAGGGCGTCGACCCCGCGACGGCGAGGTCTGTCGCCGAGGCCGCCGGCGGGCGCCTGGACCGGGCCAGGCTCCTGGCACGCGACCCGGGCTTCGCGGCGCGTTTGCAACTGTGGAGAGGCGTGTGGGGCCGGCTGGACGGGACGGGCGCGAGGGTTGCCGAGCTTGCCGACGAGCTGCTCGCTTCGGTCGCCGAGCCGGTCGAGGTCGTGCGTGCGCGGCAGGCCGAGGAATTGGCCGGCCTCCAGGAGGAGGCAGAGCGGCGGGGCGAGAAGACGGTCCCGGGCCGATCGGTCATCGAGGAGCGTCACAACCGGGAGCTGAGGCGGGTACGCACGGACGAGATCCGCGCCGGGCTTGCTGCTCTGTCGGCGGTGTGCCGTCAACGCCTGGCAGAGCCGGAAGTCTCCGCCCCGCGGCTCCGTTCCACCCTCGCCGCGATCGCGGCCATCGACGAGGCCTCGACGCGGCTCAACCGCAACGTCAACTCCACGATGCTGCTGCAGTGGCTGCTCCTGCACCTCGACACCTGACCGGGCCCGCGTCCAAGTGACCGACATGTGCTGGGTAGAGCATGGCTGAGGTCGTCGTCGTCGGGAGCCTGTCGATGGATCTCACGGCCACCACGGCGAGGCTGCCCGCCCCCGGTGAGACCGTGATCGGCAGCTCTTTCACGATGGTGCCCGGGGGGAAGGGCAACAACCAGGCGGTGACGTGCGCCCGCCAGGGCGTCGCCACCGCGATGGTGGGCCGGGTCGGCTCGGACGGGTTCGGCGCCGCCATCCGGGCACAGCTCGTCGCCGAGGGAGTCGACGTCTCGCATCTGACCACGGACCCGAGCTGTGCCACCGGGATCGCACACATCACCGTGGATTCCGCCGGCCAGAACTTCATCATCGTCGTGCCCGAGTCCAACCACGCCCTGACGGTCCAGCACGTGAGGGACGCGGCGGGACTGATCGAACATGCCGCCGTCCTGCTCGTCCAGCTCGAGGTGCGCCTCGAGGTTGTGGGGGCCGCGCTCGATCTGGCCAGGCGGGCCGGGACAAAGACGATGCTCAACCCGGCGCCCGCGCTGGCAGTTGACGACGAGCTCCTCTCGAAGGTGGACCTCTGCCTCCCCAACGAGGTCGAGGCAGCCGCGCTGACGGGAGTTGCCGTCGACGACGTGGAAGGAGCGGTCCGGGCAGGGCGCGCCCTTGTCTCCCGTGGCTGTGGAGCCGTGGTCGTGACCCTCGGTGGCAAAGGCTCCGTCTACGTGGACACCGAGCGCGTGCTCGCAGTGCCTTCGTTTTCGGTCCCGGTCGTCGACACGGTGGCGGCCGGTGACGCCTTCTGCGGTGTCCTCGCGAGCGCGCTCGCCCGCGGTCGAGACCTCGAGGCGAGCCTGGTTCGCGCGGCAGCGGCGGGTGCCCTCGCCGTGGGGGTGGCGGGTGCCACACCCTCGTTGCCCACCGCGAGGGCCGTGGAGAAGATTCTCGGCCTGTTCCCGCCCGTCATGGTCAAGAGATCCTCGCCGCCGGGCGCCTGATCCGTCAGGGTCTCGGCCTGACCTCGTAGCGCCTCTGCGCCAGCACCGGCAGCGCAGCACGCACGGAACTGACGCGTTCGGGCGAGATCTCGGCGGTCGCGACGCCGTCGGTGTCGCCGAGCCCAACGATTTCGAGGCCCATCGGGTCGATCACGAGGCTGCGGCCGCAGTAGTTGGGTGGTGGTTGCGCGGCGGCAAGCAGGTACGACGTGTTCTCGATGGCGCGTGCGCGGCACATCGTCATCCAATGATCCCCCTTGAGCGGCCCCGCGACCCAGGCGGCAGGCACAGCGAAGGCCGTCACGCCCCTGTCGGCCAAGGCGCGGAACAGCTCGGGAAAGCGCAGGTCGTAGCACGTCGCAACGCCCACCACGAACTCACCCAGCCGGAGCACCAAGAGCTCGTCGCCGTCGATCGGCCCCGGAACGAGCGTGTCGGACTCTTTGTGGCCGAGGGCATCGTAGAGGTGGAGCTTGCGGTAGCGGCCGAGCATGCCCTCGGGACCGACGGCCACGACGGTGTTGTGCACACGTCGTTCCCCCGGCACCTTCTCGAACATCCCGGCGATGGCGGTCACCCCGTGCGCCGACGCAGCCTCGGCCAATGCGGTGACGAAGGGCCCCTCGAGCGTCTCGGCGGCCCGGGCGAGCTCGCCGGCAGGCCGGTCGAGAGGGTACATGGCAGCCTCGGGCAGGACGACGAGCTCCGCACCATCGCGAGCGGCGTTCCCGAACAGGTCCAGCACGCGGGCGCGATTGGCCGGCACGTCGGTCCTCGATGCGAACTGGGCAACTGCGACCTTCATGGCGAGACCTCCGCACTGCGCGGTCTCCTCAGGATGGCACGGCGCAAGAGCTCACGCGCGCCGGTCTGTCGGGCACCCGGAAACCTCGGCGAGGAGGCGACAACTGCGCGACGGCCACCTCGTGCTTTCGAAGAAAGCTCTTGTGGCTGGCACGCTTGTGTGGTGGAAGCTCGCATATCGCTTGTCACCGTTCCTAGACACCGAGTAGGAGTGAGTCCTGCTTGGTGGGCGGCCCCGAACGGTGTTGGGTCGCCTGGTCGCCCTGTGATGTCCGTTCGGCCGGTCGGGTCTTGCGCCCTGGCGGGGGCTGCCTTGAAGCCTTGCGGTTCCCGGGGTTCCTGGGTTGCTGCCCGGACAGACCAGCCGATGCTGGTATGGCCCACACGGCGGAGTCGGTAGCTCGCTCTTCCCGATCCTCTGGTCGGGTCGAGGCACACCTTTCCTGGCGCCGTGCTCGCTGTCCGAGCCCGCGTCTGCCGATCACCACAGCGGCCGCATGATGGCCGCTGGCAGTCGGCGAGAACTGGTTCTTCAGGGGGTCCAACCAGTGCTGGGCACCCCAGCGGCTCGTGTATGCCGGGTCAACGGCGATGACCGCTACGCGGGCGTTGGCGGCCATCTGGGTGAGCCGGTGGCGCAACCGCGCGGTGGGAATGCCCGCCACCAGCCGGCGGAAGCCGCGGCCAGGGCGGCCGCGCTGCGGGCGTCGCCCGGTGTGCTCGCGACCTTCGGCCCTGGCCTGGTCGAAGTCGAGGTCCTCGATGAGGACTGCCCGGGCCTGGTGGGCGGCGCCAAGGCGCAGGATTTCGGTGATCGCGCCTCGGAGCCGGCCATCGCGAGTGGAACTCGGCAGGCCGGCCAGCTCGAGGCGGATGGTGTGGGGGGAGCCGACCGGGTTGCCCGACGGGTCCAGGACCACCACCGCGAGGTGTCCGGCGTTCACGTCGACCGCCACCACCCGATGCCGGCGCAGCCCGTCCAGACTCGGGGCCACGACCGGTGGAAATGTCCACGAGGCGTCGAGATACCACCGTCGCTTGGCGGGGTCGAAGCAGATGTCGTAACGGACCGCGCCAGTGGCTGCCTGGGCAGCGACATCGCAACCGCGATAGGGGAAGGAGACCGAGCGGGACAGCCGGTAACGGCCGTGGGGGCGGTCGGCCAGATGCGCGAGCGACGCCGGGAGCTAGACCTCGAGCCAACCCTCGTTGGGATGCCAACGGATCGTCTCGTTGCCCCACGCCTTGGCGGCTTCGCCGTCGGCGCAGATGAACAGCCGCTCCGCCTCCCACTGCTGGCGCCAGGTGTGCTCGTCCAAGCCGGCTTCGGCGAGGTGGTGGCGAGTGCGGGCGAGGCGCCGGCCGCCTTTGCACACGCTCACCCGTCCCGCCTCCAGGCGGGCTTCGACCTCGCCCAGCCGGGCCTTGAGCACTTGGAGCCGGCGTTGGGTCTCCCACCGCTCCGTCTCGGTGGCGTACCCACGGGTACGGCCCCGACGCTCTCGTAGCCGGACCGCGAGGCGCCGGCGGATGCGCCCGACCCGGGCACCGAGGCTTCGCAGCTCGGCCCGAAGGTTCCGCTCAGCCAGCCGCCAGGCGTCCTCCGAGGTCCTCGTGATCGCCCCGGCCCACCGCGCCGAGGACTCGGCTGTAAGCGCCCGCTTACGTTCCCGGCGCGACCTCGCCCGGCCACGGCTATCCAGGCGGCCCTCCGAGCAGCGACGGGCCAGATCCCGCCCCGCCAGAGAACCGAGATGGGTGCCGACCGCGCAAATAACCTGGGCGTCGGCTTTGTCAAGCAGCAGACGGGTTCTAACTCGCGCCCCGCTCGGACGCTCGACCACGAACGGCACCGAAACCGGGCGCAGCTTCGAGCTCACAACCGCACTTTCCCATCAGGCAGTAACAGCCCCTTTGTGCTTGCGACAACGACACTGCGGCCGGCGGTCCGACAGTGTGTGCGACACCTGCTCTTGACCGACCGCCCGCCTGATCGACAACCATCAACGCCGACATCGCCGACTCGAAAGAACGTCCATCCGCGCTCATGCCCCGAGCAGCAGTTTCCGACCCCCGGAGTAGCGGACCTGGCCCGATCCTGCACCTTCTACCGGGACGGGCTTGGGCTGCCGACGACCTGCAGCCCCGAGGACGACATCGTATTTTTCCAGACCAGCGGCGTGACACTCGCCCTCTATCCGTACTCGGAACTGGCCGAGGACGTCGGCCCGGGCTGGGACGGACCGCGCGCGAAGTTCTGCGGGATCACGCTCGCTCACAACGTGCGGGAGCGCCACGAGGTCGACGAGGTGCTGGCGACGGCTGCCCGTGCCGGCGCCCGCGGACACCCTCTGGGGCGGCTACTCCGGCTACTTCACCGACCCGGGCGGCTACCTGTGGGAAGTGGCCTGGGGGGCGTTCGAGTTCAACGAGGACGGTTCCCTGCTCGTCACCTGACGGCCGGGCTCCTTGCCGCCACGTCACCCGGCGGAGCCACCGTGAGCGAGCCCGTCGACACCTCGGGTCGGCGCCAGGAGGACAGCGGCCGGCGGGCCGCACGTTCGGCGGCAGGATGTGGCCATGGAAACCACACAGGCGCGCACGGCGCTGCTCGTAATCGACATGCAGGAAGCGGTGCTCGCCGGATGCGCGGACGTTACGGGCGTGGTCACACGGATCAACGATCTTCTGCGGCGTGCGCGCGAGGCCGGCACCGCCATCGTGTTCATCCAGCACGGGGAGGCCGACGACCCGGAGCTTGTTCCGGGAAGCCCGGGATGGCAACTCATCGGGACCCTGGACCGCCGGGAGGGGGACACCGTGGTGCCCAAGTCCTATCGGGACAGCTTCGCCGAGACCGGTCTTGCTGCGGAGCTCGCCAGGACAGGAGCACAAAGGCTCGTCCTGACCGGGGCGCAGTCGGACTTCTGCGTGCAGACGGCCGCGCTGTCCGCCCTCGTGCGCGGCTACGACGTCACCCTGGTCAGCGACGCCCATACGACGACGCCTGCCGTCCTGCCCGAGGGCGAGCTTGGCGCCGAAGCGGTCGTCGCGTTCGTGAACAGCCGCCTCGGGACGTTGCGCTACCCGGGCCGGACCGTCGAAGTGCTTCCTGCGGCCGAGGTTTCGATCTAACGGCGGACTGGCGTCCGGGACGACTACTTGTCGAACACCTCGGGATTGACCGTGTTGGGGGGGCGGCGACCCGCGAGCACCTCTGCTGCGCCCGCGGCGGCGAGCCGTGCCATCGCCAAGCGGGTGGCGAACGTGGCGCTTGCGACGTGGGGGAGGAGCACGGTCCTCGGCGCGGCCAAAAGCCGCGGGTGCACGGCGGGCTCTTTCTCGTAGACGTCGAGGCCGGCTGCGAACAGCCGTCCGGACTCGAGGGCGGCGGCAAGCGCCTCCTCGTCTACCACCGGCCCCCGGGAGGTGTTGACGAGGACCGCGGTCGGCTTCATGAGAGCGATCCTGCGGGCATCGATCAGATGGTGCGTGTATTCGGTGAGAGGCACGTGCAGGCTCACCACGTCGGCCATCGCCAAGAGGTCGTCCAGCTCGGTGACACAGCCCTCGAGCCCGGTGGGCCGTCGCGCATGGTGGAGCACGCGCATCGAGAACCCTTCGGCCCGCCGGGCCACCGCTCGCGCGATGCGGCCGTAACCGACCAGGCCGAGCGTGGCGCCGTGCACGTCCCGGCCGAGATAGCCGTCGAAATGCGCACCGGTCCACCCACCGGCGCGCAGGTCCCGCTCGGACTCCGAGAGCAACCTGGAGGAGGACAGGATCAGGGCAAAGGCGAGGTCCGCCACCGTGTCGTCCAGCACACCGGGCGTGTGGCACACAGCGACGCCGGCTCGTGTGGCCGCGCCGATGTCAACGTTGTCGTAGCCGACAGAGACGGTGGCGACGACCTTGAGACGGGGCGCGGCGGCGAACACCGCTTCGGAGATCCTGTCCTTCAATTGGCAGACGATTGCATCAACGTCCCGGGATGCCTCGGCAATCTCCTCGGTGGTAAGCGACCTGCCCGGCTCGGGCGCAGTGAGCTCGTGGTCGGCGAGCGGGCCGAAGGCTCCGTCGGGGAGCGGCGAGGTCACAAGGATCCGTGCCATCGGCCAACGAGTCTCGCACCATCGCCCGGCGGCCCGCGCCTAGCTGCGTGGCCGATGGGTGGGTGGTGAGGGCGCCAGCGCCAACGAGGCAGCTCGCCGGCACCCCCTCCACCGCGGTACCCGGCACTTAACCCCCCGGTCGTGCCCGGTACGAAGTGGAGTTACCGTATTCGGCCCGAGCCGGGTAGTCAATGGTCCAAGTGCCCGAACTTGTCTCTGATCTGGACGAGGGATGCCCGCCCGCCCTGGTCGGCAGTACGCTCGTTGCCACCGCGCCGGGTCTCGCGCGGAGAACAGGAAGCAGTCTCGCGGAGGTGGGTGAGCCGACAATGCGTAGGACCCTTGTTCTTGTGACGTTCGCCGTGATCGGGCTCGGTCTGACGACGGCCGGATCGGCAGCCTCGCCGGCACCGACGACGAGAGCGCCCCTTGCGGCCACAGCTTCGTCGTGCTCCTACGCGGCCATACAGCCAGAGCTGTTCAAGCGCGGTGTGCTGACGGTCGCGACCGACAGTCCGGCTTACGAGCCGTGGTTCTACAACAACACGCCCTCCAACGGCAAGGGCTACGAGAGCGCGGTCGCGTACGCAGTAGCCAAGCGGCTCGGGTTTAGGAAGGCGCAGGTGAAGTGGACTGTCGAGCCGTTCGACGCCTCCTTCGCGCCAGGCCCGAAGAGGTTCGACTTCGACATCAACGAGATCTCCTACACCGCCCAGCGCGCCACCGTCGCGTCGTTCAGCGTCAGCTACTACGCCGTGCAGCAGGCGCTCATCGCCATGAAGAACAGCCCCATCGTCAAGCACCACACGCCGGCGGACCTGCGTACCTACGTCTACGGCGACCAGATCGGCTCGACGAGCCTGGCCTTCATCAACACCGAGCTCCGGCCGACTCACCAGCCGTCGGTGTTCAACACGCTGAACGATGCCAAGTCGGCCCTCCAGGACGGCCGCATCCAGGCACTGGTGGCCGACACGCCGACCGCGCAGTACATCAGCTCCTCGGAGATCCCCAACTCGGTCATGGTGGGTCAGTTCCCGAGCACGGGGGAGCACTACGGCCTGTTGTTCGCGAAGAACGACCCGCTCGTCCGGTGCGTGAACAAGGCGATCGACACTCTGAAGGCGAACGGGTCCCTTGCCAAGTTCCAAAAGGAGTACCTCGGCATCTTCACCTCCGTTCCGACGATCAAGCCGTAGCCGCGGCCAAGAGGCGGACCGGTTGCCCGCACGGGGGAGTCAAGAGGGCGCCTACCTGGACGAACACATGCTGCTCGCAGCCGGCGCCCCCCCGCCCGGCAGCTTCGCAGGTAACGGCAGGGGGTCACACCTGCTAGGTGGCCAACGCGCCGCCGCCATCTCGACTGCGAGCACCGTCGTGTTCATCGGGGGAGCCATCGCCCTGTTCGTCTTCGCCCCAGGGGCGGCGGCGGTCCGGCACACGTTCTTCAACCCACAGCAGATGAAAGAGGCGTTCCTCGGCGACCCGAGCCAGGGGCTCTACTCGGTCGGCAAAGGCCTCGTCTTGAACATCGAGATGTTCCTCATCGCCGAGGTGCTGATCCTCTTTTGTGCTCTTCTGATCGCGGTGCTGCGTCAGCTGCGCAATCCCGTGCTGTTCCCGTTCCGGATGCTCGCCGTCGTCTACACCGACGTCTTCAGGGGAGTGCCGCTCATCATCGTGATCTACGGCATCGGCTTCGGCGCTCCGGCCCTCTACATCCGTGGCATCTCCACCCAGTCCGATTTCGTCTACGGGATTGCCGCCCTCGTGTTGTCGTACTCCGCTTATGTGGCCGAGGTTTACCGGGCCGGCATCAACTCCGTTCACCAGAGCCAGGTGGCCGCAGCCCGCTCGCTGGGGTTGTCGCAGTGGAAGTCCCTGCGCTTTGTGGTGCTTCCCCAGGCGGTCCGCACCGTGATCCCACCGCTTCTGAACGACTTCATAAGCCTGCAGAAGGACACCGCCCTCGTCTCGACGCTCGGGGCGGTGATAGAGGCGAACCGGGCGGCGCAGATCGACTCCTCGACTCTGTTCGTGTACTCGTCGTACACCGTGGCGGCACTGTTGTTCCTCTGCCTGACGATTCCCCTCGCCCGGTTCACCGACCGGCTGATAGCCCGTGACGTGAGCCGCCGGCTGGCCGGCAGCGGGGCGATCAGGTGAACGAGACCGGCGTCACCTCCGACCAAGCTGCGGCGCAGGCCGGCGGGTCACCGCTCGGCGCTGGGGCCGGCGCGCCGGGGTTCACCGGCCAGGAGGCAGTCCGCCTCGAGGACGTCCACAAGTCGTTCGGCGCCCTCGAGGTGCTACGCGGTATCGACCTTTCCGTCGCGCCCCATGAGGTCACCTGCCTAATAGGGGCTTCGGGCTCCGGGAAGTCCACGCTCTTACGCTGCGTCAACTTGTTGGAGCCGGTCAATCGGGGCCGGATCCTGCTCTGGGACCAGGATGTCACGGCGGCGGGCGTCGACGAGAACGCCGTGCGCCGCCACATAGGCATTGTCTTCCAGTCCTTCAACCTGTTCCCGCACATGACCGTGCTGCGCAATATCACGCTCGGCCCGACCCGGGTGCTCGGCGTCGCACGCGAGGAGGCCGAGGAAGCGGGACGGGCGCTTCTGGCCCGCTTCGGCCTCTCGGACAAGAAGGACGACTATCCCGACCGCCTTTCCGGTGGTCAGCAGCAGCGGGTCGCGATCATCCGCGCACTCGCCATGAAGCCGGGAATCATGCTGTTGGACGAGGTGACGAGCGCACTTGATCCCGAGCTCGTGTCCGAGGTGCTGGGCGTCATCCGAGAGCTGGCGGCTGCCGGCATGACCATGTTGATCGCCACCCACGAGATGGGCTTTGCCCGCGACATTGCCGACAGGGTCTGTTTTCTGGACGAGGGAGTGATACTCGAGCAGGGGCCGCCGGCCCAGGTGTTCACCGCGCCCGCGAACAGTCGTACTCAGCAGTTCCTTCGCCGGATCGTCGACGCCGGGCGGCTTTGACGCGGAAGGTGGCCCCGGAGGGGGACAACGGGTTCGAGAGTGAGGATCGCCTCGAGGGCTTCGGGGGCGATCGGCTGGGAGAACAAGGACCCCTGGCCGAACCTGCAGTGCTCGTCTTGCAGGCCTGCGAGCTGCCAACCCTGTTCGATGCCTTCGGCGAGAGTCTCGAACCCGAGCGTCCGGCCGAGTTGCACGAGAGTGTGGATGGAGCTGATCGCCTCTTTCGAGTCCGCCATGGCGGCGACGAAGGAGCGGTCGATCTTGAGGGCGTCGATCGGAACCTCGCGCAACCGCACGAGCGCCGAATAGCCGGCGCCCAAGTCGTCGACGGCGACGAGCACACCCAGTGCCTTGAGCTCGCGGAGCCTCGCCAGCATGGCTTCCATGTCCGTTTTCAGGCTCTGCTCGGCCACGTTGATGATGAGCGATCTGGGCTCCAAAGCGGTGGCCGAGAGGGCCGACTGCACCAGGTCGACGAAATCCCCTGTCTCGAGCTGACGCGCCGAGACGTTGATCGTCATGGTCAGGTGATGACCGAGGCGGTGCCAGGCGGCGGCTCGCCGGCAGGCTTGCCTCAAAAGCCACGACCCGACCGGAGCGATCAGTCCGGTCTCCTCCAGTACCGGCATGAAGGACTCCGGGTCGACGATGCCCCGGACGGGGTGCCGCCAGCGCAAGAGCGCCTCCACACCGCACACGGCG
>Ga0187880_1000514_pt1 | contig 32111 bp, 33 predicted proteins | sample June2016WEW_19_4_FD_132998 | JGI IMG/M metagenome (GOLD analysis project Ga0187880, IMG submission 132998) | Peatland microbial communities from SPRUCE experiment site at the Marcell Experimental Forest, Minnesota, USA - June2016WEW_19_40 | ecosystem: Environmental > Terrestrial > Soil >... | reverse complement strand
GTCATCTGCAGATCGGGGCTGCCACGCATTCGAGATCTCCTGCTGGGACGCGTCCCCGCAAGACTCTCACACCTGTGTTTAACCCGGCAAGCCCCCAGGCAGGTTCTTCCGCACCCTGCTAGCAGTGCTCGTGGCAGAGCGGGCGATGTGGAGCCCTGGGTGCGTCGCGTCTGGCACAGGGTCCCGAGTTGGGTCCAGCGGACCGTCAGGGTACTTTCTGGCGCCGAGCCGGTCGCCAGGAGGGTGCTCAGACGCGTTGGCAAGCGCGATGCGAGACCCGTGGACACTCCGACCATCGCCACTCATAGCGACAGCGCACCCGCTACGTTGTCCCCGAACGCCAGCGCCACTGATCTCTATCTCGACGTCATGAAGCGCTGCCTCACCAACTGGATCTATGCTGCCGGCGAGGCCGAGAGCTTCGATCCCGATCAGCGCGCGACCGGACACGACTGGCCGCCAACTGCCCACACCATGATCGGGCTACGTCGACTGGACCAGCTGCAGCGGTGCGTCGAGGATGTCATCCACTCCCGGGTTCCCGGCGACATGATTGAGACGGGGGTTTGGCGAGGTGGCGCGTCCATATTCATGCGCGCGGTACTGAGGGCTCTTGGTGTCACCGATCGCACCGTCTGGGTCGCCGACTCATTCGAGGGGTTGCCTCCTCCTGACCTCAAGCGCTATCCACAGGACATCGGCGACGTGGCAGCTCTGCATGGCCTCGCCTACCTCGCGGTTTCGCTCGAGCAGGTCAAGGACAATTTCCGTGCCTATGGGCTTCTGGACGATCAGGTTCGCTTCCTCAAGGGATGGTTCAAGGACACTCTGCCCGCCGCGCCCGTCAAGCGGCTCGCTGTCTTACGGCTGGACGGAGATATGTACCAGTCGACTATGCAGGCGCTCGACGCTCTCTACCCAAAGCTGTCGGTCGGCGGGTACGTGATCGTTGACGATTACGGTGCTATCGAACAGTGTCGACGGGCGGTTCATGACTATCGCGGCGCCCATGGGATCACGGACGAGATGACCATGGTTGACTGGACGGGCGTGCACTGGAAGCGTAGCTGCTGATCTCCGCGTCTCTGGCACGGTTCGGCCTTCGGGTGCGAGCGCAGCCGCCGGGGCCAGGCCGGCGCAGGAGGCCTACACCTCAGACGCCCACGGCGATCGCCAGGTGGAACTTGCCGACGCGCGGCGGGCCCAGGAGGATGACGTTGCGCCGCTCCTCGACGAAGCGCAGGGTCGAGAGTTCGGCCACCACCTGGCGGTCGATGCCGGGCTGCGCCGGCTGCCACTATGCACTGGGGGAGCCCACCCTGGCCGACGCCACCCTGGACCGGCTGCTCCACGCCGCTCACCCCATCGAGCTCCACGGGGACTCCCTCCGGCGGGGCCACGACCCCGCCAGGGACCCCGTCACCGCCGTGGAAGCACCGTCCGCATCAGTTGACGCGGTGTCCGCCGGACGGCGCGCCACTGGGAGGCCCTCCACGGCCCGGTGACGACCGCCCTCGACCGACATGACCTGGCCTGCTGGCCTTAGCAGGGCCAGCCCTGGAAGACTTCACCCCACCAACCCGAGGTTTGGGTGTGGGTGATCACGAATAGTGCGCAGACCTGATCACGAATAGTGCACAGGTCCTCGGGGCGATGGAGGACCTGGAGACGTGATCGGAAAGGAAGTCCCCCCTGGGATGCTCGGTGGTGTTCGAAGCCCCGAGAACCAGGAGGGACCTCCGTGGAGTCTGAGGAGATCTGGATGGACCTGCGCGCCCTGCGTCGGCACGGGTGGAGCGTCAGCGCCCTCGCCCGCGAGTTCCACCTCAACCGCCGGACGGTGACCCGCCAACTGGAGGCGGTCGAGCCCCGGCGATACCCGCGCCGCCTGCCCCAGCACCCGCTGACCCCGGCTCAGCTGGCGCACATCGAGCGCCGGCTGGCGGTCTGCCCGAGGCTGCGGGCCACCGACCTGCACCACGAACTGCAGAGCGGGTACGGGTACGCCGGCAGCTACCCGACCTTCCGGCGTCAGCTGGTCTCCCTGCGCCCACCGGTCCTGGTGGAGCCGGAGGTCCGCTTCGAGACGGCGCCCGGGATCCAGACCCAGGCCGACTGGAAGGCGTTGGGCAGCTGGCCGCTGGGCGAGGAGATGGTCGAGCTCCACGCCATGGTGGCGGTGCTCGGACACAGCCGCCGGCCGGCCATCCGGATGGCCATCTCCAAGACGCGGGAGGTCAGCTTCGAGCGGCTGGTCCGCTGCCTCGACGACCTCGGCGGGGTGACCCGGGAGATCCTCACCGACCGGGACACGGTCTTCTGGGTCTCGGCCACCGGCGCTCTCAGCCCGGAGTGGGTGGACCTCTGCGGGCTGCTGGGGACCGTGCCCCGGCTCTGCCGGCCGTACCGGGCCAAGACCAAGGGGAAGGTGGAGAGGGTCAACCGGGAGATCGAGCAGAGCTTCCTGGCCTGGCTGACCGGTCAGGTGCTGCCGCTCCGGCCGACGATCCTCGACTACGACCAGCTGGCCGAGCGCTGGATCGAGGAGCGGGTGCTCCCCCGCCGCCACCGGACCACCCAGCGGATCATCGGCGAGGCGTGGGAGGAGGAGCGACGGCTGCTCACCCCGGTCCCGGCCCACGTGCTCCAGCGCCTCGCCGGCGAAGGGGAGGTGCGGCCAGTCCTCAACGTCGTCGACGCTGAGCTGCGTCGTGCCGGTGAGGTGGTCGAGGTGCGGGCCCTGGCGGACTACGAGGTGGCGATGTGACCCCGCCAGCCGTGCAACCGACCCGGACGGCTCGACCGCGCGCCCATGGGAGCGCCCAGGAGCCTCGGAACGCGCTACCCGCGACCTCCAGCACCTCGGAGCCGAGCTCGTACCAGCGACTCCGCGAGCACCTCGCCTACCTGCAGATGACCGCCGCGGCCGAGCACCTGGCCGTGGAGCTCGACCGGGCTCTGAAGGAGAAGCTCTCCGCCACCCAGGTCCTGGAGCAGCTCCTCGCCATCGAGGTCGCGGCGACCCGGGAGCGCCGCCAGCGGGGACGTCTGCGCTTTGCCCGCTACCCGGTGCACAAGACCCTCGCCGAGTTCGACCTCGACTTCCAGCCCGGCATCGACCGCAAGGTGGTGGCCGAGCTCTCCACCCTGCGCTTCGTCGAGGAGCGGCGCAACGTCATCCTCCTGGGCCCGCCCGGGGTCGGCAAGAGCCACCTGGCGATCGCCCTGGGCATTGCCGCCACCGACGCCGGCTACCGCACTTACTTCACCGCTGCCTCGGACATGGTGGCCGCTCTCCAGGCCGCTCACCTCGAGGGCACCGCCAGCTACAAGCTGCGGACTTACCTCAGCCCCTCGGTCCTGGTGATCGACGAGCTGGGCTACCTCCCCCTCGACCAGGCCTCCGCCAACTGGATCTTCCAGGTGGTCAGCCGCCGCTACGAGCGGGGCTCCATTGTGCTCACCTCCAATCGCGGCTTCGGCGACTGGAACCAGGTCTTCGCCGACCCGGTGGTCGCCTCCGCAATCGTCGACCGGCTGCTCCACAGCGCCACCGTGCTCAACATCCGCGGCGCCAGTTACCGGATGCGGAACTACGTCGCCCAGCAGAAGCTCAGAGGAGGCGGTGCTATGGTTGGCTGACCCCCGAGACCTGTGCACTTTTCGTGACCACCTACAGTTTGGGAGGGAGGTGAGCACAGGGGAAGGTTCCTGACCGCACCGCCGCTTGGTTGACAGCCCGTCAGGTGCGCGGATCAGCGAGACAGGCGCGGACTCCGCCGCAACAGGTGCGCGCGTTCGCCTGAAACCCACACTGGGCCGAAGCCGTCCGGTCCTCGCTCAGCCACTTGGCTTCCGCTGCCAGATCTCCTCGGGGCCGCACGATCCAATCATGGCGAAATGCTCGTTGAGTATGGCCATCAGTGTCGTCTTATAGCCCGTGAAGTAGAGAAGCGGTTCCGAAAAGACAATCTCAGGACGGGACCCCAGACAAGACTTGAACTGCTCGAGAAGAGCGTTGCCATAGGATGGAAACTGGTCGATCAGTGGGCACACTAAGTGCATGTTTGGTGGCACGAGGCATTCAACGGCGAACTGATTCGTGCCTATAGAGGCGAACGTCGTCGCCCGAGAGGCGAAGGGATACTTGTCGATGCAATCTGAGACGGCCGGATCGATCGCGTTCACATTGACAAAGGCAAGGGACACCTGCTGAGGAGGTCCCGCGAGAGCGGCCGGCGTGACGAATCCACTGGCCGTCATGACCACTCCGAGGGCAATCACGCCCGCCACCGAAACAACTGGGCCCCGCAGCGTAATGCCCCGAAACCGCCGGCCGAACCCGAGATCGATCCGGCCAAGCAACAGAGCGAAGCTCAGTGGAAGCAGGAAGAATAGTGGCCCCAGGCATTGGAAGTAATCCACGAACCACGATGCGATGTGGAGAATGAGGGCTCCCGCTGCCCCGGCAAAGACAGCCGAGGCCATCACGCCTGTCAGAGCGCGCTCCACCGCGCCATTGGTGGGCTCTCGCACCGTTCTCAGCTGTCGCACCAGTCGGATAAGCAAGATGACGGAGAGCACGACCGTGAGACCAACCATGACACAGGCACAAAGCGTTCCGACAGTGACCTCGAAGTCGTGGAAGGGGTGGTTGACGACACCCATCGTCGCCTGCTCGAGCGAGCTGTATGACAGATTGAGCTGAATGACCCCGATGTAGCCCGACAACTCGCCGCGCACGAGAAGGGTGAGTACGGCCATCGCAGTGAGCGCTGCCGCGCCGACGAACCACGCGCGGAATCTGTGCCAGACGGAGGACCAGTCGGGCGCGACGGCTACGAGAGGGATTGCAAGCGCTGCCGGCGCGAATGCCGCCATTGTCATCTTGGCGAAGACGGCTGCTGCGAAGAAGGCGCCGGCAAGGGCGAGTCGCCGGTACTGGGCGAGAAGGAGAGAGATGAAGAAGAGGAGGAGCGCGAGGTGATAAGTGTTCAACGGCCAGTAGGTGTTCGGACTGAAGAGATAGAGCACGCAGATGCCCGTGCACGCGGCTGCCACTATGGCCGGTAGGCGAAGACGACGCGCGATCGCCAGCAGCACTGCGATCGTCGCCAGTGAGATGAGGGTCTCACAGATCATGGGGCCAGTCACGCCGAAGATGCGCTCGAAGATGGAGTACGCGTAGAAGTAGAGGGGGTCCTTGTCCTCCCACACACCCGAATAGAGCGGGACGCCGCGGCTGACCTGAACGAAGTCGGAATTGAAGACCCAGCCGTCGTTCCCGGTATACACGGGCGTGTTGAGCACGTTGGGCGCGTGTTGCAGGTAGAGGATTGCGAGCAGTGCGAAGGCGAGGAGCCACGGCCAGAGTGACGACCACGGGGCTCGAGACTCTGCAGGCTGGCCGGATGCTGGGTCGCTTACGGTCATCACGACCCCGTCATCTCCTCCCGCGCGCCACACGTCGAGAGGTCTCGGAAGTCGTGAGCTGGGCCAGTATTGCACATTACAATCGTTGGGCTGACTACGAGTCGCGGGCTGTCAAGGTCGTCCCGTCATGGTCGAAGTGGAAGGGGACCTCTCGCAATCCTTGCTCCGCCATCGACCTGCGAAGTGATGCGGGATCGTCAGCGTAGAACATCAGGAATCCTCCGCCTCCCGCGCCGACAAGCTTGCCACCGCGGGCGCCGTGCGCGCGGCCAATGTCGTACCAGCGCGCGATGGCCTCGTTCTGCGCTCCGCTGGCACTAGCGAGCCTGACCTTCTTGGCTTCCCAGTGTTCGTGCATCAGGTCAGCGAACGCGGCGGCATTGCCGCCCTCCAGCGCCTCTCTCACGCGATAGCCTATTCGGACGACGGCGTCGAGATTGCTGAGCATCGCTGCGTCGCCCTGTTCGGACCGCGTCCGCTGGTCTGCCAGCAGGTCGTCGGCGCTTCGTGAGTAGCCCGTGAAGAAGAGGAGGAGGCGTTCCTCCAGGTCGCGCAGGGTCTCGCGCGGGATCTGAAGTGGCCTCACGTGCACGCGGCCATCGGCCAGGAACTCGAAGCAGGTGAGCCCGCCGTAGGCACCAATGTACTGATCCTGCTTGCCGACTGGACGATTCAGCTGAGTGATCTCGATGTCGCAAGCCTCTTCTGCGAGCTCCCCTGCCGTGACGTGCTCGCGCCGGAAGGCGTAAAGGGCGCGAAGCAGGCCGACCGTGAAGGAGCCCGAAGAGCCCAATCCGGTGCCGGCGGGCACGTCTGCCACGCTGACGATCTCCACCGGACCAGAGGGATGGCGACGGAGTGCCTCGCGGACAATTGGATGGCGGATGTGCGCGACGTCCGGAACACGCTCGTGTTCCGAGTACTTGATGAAGTAGTCGTTGGTAAAGGTGCTGTTGATCGCGATGTAGATGTACTTGTTGATGGCAGCTGCGATGACCATGCCCCCATGGCGCCGGTAGTACGACGGCAAGTCGCTGCCGCCCCCACCCAGGGAGATGCGCAAGGGGGTACGGGTGATGATCACCGCTCTTCTCCTCGCGAATGCGTCATGGGCACGGCAGTCCGAGCAGAGTACGGCAGTCTTCCAGCAGTCGCATCCCACGCAGAGCGTCGGCGGCCCTCGACGGTGCCGCCCAGTTGTCGTCCGTCAGCGCGAGGAGGCTGTCCAGCTCCCGTTCGAACACGTCGTCTCCCGAGGTCTCGAGTACCCTCTCCTCGGACGCCGCCTGGGACGCGCCACCTTGCCAGCCCCATCGCTTGCCCCTCCGGTAGGTCTGAGGTCCGTAGCTGCGGCCGCGACCCTCGACGATGCCGTAGCCCTCGTCGCCGTGGACCTCGACCCGGAATGTGCTCCGCCAGCGGACAATGGAGATCTCCAGGCTGACGACGGTCAGTCGGTTGCCGGTCAGCAGCAGGTGGCACTCTTCCTCGATGCCAGTATTCCAGAAGCCTTGCCAGCTGGTGCCCCCGGTCGCGCGCAGGGGCTCGCCAGCGATAAGGAGGGCTAGATCCAAGAGGTGAATCCCAGGATCGATCAGAGCGCCGCCCCCGGCGTGGACCGGGCTTAACTTCCAGCTCCTCTCCATTCCAGGGGCGCCCCCATGGCCGACCACGGCATTGACAGCCACCGGAGTACCAAACGCACCGCTCGCCACGTCGGCGAGCAGGGCGGTAATGCCTGCGAAGAAGCGGTAGTTCAGACCTACCCAGAGTTGATCCGGTCGGCTTTTGCCCACTAGGGCCTCCGCTTCTCGGAGGCCGCGTCCCATGGGCTTCTCCATGAGCACTTTGGCCCCGGTGGCGAGGAGCTCAGGCACGATTCCCACGGCGGTGTCATGCGGCGTCGCGACGACGAACCAGTCGGGCTCCTTGGCGATCAGGGCCCTGAGGTCGGATGTCGGTTGCGCCGTGGTCCACTGCAGGGAGTCCTGAACACGGGCCGGGTCTGGGTCATACATGGCACAGACCTCGACCGGGCGGCCCCGCGCGCGAAGCCTCTCCAAGGCGATGAGACGCTCGCGCCCGATGAGGCCGAGCCCAACAACGGCGACCCGAATCATTCCACCCGCCGGAGCTTCCAGTGGTCGGGCGCCGGCCGGAACCCACCGCTGAGCACATCGTTCCATGAATCGCGAACGTGCACGAACCGCCCCGAGAGGGCCGTGTTTGGGCTGTGCAGGAATGCGGTGATGAAGGCCACCGCCTCCTCGACGGGAGCAGTCGTCCGCACCTCGGCGCCGGCGGCACGCACCTCAGCGAGCATGTCGGTGTCGACTGCCCCGGGTGCCAGGCAGACCACCGAGAAGTCGCCCTTGTGCCGGAGGTCTTCATGGAGGTTCTCGGCGGCTCTGACCAGGGACGCCTTGGTACACGCGTACGCCGGGAAGAGTGGGTACGCGTAGGCAGCGCCTCCTCCGGCGAGGAAGACGACGCGGCCGCTCCCCGCCTCCGTCATCCGATTGAGGAGGCCCCGCACGACGGCCAGATTCCCCACGACGTTGACCGCAAAGGTCGGAGCCCATTCGGCAAGGTTGGTGGCGCGCAAAGGCCCACGTGGTCCGAGCACACCGGCGGCCAGCACGACACCGAGGCGGTGATAGGGCTGAGTTCCAATCCAATCAGCCACCGCCGTCTCGGCCGCCGCGGCATCCGCCAGGTCGATGCTGAGGGCGTCGGCGACGCCCCCCGCGGCCCGGATCGCGTCACGAGTGGCCGTGGCGCTCGAGGTCCGGCTGATGCAGAGGATCGGGATGGCACGGGCGCCCAGGGAGAGAGCGACGGCCCTGCCAATGCCGCGGCCGGCGCCGGTAACGACTGCCGCGTCGGGGGCTGCCTTCTCCTCCATCAGATCACGCGCTGGGACCGGGGGATCGCACCAAGCGGGCGGCCACGGCATGAAGGACCAGGGTGAACGTGAAGGTCAGGAAGCCCACCATCACCAGCAGCAGCCCGGTGGTGGCCGCGTGCACGATGCGGACGGCGCTGGGTAGCAGAGTTGCGCCATCGCGAATGAATGTGACGAGGAGGACGACGTTAGCGGCGAGGCCGACAACAGTCAGCAGAGCGCTCACAATAAAGGTCCGGTTGTAGGGGAATCGGGAGATCCACCTCGTCGTTGCCCTCCCGGTGAGGTCGTTCACGACCTTGGCCAGGATTCCGAGGTAGACGGCTGAGACGCCGATGATCGAGACTGCCACCGCCAAGAACTGAGTGTTGCTGGTGAGGTTGAGTGTGCCGATGCTGACCAGCCCCGGGGTCATCAGGGCGACCAACACGAAACCCAGGGTAGCGAGCAGAAGACCGGGCTTGTAGAGAAAGAAGTCGGCGCCGAAGGTGAACATGACACGGAGGCTGTCCCAGCCAGCTCGCCACGGGGTCAGCCAGCCGCGCCGTTTCACGGTGCTGACGCGGCCGTTGCGATCCCGCAGGAAGTTGATGGGGATCTCGCAGGTGCGAAGCCCGAGGTGCAGGGACTTGAGGATCATCTCCGAGGCATACTCCCACCCCTGGGATTTAAGGTCGATGCGGATCAGAGCTTCTCTGGTGAGTCCTCGCATCCCGCAATGGATGTCGGTGAAGCTCGATCCGACCACCAGGTTGAAGATCCAGTTTGTGACCGGCGTCCCGAAGTAGCGGTGGTGAGCTGGCATCGCCTTGGGCTCGATGGTTCCGCGAAAGCGCGAGCCCATGACGAAGTCGTATCCGTCGCGCAGCTTATCGAGGAATGGCGCGATCTCACGGAAGTCGTACGTGCAGTCGGCGTCGCCGACCAGGACGTACCTCCCTCGGATGTAGGGCACGGCGTCGATGTAAGCTCGCCCCAGGCCTCGCTGGGGCGTGACTAGAACACGCGCGCCACGGGCGAGCGCCAGTTCGTCGGTCTTGTCGGTGGAGCTGCTCACGATGATGATCTCGCCCGGCACCCCGGCCCGGGCCAGGCCCTCGCGGCACCAAGCGACGAATTCCTCGATGGTGCGCTCTTCATTGAGGGCGGGGATGACGATCGAGACCTCCGGGGAACTCTCATCATCCTGAGGTAGGAGCAGCCGGACCTCCCCCTCCGCGGCCGCGACCGCAGGTTTCTCAGCGCTTGGGGTCTGAACGGCGGTGCTCGTGAAGGCTGTCGGGGAAGTTCTCATGTGGGGATCCCGGCCGGCGGAATGGCGCTGCCCGGTATGGGGCGACTCATCTTGAACTGTGGCTGGCCAGGCATGGTAGCGGACTTCGGGGTCGCGCCGCCAGAAGCGTTTGGCGAGTTGGACGTGGTATGAGAATCTGAGCCGCTGCCCGCCACGGTGGCGGCTCCGTGGCTCTCGGCCTCATCATTGCACCCGTGACGACTTTTGCAGAGGGCTATCTGGAGGAAACCCAGCGGATCGTCGGGGCCGTCGATGCCGATGCCGTGGAGAGGCTCGCCGAGGGGCTGGCTGGGGTCCGGGAGCGCTCCGGGCGCCTCTTCATCCTTGGGGTCGGTGGGTCGGCGGGGCACGCCAGTCACGCCGTCAACGACTTTCGGAAGCTGTGCGGCATCGAAGCCTACTCACCCGTCGACAACGTTTCGGAGCTGACCGCGCGGATCAACGACGAGGGCTGGGACACCTCTTTCAGTGCCTGGCTGGAGGGGTCCCATCTGGATGCCCGAGACGGCGTGTTGGTCTTCTCGGTGGGGGGCGGGGACCGGGAGCGGGGTATCTCCGCGAACATCGTCAACGCCTTGGAAGCGGCCCGGGCTGTCGGCTGCTTCATCGGCGGGGTGGTGGGGCGCGACGGAGGCCACACTGCCCGGGTCGGGGACGCCGTGGTCCTGATCCCGCCGCTGGTCGAGACCCGGGTCACGGCTCACACCGAGGGGCTGTGCGCCGTGGTGTGGCACCTGCTGGTCTCACACCCTCGGCTCCAGCGCGTCGCCACCAAATGGGAATCGGCGATCGGTGAGACGGCGTGGCCCGCCGCTACCTGATCGTCGGCGGCGCTGGTTTCATCGGGAGCCACTTCACCGACCGGCTACTGGGGGAGGCGGGCACCGAGGCTGTGACCCTCTACGACAACTTCTCCTCGGGGCGAGAGTGGCACTACGCCACGTGGGCGGGCGACCCCCGACTAACGGTGATTCGCGCCGACGTGCACGAGCACGATCGCCTAGTCGATTCTATGCGGGGCCACGAGGTGGTCATCCACCTCGCGTCCAACCCCGATATCGCCCGTGCTGTCACCGAACCAGCCATAGACTTCGACGAGGGGACGGCGCTTACCCACGCCGTGGTCGAGGCGATGCGGCGCGCCCGGGTAGGGACAATCTTGTACGCTTCCGGCAGTGGCGTGTACGGCGACTTGGGTCAGCACGAGGCCGCGGAGGACCACGGCCCGCTGATTCCGATCTCCACTTACGCGGCATCCAAGCTGGCCGGGGAAGCGATGATCGCCGCCTACTCCTCCATGTTCGGGCTGGTAGGGCGTGCCTTTCGATTCGGCAATGTCGTGGGACCTCGTCAGACCCATGGAGTCGGCCTCGACTTCGTCCGCCGGCTGGCGGCTGATCCCAGCCGGCTGCGAATTCTGGGCGACGGGAGCCAGAGCAAGTCGTACGTCCACGTGAGCGACGTCGTCGAGGCGGTACTGACGGCCCTGCGACGCGAGACGGCGCCCTACCAGGTTTACAACGTGGCTACCGGTGACTATGTCACGGTCTCGGAGATCGCCGCCATGGCGGTTGAGGTCGCCGGACTGCCGCCGGGTTCGGTGGCGTACGAGTTCACAGGCGGCGACCGTGGCTGGAAGGGGGACGTCCCCGTTGTACGTCTCAAAAGCGAGCGTATCCGAGCCCTGGGCTGGGTAAATCGATTGACTGCGGCCGAGGCTCTGCGCAGCTCGCTGCAGGCGCTCCGGCTCGAGCTCGACAGAGACACTCCAGCATGAAGGAGCCATGTAAGTGGATGTGAATACGCTGCACGTCCAGGTGTTCGCCGACGGCGCTGACCGAGCCGGCATCGCGGCACTTGCAGGCCACCCGCTCATCAAAGGCTTTACCACCAACCCGACGCTGATGCGGGCTTCGGGAGTTAGTGACTACGAGGCATTCGCGCATGATGTTCTGACCCTAGTCGGCGAGCGTCCGATTTCATTCGAGGTCTTTGCCGACGAGTTCGACGAGATGATCCGTCAGGGTCGGCGGATCGCCACCTGGGGGAGGCAGGTCTTCGTCAAGATTCCCGTGACCAATACGCGGGGAGAGTCCAGTTCGAAGGTGCTCCGGATGCTGAGTTCCGAGGGAATACAGCTGAATGTCACCGCAATGACTACGCCGGATCAGGTGGAGCGGGTCGTTGAGTACCTCGAGCCGGCAGCCCAGCACTTCGTGTCCCTCTTCGCGGGGAGGATCGCCGACACAGGCCGCGATCCTCTCCCACTTGTGCGCCAGTGCGTGGACATCCTCGCCCCACGACCGGAGGTTCGCTTGATCTGGGCCAGCCCACGAGAAATCCTGAACGTCGTCCAGGCAGACGAGGTGGGCTGCCACGTAATCACGGTCACGCATGATCTGCTCAAGAAGTTGCCGCTCCTCGGCAAAGACCTCGTCGAGTATTCCCTAGAGACCGTACAGATGTTCCACCGCGACGGCGTCAAGGCTGGCTTCCAGCTGTAACGCCGGTGGAGACAGAAGCCATCCAGATCAACAGCCGGAGGCATGTAACTGTGAAGACCCTGAGCCTCGAGCTGATGGCCAGCGAGTTGAGCCCGAGCCAGGCGCGGAAGCCGCTGATACGGTTCCTGGGCCCTCACGCGTACCAACCGTGTTCGTAGGGTGCTCGGCTGAATGATCATAATCCGCATTCCATGGCGCATCTCGCTGGGCGGCGGTCGCTCCGGCCTCCCGTCGTATCACCCTCGGCGCGGGGTTCGACCGTGATCGTGCGGGACTGATGGCCCTGCCCGTCGTGATCCTGGCGGGCGGCCTGGGGACCCGGATGCGACCGGCCACCGATACCGTCCCCAAGGCCCTGCTCCCCGTCAACGGCCGGCCGTTCGCGGACATTCAGCTGGCCTGGCTGCGGTCCCTCGGCATAACTGAGGTCGTCTACAGCATTGGCTATCTTGGAGAGGCCATCCTCCGCCATGTCGGCGACGGGGGGCGGTTCGGGTTACGTGTCCGGTACGCGGCCGACGGTCCCCACCCTCTGGGCACCGCGGGGGCGTTACGGGCCGTCATCGACGCCTCCCTGGTGGCTGAGACCTTCGGCGTCATCAATGGAGACTCGTATCTCTCGCTGAATCTCGCTGAAGCCGAGGATGCCTTTGCGCAGAGCGGCTGTCCGGCTCTGATGACGGTGATGCAAAACCGCAACCGGTGGGACGCGAGCAACGTCGTGTATCGGGACGGGCGCGTCGTCGTGTACGACAAATCCCGTCCCGAGGCGTGGCGCAGCCGCATGCAGTGGATCGACTACGGGTTCGTCATTGTCTCCCGCCCGGCCGTCACCGAACGCGTGGCCGTCGGGGAGGCGGCCGCACTCTCCGATCTGCTACGCGACCTGAGCCTGGCGGGCAAGCTCGCCGGGCACGAGGTCCATGAGCGCTTCTACGAGATCGGATCCCCGCAGGGTCTGGCCGACTTGGAGCGCCATCTTGCGTCAGGGACGGAGTAGGCGCCTGGCGGTCATGCTTCGTGACAATTGTCGCGGAACGGCGCGGCGCGCATCGGCTTCACTGGCTTCGTGATGTTAGTGGGTGTCCAGACCCAGCTCTGCCCACGGAAACGGGTGGGCTCCAACCCGCGGTGACTGGTTCCCCCTGCTAGACTCCCACCTCGCTGTGGATGCCCTGCGCAGCGGTGTCGCTCGCCTGCTCTGGAGCACGGCTTGGCGCCGGCGGATGACGTCGATCGTGCTGCTGGTGGCTGTCCAGGCGACCGTGCTGGGGATCACGTATCGAGCCGTTGTCGTCCAAGGCCGGACCCTCCTTACCGGGTCCACCGTCTTCACCACGGAGGGTGTGAGCCCGCCGTACGGTTACCCCGGCCCGGCGCTCACCCTGTCGAACGAGATCGACGCCGGCTCATCGGCCTGGCAGTTCGTCCCGCAGATCGACAAGGCCCATCTGGAGGTCAGCAGCGGGGAGCTGCCTCTCTGGGACGCCAACGTGATGCTCGGCGCCCCGCTGGCCGCGGATGCTCAGGCCGGGCTTGCCGACCCGCTCACCTGGCCCCTGGTCGCATCGCCGACGCCCGGCACCTGGGACGCGTGGCTCCTGCTCCGCTTGCTCACCGCAGGACTTCTCTGCAGTCTTCTGGCCTACTACCTCGGGCTAAGGCTCCTGCCCTCAACGGTCGCCGGGCTGATCTTCATGATGTCGGGCGTCTTCCAGCTGCGCACGACGACGATCCAGACCAGCGTGATGGCGATGCTGCCCCTCGTAGTGATGGCGGTTGAGGCCTGCATCCGCCGTCCCTCACGGTGGTCGAGCGGCCTCCTCGGACTCGCCATCGCGCTCAGCGTCCTCGCTGGAATGCCGGAGGAGAGCTTCATCTGCCTGGGTTTTGCCGCGGTCTACTTCACCGTCAGGTTTGCGGCGGGCTGGTTTGGCAAGAACCCGTTTCCGCGACTCCGCGCAGCCTATACGGCGTTCGGCGGGGCCCTCGTCGGTCTCCTCCTCAGCCTTCCACTGCTCCTTCCCTTCGCGGAGTATGTGGGCGTGGCCATAACCCAGCACGGGGCCGGGTCGAGCGTCGGGCTGCTCGCCGAGCACCCCCGCCAGCTGCTCAGCCTGATCGGCCCGCATTGGAATGTGATTGGGCATCAGGTGGGAGACCTGGCGACCGAGCCGCCGGTGGACAACTGGTTTGGCGTCGGCGCGATCTTCCTCGCTCTTCTCGGCCTTGGAGCCACGTCCCTACCACGAAGCACCCGCGCGCTGCTGGCGGTCAGCGCCGTCGCCGTCGAGGCCAAGACGGTCGGAGTTCCGGGCTTCTTCAACCAGCTCGTCGGCAAAGCTCCAGTGCTGGACCGGATCGCGTTCTGGGCCTACGGTGGCGTGGTCGTCTCGCTCTGTGCCGCGCTCCTGGCCGCGGCCGGGCTGCAGCGCCTCCAGACGCGGCAGGTCTCGTTCCGCCAGGTCGCCATCGCGACCATCGTCATCCTCGGCAGCATAGCCGTCGCAGCCCCCATCTTCCTCGAGGGCACGGCGCTTCGATGGGATCAACTCGCCATCACCGCCACCGTGCTGGCCGTCGTGGCCGGTGCCGCCGTCTACTCCGGACGGAGCGCGTCATCGCACCGCACTTGGGGGCCCCTGGTCGCAGGGGCGGCCGTCGCGGTGGAGCTGATCCTCCTCGCCTCTCCCGAGCTACCGCTTGCCCTGAGCTACAATCCGCTGTCGCCCACCCCCACGACGGCCTACCTGGAGCGCTTGGACCCCTCGGGGACGGGCAGGACCTACTCGACGACGGCGATTCTCTACCCCACCACCAACCAGGCATTCGACCTCGACGACATCCGGGATCTCGACGCGCTCTACATCGATCGAACCTACGAGTACCTCAAGCTCTTCGTGGCGCCAAAGATCACCGACCGTTTCGACGGCCTACCGCCCAACACCGCCGACTACGTGGACAACCCATTCTTCGACGCTCTCAACGTCGAGTACATTCTGGTGGCTCCGCCGGTCTCGGAGAACGCGGCGGGACTGCCTTCGGGTCAGTTCACGCTGGCAACGGTGGCGGCCGATGGCGTTGGCATTTACCGCAATCTCGACGCCGCGCCGCGCGCCCAAGTGGTCTTCGACGCCAGTAGGGCGGGGTCCGAGGACGATGCCATCGCCCAGATGCGAGCCGCTTCCTTCGATCCGATGACCCAGGCGGTGGTCGAGGCGGGCAGCTCGACGCAGGTGCCCTCACACCAACTGGCGCCCGTCCCGGCCTTGATCGAGATGTACCGGGACGACGAGGTGGTGATGAGGACCACAATCTCCGAATCGGGGACGTTGGTGCTGGCCGACGCGTTCTACCCCGGCTGGGTGGCGGAGGTCGACGGGAAGCCCGCTCCTATCTACCCGACCGATCTCGCGCTACGCGGAGTGATCGTGCCCGCCGGGACGCACACCATTGTGATGCGATATGAGCCCGCCTCGGTGACGATGGGAGTGCTCGGCGTCCCTGCTGGCGCGGGCGTGTGGGTGATCGGCGGATGGGGCGTGCCGGCCGGCCTGCGCCTGATCCGTCGCCGGCGGAGGGGGCGCGGCAAGGCCGAGACGAGCGCGGGGGCACCCGCTGGCATGGCGACGGAGATCCCTGACGACGGCGCCCAGGGCTCGCCACCGTCGCTCCACAATGGAGGGGGAGCGTCTCCATGAACCATCGCGTGGTCGTCACAGGCGGCGCCGGCTTCATCGGCTCTAACCTCACCGACATCCTCCTGGCGGCCGGCCACCAGGTGCGCGTTCTCGACAACTTCTCGACGGGGTTCGAGGTGTTCCTCACCTGGGCGAAGGGCAGCGCAGGGTTCGAGCTCGTCCCCTGCGACCTGGTTGCTGAGGATCGGAGACTGCCAGCCCTTATCCAGGATGCCGACACCGTCATCCACCTGGCGGCCAATGCGGATGTGAGATTCGGGTGGGACGACCCTAAGCGAGACCTGGCCCAGAACACCGTGGCGACCCATAACGTCCTCGAGGCGATGCGTGTCACCGGCGTCAAGCGGCTCCTCTTCGCCTCCACCGGGTCCGTCTACGGGGAGGCCGCGGTGCTCCCGACCCCGGAGGACTGCTCGTTTCCCCTGCAGACGTCCCTGTACGGGGCCTCCAAGATGGCGGCGGAGGGGTTCGTGACCGCCTACTCGGAGGCGTGCGGACTTCAGGCCACGATCCTGCGTTTCGTGTCCATTCTGGGCCCTCGCTACACGCATGGCCACGTGCTCGATTTCACTCGGCAGCTCCTCAGTGACCCCTCCCGCCTCTTTGTCCTCGGGGACGGAACCCAGCGCAAGAGCTATCTCCACGTCGCCGACTGCTGCCGCGCCATCATCTCCCTGCTGGAGTCCGACCACCGCTGCGAGGTCTACAACCTCGGGGTCGCCGGCTACTGCACCGTGGATGAATCGATCGGCTGGATCTGCGAGCGTCTCGGCGTGGCACCCCAGGTCGAGTATGGAGGCGGCGACCGAGGGTGGGTCGGGGACAACCCCTTCATCTACCTCGACACGCGCAAGATCCGGGCCACCGGCTGGAAGCCCGTCCACAGCATCCGTCAAGCCGTCGAGGCGACGGTCGACAACCTGCTCGAGAACCGCTGGCTCCTGGATCGGGCCCCGTGAGATCGGGGAGACGGGGCGTCACCGAGGGGCCGTCGCACCGACGCGGAGCGCGTTGAGCCCCAAAGGGGGGCGCAGGCGCGACTCGATCCAGCGCGTGACCGGGACGGCGGTCCTGTCCCAGACGTGGAGTTGCGGGCCGATCCCGCCTGTGCCCGTGCCCTGCCGTCTCTTGATGCCCAGGCGGGAGAAGGCGAACCACACCGGTATGGCGATGAGATTCACGTAGCGGGCCTCGACTACGGCGAGCCCGGCGGCGCGCATTACCCGGACCAGCTGGCCCTTGGAGTACCGGCGCACGTGGCCGATCATGTCATCCCACTCGCCGTAAAGTGGATTGAGCGCCGGAACGTAGATGATCAGCCGCCCGGCTGGCCTCAGGTGGTGGCTCAGAGATTGCAGCACCAGCGAGTCGTCGACCAGGTGCTCCAGGACGTTGATCATGATGATGGAGTCGAACCGGCCGCAGGGTCGGCCGGTGAGGGCATCGAACTCCTCGACGGTCACGTTGGGCGAGCCCCGGAATCTCGACTCGAGTGCGGCCAGGCACTCCGGGGACGTGTCGGTCGCGACGTATTCGGCCACGCCCTCGGACAGGAAGCGCGTGACGGCACCGAATCCGGCACCAATCTCCAGGGCGCGCTGGCCGACGTGGGGGCGGCAGAGCTGGGTGATCCACCGGTGGTAGTTGGGCGAGGAGTCGGTGGCGATCTCCAGGCCGTAGGTGTGGTTGCGGGTGCGACCGGCTCGCGGGTGGATGTACCCAGGCCCTGGCCGTGTCATGCGCATGGCGTCATCGAGCGACTGCGGCAAAGAGGATGCCCGCGGCCCCCCAGCTGACGCCGTGCAGGGCCTGCGACTCGGCGTAGGCGAGGGCATTGGCGGCCCGCAGCGCTTGCGCGAGCGGAGACTGCGTGCGGGCACCGGGGGAACTGGCGGCTGCCTCCTCGTAGAAGGGATTCACCTGCCAGAACCGGCGGCGGAGTCGAGGTGTGGCAAGCAGGGCGAAGAGGGTGGCATCCATCAGGTGACCGAGGAGGTGGTACGCGTAGACGTGGTCGACCACCTGGAAGTTCTGCTCCAGGAGCCGCCGGAGGTCCGCCTCGCTGAACGACTGCACGTGCTCTTTGGTGCGCACGTAGAGATCGTCGCCCAAGACCCGCCGGTAAAGTCGGTAGAACGAGAGGCGCTGCCCCTCCAGGGGGGTAAAGGAGACCAGCTGGCCACCCGGGCGGAGAACCGCCCGGGTGGCGTGGAGAGCGCCAGTTGGATCCCGGAAGTGTTCCAGCGCGTCCATCATCACTACGGCGTCGAAGGACGCGGGCTCGTAGGGGAGGACGGCGGTCTCGAGACCGACCAGGGTGAAGTGGAAGCGGGCCGGAGCGTAGCGCAGGGGTCGGATGTCGCAGCCGTGCAACTCCAGGAGCGGACGGTGCGCCGCGACCGTGTTCAGCAGCCGCCCCCCCCCGCAGCCAACCTCGAGCACGCGGCCGGTGACCGGCAGGTGCGCGAGCAGGTAGCGGGCCTTGAGAGCAGGCAGGTCGTGGGCGCCGACATTGACCCGTCTGTTACCCCAGTGGTGGTCGTCCGCGTACAGATCAGAGTCTTCCAAGTCGGCACCGAAAGAGTTGGTAGTAGGACGGGTAGGCGTCGACCAGGAAGTTGACTTTCTTGCCATCGTCGAAACCTCGCGCCACGTAGTTGACCGGCACCTCCATCGGCTCGAAGCCGTTGCGGACAATCTTACAGACGAGCTCGATGTCGAAGTCGAAGCCGTCGCCCTCGAGGTGACAGCCGGCGATGCACTCGCGCCGAAAGACCTTCAGCATGGTGTTGATGTCGGTGACCCTCTGCTGATAGAGGAGGTTGAAGGTCTGCGCGAAGACGACCTGGGCCAGGTTCATGAGCACCCCCTTGACGGGGGAGGTGCCATACTCGCGGACCTTCCAGTCGTCGAGGCCAAGGCTTCTCGAGCCGAGCACAAAGCTCGCGCGGCGCTGGAGGATGGGCTCGAGCAGGGCGTCGTAGTCGTCGAGGTCGTATTCGAAGTCTGCGTCTTGGATCAGGACGATGCTGCCCGTGGCACGTGCGAGCCCCGCCCGGACGGCGTTGCCCTTGCCGCGCGGGGCATCCTGGTAGATGACTTGGACGCCCCTCGTGCCCTCGAACGCACGGACCAGCTCGTGCGAACCGTCGGTGCTGCCGCTCTCGATGACGATGATCTCACGCTCGATCGGGAGCCCCTTCTCGAGAAGTCCGGTCAGCACGTCGCGAACGTAGCGCTTCTCGTTGTAGACGGGGACGATGATCGAGAGGGAATCGCCGGTGTGGGCCAAGGTGGGTTGGAAGACGACCAACTCCCGGCCCGACGCGATGCGGCCGCTGAGCCGAGTCAGACCTGAGAAGGTGAGCCCCTGCTGCAGGCGCGGTGAGATATCCAGGCGGCTGGCGAGGTATCCGAGCGAGTATGTGGTAGTGAGCCGCTCGCCGGCGAGCCGCCGGAATCCCGCGCGCCACATCAGCGCCTCGAGATTGTCGGCGTTGTAGAAGGCAACCTTCTTGTCGAAGAAGCTCCTCCACCGGCGTCGGAGCACGCGGCTCGGGAGGGCGCTCATGTTCGCGAGCGTCACGGCCACCAGGGTCTCGGCGCGCAAACGCGCGGCGAAACCGCGCAGCACGAGCAGCGGATCGGTGACGGCGTCGAGGAACTCATTGAGGAGGACGATGTCGAAATCAGCGAGGTTGCTGCCGAGGGTTTCGACGAGGGGCCGGGTGACGAACTGCGTCTCGTCCTCGACATGCTGTGAGGCGAGATCGACATCGAGGTAGAGGGACGAAGCGGTGAGGAAGTCGATGTGCCAGCGTCCAGCCACGAGCATGCGTCGTGGCCTCCGGTGGAAGCGAGACTGGTATTGGGCGACCAGACGCTCGGCGAGGTCGAGAAAGTCAGCCTGGGAGTGGCGGCGATCGATGGGGTTCTCGTGCTGGCCGAGGGACTGGATGTCGAAGTACGCTCGCTCCTTGGGATCGACGGGGTCGGCGTAGACCAGGTCACAGGCGCGGCAACGCACGAAGCGGACCCCCGTGCGGTGGAACTGGTAGCGTTGCAGGTGCGAGCCGCAGGCCGGGCAGGGGATGTACTGCCCCCGCCGTCGAGCCGAGCGGACCGCGGCCGTCGGGACGAAGTCAGGACGTTTCATCGGGGCTACCTATGACGCGCGCTGTCAGGCGCCGGCCCTGCCATGGAGAAGGTGGCCTCGCGCGGCCACAATATACCTGATGGTCGGGCGAGTCCCCCGATGGCTGGCCACGTCGCCCGTGGGGCCCCACGCGCAGGAAGCTCTCGGAGAGCCTGACCGGCGTTGCCATCCTGGCGCGTACCCCGCCCGCGCGCCCGGCCCGGGTCGTGTTAGCTTCCGCTCGATGAGACCCAGCCGCTGGACCCTGAGGAGGTCCCGGAGATAACCGCCTACTCCTGGATCCTCAAGGTCCTAACGACTGCCATGAGCGAGGCGACCTCGGACTACTCGGTGCGCCAGATCGACCCCTAGCGCGCGGTCGGCCTGGGGGCCGTCGCCTTCGCCGCGGCCCTCATCCTCCAGCTGTCGGTCCGCCGCTACATCGCCTGGGTGTACTGGCTGGCGGTGGTCATGGTCGCCATCTTCGGCACCATGGTCGCGGATGCCCTGCACATCCAGCTGGGCGTCCCCTACGCGGTGTCCACGGTGGGCTTCGCCGTCGCCCTGACCGCGATCTTCATCGTCTGGTATCTCACCGAACGGACGCTCTCGATCCACCGCATCACCACCCTCCGCCGCGAGCTGTTCTACTGGGCCACGGTGTGCGCCACCTTCGCCCTCGGCACCGCGGCCGGCGACCTCACCGCGTACACCTTCCACCTCGGTTTCCTGGCACCCGGGATCCTCTTCGCCGTGGTCATCGCTGTGCCCGCCCTTGCTCACCGCTTCGCCCATCTCAACGCGGTGGTGGCGTTCTGGTTCGCCTACATCATCACCCGGCCCCTGGGCGCCTCGTTCGCGGACTGGATGGGGGTCCCCCACACGCTCGGCGGTCTTAACTAAGCTAGGGCAGGGGGACGGTGAGCGTGAGCCTGACCATCGTCATTGCGTGCTTGGTCGGCTACCTTTCGGTGACCCGCGTCGACGTCGAGGAGGAGAGGGACCGCAGGCCGGTCAGCTCGGCGACGGTTCCGGACTGACGGTGAAGCCGGCCTACCCCCCGACCGGCATGCTTCCCTGCCAGCTCGCAGTGTCGCCGTTCGCCGTGTTGGTGACGGTGACGGTGTACGCGTAGGGACCGGCCCCTGGGAAGGACACGTCGCCCATGGTGACGATGAATGCGCCGCTGGTGTTCGCCTGCGCGTAGACGGGGGCCGAGGGCTTGCCGTCGGTGGTGGCTGCCACCTGCACCGCCGAGTTCGCGAACACCACCTGGGCGGTGTACTGCGACGCGCTGCCACCACCCGTGAACTGTGCCACCTCGAGCGTCCCGCACTCCCAGTCAGGGGCGGCAGCCGTCTCGCAGTTCGTAGACGTGAACGCCTGGAAGACCGGCGGAGCGGACGACGTGGAGGCGGTCGGGCTGGTGGTCGGGGTGGTGGTCGGCTCCGAGGTCGGTATGGCACTTGAGCTCGGGCTGGCGCCCGAGGAGGTGACCATCTGGGTGGCGCTTGGAGTCGGGGTGGCCGCGACGCCCACCGAGGGCGAGGTCGCCGCCGCTGTGGCGGGCCCTGGGGTGCCGGAGTGTCCCACCGCATCCCCGACGAGGAAGCCGATCGCGAGCAGCGCCACCGCCGTGACGCCGATGAGGATGCCCGACCAGGGACGCAGCCGCCACCATGCCGGCCCCCGGTCTCCGCCCCCTTCTGGGGGCGCGGGCACGGAAAGGGCGCCGACCCCGTCGCCCCCCGGACCCTCCTCACCCGCCACCCTGAAGCTCTCCTCGACCCCTGGACCGACCCGACCCAGCGGGTATCATCCACAATCCTCATGGGATCAGGCAGGTGCTGACGGCTCGACTCCGGGCCCTCTGCCCGGCCGGTGGTCCCGTCGCCGGGTACCTGGTATCCGCCATCGCGCTGACGCTTCCGGTATGGGCGCACCCCGCAACAGAGTGGCCCGGGGGACCGGGCGACCCCATGCTGTCAATGGGGTTCCTGGGGTGGAACCCCTTCGCTCTGAGCCACGGTCTGAACCTGTTTCACGACACCTTCGTCAACCTGCCGGCGGGCGTGAACATGGCCTGGAACACGACCATGCCCCTGGCGTCGCTGGTTCTCTGGCCGGTCACCGCGGTCTTCGGCGTCATCGCCGCCTACAACGTGGGAATGGCCGCCGCCCTGGCTCTGGACGGCTGGTGCACCTTCCTTTGGCTGCGCCGCCGGGTCCGGCTGCAGGTGGCGGCGTGGATCGGCGGCCTGATGATGGTCCTCGGCCCCTTCGCCGCCTCGCGGGCGAGCGCCCACCTGGACCTCGTGCTCTTCTTCCCGGTCCCCCTGCTCCTCATCGCGCTCGAGAACGCGATCCGGGACCCGCGCCGACCCCTCCGGTGGGGAGCGCTGATCGGGCTCCTCTGCGCGGTCCAATTCTTCCTGACCGAGGAGGTCCTCGCCCTCTTCGTGGTCGCGGTGGGGACCGCGGTCGTCATCGCCGCGGCCCTCTTCCCCCGGGCCGCCGCCCAGCGAGCTCTCCCGCTGGCCCAGACGCTCGGGGTGGCGGTCGGCCTCTTCCTCCTCCTCACCGCCTTCCCGCTCGCCTACCAGCTCTTCGGTCCAGGGCGGATCGTCGGGCCGATCCAAACCCCCAACACCTACGTCACCGACCTGGTCAACCTGGTGGTGCCGACGTCGGCCACCGCCCTCTCACCGCCCTTCACCACCGGGATCGTGAGCCAGTGGACCGGCTTCCCGATCGAGGCCGACGCTTACATCGGAATCCCGCTGCTGCTGGTGGGGCTGTGCACGGCGGTGCGCTGGTGGTGGGACCGGTGGCTGCGGATCGTCGCGCTGGGGGCGTGCGCGGCCGTCGTCTGGAGCCTGGGGCCGTACCTGCACGTGGCCGGCGTCTCCCACCACGTGCTCCCGCTGCCCGGCCGGCTCCTCGCCTACGTGCCCGTCCTCGCCAACCTGCTGCCCGCCCGATTCGACCTCTTCCTCGACCTCGGCCTCGCCGCCCTGGTGGCGGTGTTCGTGGACCGGGTGGTCTGTGCTGGGAGGTGGCGCGTCCGCATCATGGGAGGGGTGGCGTTGGCCCTGGTGGTGGCCACCCTGGCCCCCAGCATGCCTCTGGCCGCGACCTCCTCGGAGACGCCTCGGTACTTCCTCACGGGTGGGGACGTCACCGCCCTGGCGCCGGGCACGACGGCACTGGTCGTGCCCTACGGGGACAGTTCCTGGACCGTGGAGCCATTGCTCTGGCAGGCCCAGTCCGACTTCCGCTTCCGGATGGTCTCCGGCACCATCTGGACGGCCGGCCCCGGCGGCGCTCCCTCGTTCGGTCGCCCGGCGACCACCACGCTGGATTGCGTCATGAACGCCCTGCAGACCTCGGGGGCGACCGCCGGATGCGGTTCCGGCCTGGTTGGAGCCGTCCGGACGGACCTTGACCAGCTGGGAGTGCGCGTGATCATCCTCGGCCCCCTCAACTACGGGACCGCGCCCTACCTCCAGGCGCCGATCGAGGACTTCCTCAGCCAGGTGGCGGGAGTGGCGCCCCGTTCGGACCAGGGAGTGGAGGTCTGGGCCTACGGGGGGTGAGGCGCCGGTGCGGGCGGCGGCGTGCGATCTCAGCTCAGTGTGGTGGACGCGCTAGCCGTCGGGCTCGGCTGAGGCCCGATTGGGATGCTGCCAGTCCAGCTCGCAGCGGCTCCGTCCACCGTGTTGGTGATCGTGACCGTGTACGGGTACGTCCCCGGTGCCAGGAAGGTGATGTGGCCAGCCAAGACGTCATTCCAGCCGAGTGGCTGAATGTGCACGATGAAGACGTCATCGGCGCCGCCCGGCAGTGTCACCGAAGCGTCGGCGAAGCTCACTTGGGCGGTGTCGTAGGTCGCGGTTGAGGATGGGTCGTAGAGCTCCGCGAGCGAGACGGTCTCGCAGGTGAAGGGGTACACGTAGGAGGTGGAGTAGCCGCAGTTCTCCGCGCGGTACCCCTGGGTAAATACGATGCCGAGAGCCGGCGGGGTGGCGATCGGGCTGGGCGTGGGCGTCTCAGGGCTCGGGCTGGGGGTAGTCGCCGGCGTGGGGGTGCCCGCGGGTGTGGGTGTAGCCTCGTTTGCGGTCCCTGTGTCGCTGGCTCAGGTGTAGAGCCCGGTCGGGCTGCTCGTCGGGGTGCTCGTGGCCGCCGCCACAGCTCCGGCCCCCAGGCCCCACCAGCGCCGGGCGTGCCAGCCTCCGCCTTCCGGCTTCCTGCCCCTCTCCATGACTTCCCCTCCACGGCTTCCAGGGTGTCTCGCCCCTGCGATGCGGCGGCCGACCGCTGGCGGGGGGCGATTGTGCCGTCGCCGATCGTTGAACGCTCCTTCCCGGCTTGGGTTACGGCCACCCGAAGGTGACACACGCCCAGCCCTGACGCTCCGGGCAGGGCACCGCCGCCGACTATCATCGAGGTTCCTCATGGAACCGGCCCGCCACTTCACCGTCGTCACCCTCCCCGCCTACAAGGCGGAGGACACCCTGGAGCGGACGGTGGGGGCGCTGCCCGCCGGCAGCGCCGACCACCTCCTGCTGGTTGACGACGCCTCGCCAGATGGGACCGTCGACCTCGCCCGCCGGCTGGGCATCGACGTCCGGGTCCACGACCGCAACCGGGGCTATGGCGGCAACCAGAAGACCTGCTACCGGGAGGCGCTCGACCTGGGCGCCACGGTGATCGTCCTGCTCCACCCCGACTACCAGTACGACCCGTCGGCGGTGCCCGCGCTGGTGGCCCCCATCGTGGCCGGCGTCGCCGACTTCACCTTCGGTTCCCGCTTCGCCTGCACCGGGAACCCGAGGGCGGGGGGCATGCCCCTCTACCGCTACTGGGGCAACCGCTTCAGCACCATCACCGAGAACCTGCTGCTGGGCACCCACTTCACCGAGATGCACTCCGGGATGAAGGCGTACAGCCGGCACTTCCTGGAGTCGGTCCCCTTCGAGACCTATTCGGACGACTTCGTCTTTGACACCGAGATCCTGGTGGCCGCGGTGGTGGGGGGATTCCGGATCCAGGAGGTGGCCATCCCCACCCGGTACACCCGGGAGTCGTCGTCGATCAACGTGCGCCGGTCCCTGGAGTACATCCAGCGCAGCGTCGCGGTCTGCTGGCACGCAGCGGGAACCCGCCACCGGCAGCGCCGGCGCGAGGCGGCGCGGCGGATCTGACCGGGAGGGGCCTGGCCGCGGAGGGGACGGGGCCGTCGGCTGGAGCCATCGGTTCAGCCGTTGGGGGACGCGAGGTAGTCCTGGGCCACCCAGCCGTCGAGCCCCGCGAGGTACCACCAGATCGTCCCCGTGGCGAGGTGGGTGGTGGGGTCGGTCTCGGCCACGTAGACGGGGGGCTGCTCGACCGCGTAGGTCGTCTGGGTGCTCGGACTCACGCAGGACAGGACGCTCGAGGCGTTGCCCGGTGTGGCATGCACGTCGGCGCAGCCCCCGCCCGGAACCGAGATCATCACCGTGCCTCCATCAACGGGCGCCAGGTCCTGGGTGCAGAGCACGTCCAGCGGGTGCCAGCCGGCGGCGTCCTCGTACACGTAGGCGTAGCAGACGGCCCCTCCGCCGGTTCCGTACGACTGGTACTCGAAATCGGCGGCGTCGGTGCCCAGGGTCTCGCCGCTCAGGGTGAGGCAGCCCTGCCCAGCGGTCGGGGTGCAGCTGGTGGTCACGGTCTCCCCCTCCTCCTCCTCGATGTCCGAGTTGGCCGCATCCTCGGCATCGGTGGTGAAGGTCGCGGCGGAGGAGACGGAGGTGATCGTGCCCACCTGGACATCACCCTCGCAGGGCGCCATGCCCTGAAGCAGGGTGGGGTACGTGTTCACCGGTGCGGTGACGCTGGCACCTCCGAGGAGGGTCAGGCTCAGCTCACCGACCACCGGGGCGGAGCCGGAGCAGACGCCCGACGCGGTGTCTCCCGTTCGCCACGAGATGAGCGCGGTGGCCTCGCCCGGCTGGGGATCCCAGGGGTCGAGCGCCACCCGGCCTGGCACCAGCCACGCCTGCCCGGCTGGCGTCGCCGCCTGTGAGGTGGGCAGTGCGGACCCGCTGCTGCCTAGGAGCTGGGCCTGGAGGGTGCCGCTCAGGTCGCAGGCGGTGCCGCCGTCGTTGCCGATGAGGGCGGTCACGCCCTCCTGGCCGCCCGAAGCGGAGGAGGCGGCTCCCACCACCATGTCGAGCTGGCTCCCCGTGCACGCTCCGGAGATCGACGCCGAAGGCGTCGGCGTGGGTGTCGGTGTGGGGCTGGGGGACGGCGTCGGGACCGCCGCAGGGGCCGTGGAGGTCGGCATGGCGGCTGACGGGGTCGGCGTCGCTCGCGCGGCGGCGGTCGCGCCGTGCCCGGTGCCCCCGGTGAGTCTGAGGAGGACGAGGGTCGCTCCTCCCCCGACGACGAGCACGGCGACGAGCACCGTCACGAGGAGCTTCCATCGCATCCGGGTTAGGTAAGCACACTTCGGACACACGTGCGGGTGCGACCGTCCCTGGGGCCCCATCGGTCCGAGCAAGCCGGATGGCGCGGGCCCGGCGGCGGTCGTCGGTCACAGAGGCTTTCCTGTATCCTCGCTGGCGATTCGATGCAGCACGTACGGAGCCGGTCGGGGCTGTCGCCGGGGACGCCGGCGGATTCGCTGGCGCCGAGGATTGGGATCCTCGTCGTCGCGTACAACGCAGCGTCCACGCTGGCCAGGGTGCTGGACCGGGTCCCGCTGTCCTTCCGGCCCCGGGTCACGCAGGTCTTCGTCTGCGACGACGCGAGCCAGGATTCCACCTACCTGGTCGGGCTCGGGTACAAGCAGATCACCGCCGATATGCCCCTGACCGTGATCCGCCATGGCCGCACGCTCGGCTACGGCGGGACCCAGAAGGCGGGTTACCGGCTGGCCATCGAGCAGGGTCTCGACATCGTCGTCCTCCTTCACGGCAACGGCGAGTACGCGCCCGAGTCCCTCGAGGAGATGACCGGGCCTCTCGAGAGAGGCGAATGCGATGCGGTGCTCGGCTCCCGGATGCTGGTCAGGGGCGCGGCCCGTAGGGGGGGGATGCCCGCCTACAAGTACGTCGGCAACAAGATCCTCACCCGCTTCGAGAATCGGGTGCTCGGAACCCGGCTGAGCGAGCTCCATTCGGGCTACCGCGCATACAGCGTCAAGGCTCTCGCATCGGTTCCTTTCGAGCGCAACTCCGACGGCTACGATTTCGACACCCAGCTGCTGATCCAGCTGATGCACGCCGGGAAGCGGATCGTCGAGGTGCCCATCCCCACCTACTACGGCGACGAGATCCGCCACGTCAACGGGCTGAAGTACGCGGCCGAGGTGTCCGGAGACGTGCTCCGCTACTGGGCGGCGAAGCGCGGGCTGCTGGCGGACAGCGTGGTGGAGATCGGCCCCGAGTACGAGCTGAAGGGCGGCGAGGGGGGCTCGCATGACGTGGTCCTGCGCTGGCTGCAACGGATGCCCCCGGCGCACGTGCTCGACCTGGGGTGCTCCAGCGGCCTGCTCGCCGAGCGCATCCGGCGATTCGGTCATCGCGTCACCGGGGTCGACCTCCAGGAGCTGCCCGGCGTGAGCGCCCGTGTCGATCGTTTCGTGCGCGCGGACCTGGACCAGGGCCTGCCGTCCGGTCTCGACGTCGAGGGTGGATACGACGTGGTCATCGCGGCCGACGTGCTCGAGCACCTGCGGAATCCCCAGCGGCTTCTCGAGCAGATACGGGAGGTGCTGGCTCCCCGGGGGACGCTGGTCGCCTCCGTCCCCAATCTCGGCCACTGGTACTCGCGCGGGCGCATCGCGCTGGGGCTGTTCGACTATGACCAGCGCGGCATCCTGGACGCCACCCACGTGCGCTTCTTCACCCGGCGCAGCTTCCGCAGGTGCCTGCGCCAGGCCGGCTTCACCGTGCTGCGCGAGGAGGCTACCGGCCTGCCGCTGGAGGTGATGACCAGTGGGAGGGGCCTGCTTGCCCGCGTGGCCCGGGCCCTGGACCGGGTCGCCGTCGGACTGCGGCCGACCCTCTTCGCATACCAGTTCGTCTGCCAGTGTGAGAGGTCGGCGCAGGGTGCGGGGAGCCACGGCTGGGCCTGACCGCCTGCGGTCGCCAGCCGCCGAGCGCGGCTCCGGAGGGCGGTCGGACGCCCGGCGCGACCTCCCCGCCTGACCCCCCTACAGGAACCCGACCAGCTCCTCGATCAGCGCCACCAAGCCGGCCTCCTCCACCGGCTTGCTGACGACCGCGGCGGCTCCGAGCTGATGGGCGCGCTCGCGGGAGGCGGTGTCCCCGGGGTCGGCGAGCACCACCACCCCGGCCGGCGGACAGTCGGGGGTGAAGCGGATCGCCTGGAGGAACTCGAGGCCGTCGGTGTCGAGGGTGATGTCGAGGAGCAGCAGCGCGGGGCTGAAGGCGGGCAGCTCGGTGCGCAGCTCGCGGACGGCCCGGACCCAGCGCACCTCGTGCCCCCTGCCGCGGAGGGTCGTGATCAGGGGACGGGCGACGATCCCCTCGTCCTCGGCCAGGAGGATGCGGCTGCCTGCCATGCTTACACCGGATCGTAGCCGCCCGTGGCGGCGGCCTGCCCGCGCGGCGCCAACTGCGGCTATGCTGACCGCGGAATGGGCTGGGCGCGGCCGATCCTCCCCACCGTGAGACGCCGCCGGGGCGGCGCTGAGCGCGCTCCCCATCCCCCGGGTACCCCCGCGGTGGCGATCATCGCGACCAGGCCGGCGAGCCGTGTCCTGGTCGATGCCAACACCCGCACCTTCTGGTCGCGCGGCGCCGAGGGGCCGGTGACGCTGGTCGAGTCCGACGCCCCCGTCGCGACCCACCCCCTGCGCGAGCGGGTCCGGGCCATGGTCGCGGCCCACGACCGGGGAGCGCGGCGCGGCGGCTCCCGCCCGCCCGGCAATCCCGCCTTCAGCGAGGCGCTCTTCGTGGAGCTGGTCCGCGGCGGCCAGCACGCCCGGGCATTCGACCTCCTGGCCCCTGACTGCCAGCTCCACTGGGGGAGTGCCGAACGCTTTGCCGCCGCCCACCGCGGGTCCTCGCTCGAGCGGCTGGAGGGGGTGAACGTCGTCGCCGTCCGCCACCTGGACGAATGGGTGGATCCCCACCGTGGTGACCGCCACTCCCAGGTCGCCGAGCTCGACGTCGAGTACAGCTTCGACGCCGGACGGCGCCGGGTGAAGCTGTCCCGCACCGTCCACCTGGTGGCGGTCGAGGGCCGCTGGCGCTCCCTCTCCTACCCCGTGGAGGCAGCCATCGCCTCCTGACGGTAAGGCCAAGACGCCCCCACCCGGGGGCCGGATCGTCACCCCGCCCGCACGGTCCCGAAAGGTCCGGCTGACTAGAATGCTCGGATGATCTCCGCCGCCGTGCTCCGCAGCCGGCCCGGCCCGCTCGCCACCACCCGCGCCGAGCTGGTCGACATCGAGCGTCGGGCGCGCTTCCGCCGGGAGCGGCTGGCCCGGGCACGGCTCCGCCTGCGCGAGTCCGACGCCCTCCTCGACCTGGTGGAGGAATGCCGCCTCCGCGACATCCGTCCCCTCCCCCCGGTCCTCTGGGGTGCCGTCGCCCGGCTGGTGGGAGGGGTGGAGCCGGAGTTGCGCGACGAGCTGGGGATCGACCGCGGCGCCGACCACGTGAGCGAAGTGCTCTTCGCCGCCCAGGAGATCCTTCAGGCGGAGGCGCGGCAGGAGCTGCGCCCGCAGCTCGCTCCGATCATCCCCCTCTTCCGAACCGCCTGAGCGGCGCCGTTCCACCGCCGGCCCCATGTCCTGGGAGATCACGGTGGCGGGCACCGTCCACCTCGACGACATCGCCACCCCCCGCGGCCGGCGGCTCCGGCAGATCGGCGGCTCCTCCCTCTACTTCACCCTCGCCGCGGCGCCCCACGCCCGCGTCCACCTCAACGCAATCGTCGGCGGCGACGCCGAGGCCGAGCTCCGCCAGACCCTGGACGGCCTCCCCGTCGACCTGGCCGGGTTGGCGGTGAGCCCCCGGCCCACCTTCCGCTGGCACGCCGTCCACGACTTCGAGCGCTGGGTGGCCGAGACGGTGGCCGAGGAGCCCGGCTGCGAGCCGGAATGGCGCCCCCGGCTCAGCCCCGCGGCGGCCCGTGCCGAGGTGCTCTTCCTGGGCAGCATGCGGCCAGCTCTGCAGCGGGACATCCTGGCCCAGTCGTCGGCGCGGCTGATCGGTGTGGACAGCATGACCTGCTTCACTGGGACGGAGCGCGACGCGGTCCTGGACGTGGTGGGCGGCTGCGACATCCTCTTCCTCAACCGGGTCGAGCTGAGCAGCCTGGTCCCGGAGGCGGGCAGCTGGCAGGCCGCGGCGCTCAGCCTGAGGGGCCGGGGTCGTCTCCGTGCCCTGGTGGTCAAGGGAGGGCCCCTGGGGGCGGCCCTGGTGACCCCCTCCGCCCTCGTCGAGAGCCCGGCCCCCCCGGTTGACACGGTCGTCGACCCCACCGGGGCGGGGGACGCCGTCGCCGGAGGCTTCCTCGGCCTCTGCGCGGCCGCCGGGCGGGACGACGACGCATTCTTCCTCATCGCCCTGGAGGAGGGACTTGGCCGTGCCGCCGCCGCCATCGGCACCTTCGGCACCTCCGGCCTGCGCCGCATCGCGCTCAACGCAACCTGAGCGCGTCGTTCTCGTCACCTGAACGCAAGCTGTGACGCGGTAGAGTGCGCCCATGGTCATTCGCTGGGGTTATGGCGTCGGCTTCCCCCTCTGGGGCACCATCATCGGGCTGATCCTCTTCGCCCTCCTGATCGGATCGATCGTCTGGCTGGTCGTCGTCCTCAGCCGCCCGGGCCGCCAGGTCCGGATGAGCTGGTACGGCGGCGGCTACGGGCCTCGCTTCCGCCACCCGGCCCTCGATGAGCTCGACATCGCCTACGCGCGCGGCCAGCTGACCCGCGACGACTACCTCCGGCGCCGCGCCGACCTCACCGGCGGCTGGGGGCCTCCTGGCGGGCCGCCGACTGGCTTCGGCGGCCCCGGACCGGGTCCTCAGGGCCCCGGCGATCCGGGAGCGCCGACCTCCTCGTAGGGACCTGCGGCGTGGCGTGACGGCAGCTTCGAGGACCCCGTTCGCCCGATCGATGAGGTCTCGACGCACCGGTTCGGTCGGCGACGACGGCCGTCTCCAGCGTTCGGGCAGCACCGGGGTGCGCTTGTGAGCCTGAGCAACCACGAGGCCCTCTGTGGGGTGTCCGCAGCACAGTAGCCTTCGGAGTCTGAGGGGCGTTACATCCCTGGAAGGACTCACCAGGGGACGCTCACCATGGGGACCGGGATCATCGGACGCCGTCATCGGTGGGTGCCGGCCGTCGGCCTCCTCTGCCTGGCCTGCCTGGTGACCACCTGCGGGTCAGTAGCTTCGAATCGTTCTGAGCGACCAACGTCTCAGGGGGCCACCTCCGCTGCGAAGACGCCGGCGCCCGCGATGTCGACCGCCAGCCCGAGCGGCTACTCCTCCCCGCCGGCGACAACCCCGTCCGCATGCCCGCCCACAAGCGGCGGGACGACCCAGAGCGCGCGCATCACCGATATGCGGATGGGCACTGCCGGCGGCCATGACACGCTCGTCATCCAGTTCGACAACGCCGTGACCCACTACGAACTCGGTCAGAACCCCACCGGGGTGCAGTTCACCGGAGGTGGCGGAAAGGGTGGAACCTTCACGCTCGCCGGCAGCTACGGCGTTCGTCTCAACATCTACAACCTGAACTGGACGGTCCCGCCCGGCAACCAGTACCCGCACGGGACCGACATCCTGCAGTCAGCTCCCGCACTTCAGGAGGCACGGCAGATCGGCGACTACGAGGGGATCGTCAACATCGCCATCGGTCTCAGCCGGGACATCTGCCCCGACGTCTCGATCTTGGCCGGCCCGCCGCGACTGGTGCTCCAGTTTCCCACCGGCTCATAGAACCTGAGCCCAGACTCCGCCGGCTTCTTCAGGGGAAGTAGGGCTAACCGAGGGCTAGATATCCCACGGCCGGAGAAGTCAAGCGGCGATCACGGCGGAGAGGGGCCAGGCGATGGCTTCCGAGTAGGCCATGCGGTGCTCGAGGCAACCGTGGAGGATGCCCACCAGCCGGTTG
>Ga0187880_1000502_pt1 | contig 32607 bp, 30 predicted proteins | sample June2016WEW_19_4_FD_132998 | JGI IMG/M metagenome (GOLD analysis project Ga0187880, IMG submission 132998) | Peatland microbial communities from SPRUCE experiment site at the Marcell Experimental Forest, Minnesota, USA - June2016WEW_19_40 | ecosystem: Environmental > Terrestrial > Soil >... | reverse complement strand
CCTAGTGGGCCACAAGCTCACCGTGATCGCCTGGCTTTGGGCGCGTACGGTGAAGAGCCCAAACCCGGCATTCGGCCGCGTGGACGTGCCGCTCGCTTCCACCTTCATGCTCTCCACCAAGACGGGCAAGGAGGCCTACGTCGAGCCGGTGATCGAGGGCGACCGCTATCGCTTCACGGTGAAGGTGGGCAAGCCGAAGGACGTCGAGGGGGCGGAGAATGGTACGAAGCTCAACGGGGCGAACTTTCGTTGTCTGATGTCGGGCTCCGCGATCGAAGCAAAGTATCTCCGCGCAGAAGCTCAGGCCGGTCGAATGGGCGCGCGACTAATGGCGGTAATCGCCGAAGGTGAGCGTGGACGCGTGTACTTGTCTCCGAAGCCGGAAATGGAAGCGGTAGCCCGGTCCGCGGCGCCCGGCTGGAAACCTGATTTGAAGGTACCCACGCCTTGTCACGACGTTGATCGACTACCGATGTATGGCATGCCGACGTGGGGTGATGCATTCATGCCGCGTCAGCTTGTCGCCTTGACGACATTCGCTGACCTGGTGGGGGAGGCTCGAGAAAGAGTGCAGCAGGATGCGGTTGCAGCCGGCCTGCCTGGAGACGACCTCAGCCTCGATGGGTTTGGGAAGAACGCAACCGCCTATGCCGATTCGGTGGCCATGTATCTGGGACTCGGGGTGGGCCGCAGCGCAAATTACTGGTCATCGTTCACACCGTGGGCAGGCGATTTCATAGTTCAGACATTTGGTCGGCAGGCAATTCGAATGGTCTGGGATCACGCGGAGGTCAATCCATTCTCTACTTCTACGGGAAATTGGGGCGGAGCAATCGATTGGATTGAAAAGGTGATCGTTACAAGTCTGTCCGCCTGTACTGATGGAAAAGCGATACAGGCTGACGCCCAAGGACAGTCGATAAGCAACTCTAGAGTTGTCTCCACGGACCCGCCCTATTACGACAACATCGGCTATGCCGACTTGTCGGACTTCTTTTACGTCTGGCTGCGCCGCGCGCTCCAGTCCATCTTCCCTGATCTCTTCGCCACGCTCGCGGTGCCAAAAACGGAGGAGCTGATCGCCTCGCGCGACCGCCACGGCAGCAAGGAGAAGGCAGAGGCTTTTTTCATGCACGGCATGACGCAGGCAATGCATCGGATCGCCGAGCAGGCCCACCCGGCTTTTCCGGTCACCATCTACTACGCCTTCAAGCAGGCCGAGACTAAAGGCGACGCTGGCACAGCAAGCACCGGTTGGGAGACCTTTCTCGCCGCGGTGATCCGGGCCGGATTCGCCATCAGTGGCACCTGGCCCATGCGCACGGAGCGTGACCAAGGTCTGAAGACGGGCACAAACGTTCTCGCCTCCAGCATCGTCCTGGTCTGCCGCCCGCTCGCGGCCGATGCGCCGACGGCAACGCGCCGGGAGTTCGTCACCGCACTCAAGGCTGAGCTGCCCGTGGCGCTTACGCACCTGCAGCATAGCAACATCGCGCCAGTGGACCTGGCGCAGGCGGCCATCGGCCCGGGCATGGCGGCTTACACCCGCTACGCGAAGGTGCTCGACGCCGAGGGCAAGCCGCTCTCGGTGCGCGATGCGCTGTCACTCATCAACGAGACACTCGACGAGGCGCTTGCCAAGCAGGAAGGCGATTTCGACGCTGACAGTCGCTGGGCGCTGACCTGGTTCGAGCAGTCGGGCTTCGCCGACGGCGAATACGGCGTGGCGGAACAGCTCTCCAAGTCGAAGAACACGAGCGTCGCCGGCATGGTCGAGGCCGGCATCCTCGAATCGAAGCGCGGCAAGGTGCGGCTTCTCAGGGCCGAAGAGCTACCCGAGGACTGGGACCCGGCCACAGACCCGCGGCTGACGGCGTGGGAGGTCGTCCACCATCTGATCCGTGCGCTGGAGGCGGGCGGTGAAAGCACCGCGGCGGACCTAGTGGCAAAGCTGGGCAGCAAGGCCGAGATCGCGCGCGAGCTGGCCTACCGTCTCTATACCCTATGCGAGCGCAAGAAGCGCGCGCAGGAAGCGCTATCGTACAACGGACTGGTGCAGAGCTGGCCGGAGATCACGCGCCTCGCGCGAGAGGGCGGCAAGCCGCAAGCGCGGCAGACGCAACTGTTTGGGGAGGAGTAAAGGGATGGCGATCAGCAACCACGAACGCGTCGGCAAGGCGTTGGACCTCCTCAAGGCCGGGCTCGCGCCCTTCATCGAACGCGAGTTTACGAACACGTACAAGGATCGCGCAGCGGCCGAGGCGGCCCGATTCATGGGCGAGGATCGCCTGAATGCCAAGCGCCCTGTGTCGCAATGGGATGCGGCGGCCCTCCTCAAGCTGATGTGGGAGTCGTGGAACGACATTTTCCGCAAGACGCTTGGCCCCGCTGAACGCAGCCTTTTGAGCGAATTGCGCGACCACCGCAACAAGTGGGCGCACCAGCAGACCTTCACCGGCGATGACGCCTACCGGGCACTCGACTCTGCGGGCCGACTGCTGACAGCCGTATCGGCGCCGCAGGCGGACGAGATTGAGAAGATGAAGATGGAGTTGCTGCGCCTGCGCTTTGACGAACAGGTGCGCGGCGAGAAGCGTAAGAGCGCCGGCACGCCGATCGAAAGCGCGGCTACCGGCAATCTCAAGCCCTGGCGCGAGGTAGTGACGCCCCACAAAGACGTGGCCAGTGGCCGCTACCAGCAGGCGGAGTTCGCCGCGGACCTATGGCAGGTGCATCTCGGCGAGGGAACCGACGAGTACAAGAATCCGGTCGAATTCTTCCGTCGCACCTATCTCACCGAGAGCCTCAAGGGGATGCTGGTCGGTGCGGTGCAGCGCTTGGCTGGCGTCGGCGGCGATCCTGTGGTCCAGCTCCAGACCAACTTCGGCGGCGGCAAGACTCACTCGATGCTGGCGCTCTATCACCTGTTCTCAGGCATTGCGCCGAGCGAGCTGTCTGGCATCGACGCCGTGATGCAGGAAGCCGGAGCAAACAAGCTGTCGACCGCGCGGCGCGTCGTTCTGGTGGGCAACAAAATCTCACCCGGCAACCCGGTCACCAAGCCCGACGGCACCGTGGTGCGTACACTGTGGGGCGAACTGGCGTGGCAGCTCGGGGGCAAGAAAGCCTTCAAACGCGTACAGGCGGATGACGAGAAGGCAACCAGCCCCGGTGACGTGCTCCGCGAGCTGTTCAAGGAATACGGGCCGTGCCTCATACTCATCGACGAATGGGTAGCCTACGCGCGCCAGCTGCACGACCAGGGCGACCTGCCGGCCGGCGGCTTCGAGACGCAGTTCACATTCGCTCAGGTGCTCACCGAGTCGGCAAAGCTGGCAAAGAACTGCCTGCTTGTCATCAGTCTTCCTGCCTCCGATACATCAGGCTCGCCTCACACCCAGGCCGATGACGTAGAAGTTGGCGGTCAACGCGGGCGCGAGGCGCTCGACCGCCTGCGCAACGTCGTTGGACGAGTGGAATCCTCGTGGCGCCCGGCGAGCGCCGAGGAAGGGTTCGAGATCGTCCGACGACGACTCTTCGAACCTCTGGCCGACCAGGCGCAGTTCAAGGACCGCGACGTCGTGGCGCGGGCCTTTGCGGACCTCTACCGAACCCAGCACCAAGAGTTCCCGCCCGAGTGCCGCGACGCCGACTACGAGAAGCGCATCAAAGGGGCGTACCCAATCCACCCGGAGATCTTCGACCGGCTCTATACCGACTGGTCCACCCTCGTGAAGTTTCAGCGCACGCGCGGCGTTCTGCGCCTGATGGCAGCAGTGATCCACAGCCTGTGGGAAAAGGGTGATCGCAACCCACTGATCCTGCCAGCCAACATCTCCATCGATGACCCACGCGTGCAGTTCGAGCTGACGCGCTACCTCTCGGACAACTGGGTGCCGGTGATCGAGAAGGACGTTGACGGCCCAAACTCCCTGCCACTGCGGCTCGACGGCGAGGTGCCCAATCTCGGCAAGTTCGCCGCCTGCCGGCGCGTGGCGCGCACCATCTACCTAGGCTCCGCGCCCACGGCGACGGCCGCGCATCGCGGGATTGAGGATCGGCGGGTGAAGCTCGGCTGCGTGATGCCCGGAGAATCGCCCGCGGTCTTCGGCGACGCGCTCCGCCGCCTCGCTGGCGCCGCCACCTACCTCTACCAGGACGGCCCGCGCTACTGGTATTCGACGCAGCCCACGGTCACGAAGCTCGCGGAGGACCGCGCTGAGCAGCTCAAGCGCGATCCCGATAAGGTCGTGCATGAGCTGGACCAGCGCCTGCGGGCCGACCTGCGCCGGGCGGGAGACTTCAGCCGCATCCATCCCATGCCGCAATCCGGGCAGGATGTTCCCGACGACATGGACGCGCGGCTCGTCGTGCTCGGGGTCGACCATGCCTACAACAAGGAACCGGGTAATGCCGCCGAGGTAGCGGCAAAAGCCATCTTCGAGTCCCGCGGCAATGCGCCGCGCCTCTTCCGCAACACGCTCGTTTTCCTCGCTGTAGACCAGACGCGTTTGCAGGACCTGGACGAAGCCGTGCGCCGCTATCTCGCCTGGGACTCGATCCTCGCCGAGCAGGAGAAGCTCGACCTCTCTCCGCATCAGGTGAAGCAGGCTGAGACGCAGAAAGCATCCGCCGATGGCGCCGTGACCGCACGACTGCCGGAAGCTTACCAATGGCTGCTCGTGCCCGTGCAAGGCTCACCGCAGGCAGCCCTGGAATGGCAGAGCTTCCGCCTTTCCGGACAAGATGCCCTCGCAGTCCGCGTGAGCAAGAAACTGCGCACCGACGAACTGCTCGTCACATCGCTCGCGGGCACACGGCTGCGGATGGAGCTGGACCGCGTACCGCTGTGGCGCGGCGACCACGTCCCGATCAAGCAGCTGGTCGAGGACTTTGCACGCTATCTCTACCTGCCGCGCATCAAGGAGCCGGCCGTTCTCGTGGACGCGGTTCGCGACGGTCTGGGCCTGCTCACATGGGAACAGGACTCCTTCGCGTACGCCAACACCTTCGATGAAACCGCCGGACGCTACCGGGGCCTGCGGCGCGGGCAGCAGGTCCCAATTTCGGAAAGCGATTCAGGATTGCTTGTGCGTCCGCAGGTCGCGCGGAAACAACAGGATGCCGAAACGCGGCCAGCTACGGCCGAGACAACTGTTGGAGCGGGAGAGACAACAACGCCAGGCACCAACGGCGACAGCACAGCGACGCAAACCGGGAGCAGTCAGACGCCTCAATCGGCTCCCGCACCCAAGCGCTTTCACGGCACCGTCACGCTCGACCCGACACGGGTTGGTCGCGATGCGAGTCGAATCGCCGACGAGGTCGTCGCACATCTGTCCGGCCTTATGGGTTCGACCGTGAAGGTAACGCTAGAGATCGAAGCCGAGATTCCTTCTGGCGCACCCGAAAACGTCGTGCGCACTGTGACCGAAAACAGCCGCACGCTGAAGTTCACGAGCCACGGGTTCGAGACGGAGTAAAGGCACAGACGTGACATGAACGACACTCAACATCGTACGAAACTCGCGCTCAATATCGCGCGTATTGAAGTCCCTGATACCACGATCCGGGTTGGAGTCTTGAAGTACGATTCCAAGACAGGCCACGAGGACCTTGCCAGACTTCGGGACACGCACCGTGGAACTCACGCCGTGGCTCGCCGGCGTGACCAGATTGTCTGCCTGCCCCGCATCCAGGAAGCCACGGCCGTGGGAGATGCTCAGGAAGACATTCCGCTGCGCCACAACCTCGGCCTTGTGGGGGCCCTGCTCCGCGAAGCCCTCATCGATCACTTTTCCGCTTTGCGTCGGCCCGTTATCAGTCACCGGCCCATCACTTTTCTCGCGGCCAACGACCTGCTCAAGGATGCTCTCCCGGCGGGTCTCTCCGCCCCCTCATGGCTCATGCTCCTGCCCCGGTACGAACTCGATGTCCGGCTCTTCTCCTTCGCGGACCAAACCCCCTTTCTTGGCCTTGCCCTTAACTCGCGAACGCGTCAGCGCGTTACCGCGACTTGCAACGAACTTACTGCCGCCGGAATCGACCTCCGGGGACTATACGTTGGTCGTCTATGTCCACACGACGACCCAAGACTCGAGCCGCGCTTCGAACTCCTTGGCCGTGTCTCCGCAGTGCACGCCGATCACCTGCAACTCGACGACTCTCGAGAAGGGGTTTCTTCAGTGAAGGCGCAGGAGTGTTGTGCGGAGCCGAGTTCCCACACTTTCACCAGCCTCCTCAGCCAGGTCTTCACCGACAGAGCGGACCAGGTTCGCGAGACTCTCTTCCAGAGAGCCGCAGCACGGCGCGTTGGACCCGCAAAGCTACAAGACCTCCGCAAGGTCATTGGATACCTGCAAAGACGAGAATTCGACGTGAGCCCTGGTATCTCTCTCAAGGTCGGTGCTCTCCTTGATGGGAAGTCGCTCCCCAAATTCGAGGATGCACCAAGACCGGTGTATGTCCTTGATCCAACAGGTGCGAAAACAGCGACGTGGGCGGACCGTGGAATACAGCAGTACGGACCCTATTCTCAGCAGACCTTCTCCAAGAACCGCCCGCGCATAGCCGTGGTCTGTGAGGCATCGGCAAAGGGGCGCGTAGAGCAGTTTCTCCAGAAGTTCTTTAATGGACAACGGCATCCCAAGAGAAACCCCGGACCCTTCGACAACGGCCTCATCGGCAAGTATCGCCTCGACGGAGTTTCGCCGAAGTTCTTTCTCACCAGCACTCCTACTGCGGACGCCTATCAGCATGCATCCCAAGAGGCCATTTCCGAGGAGGACCGATGGGATCTCGCTCTCGTCCAGATTGAGAAGCAATTCCGAGAGTTGGAGGGAGCGGACAACCCCTACCTCGTGACCAAACACGCATTCCTCACCCACCAGACGCCGGTTCAGGAGTTCACCCTTGAAACCGCCTCCCTGCGGGACGGACAGCTCGCCTTCGCCCTCAATAACATGGCTTTGGCAACGTACAGCAAACTTGGCGGGACACCTTGGCTGCTTCGATGTGACCGAGCTATCGCACACGAACTTGTTATAGGCATCGGCTCAGCCAACGTCGGCTACGGCCGACTCGGTAACCGTGAAAGGGTTGTGGGATTCACTACGGTATTTTCCGGTGACGGTGACTACCGCATCGCGAACCGAAGCGAGGCCGTGCCATACGATCAATACGGGAAAGCCCTCCTTACCACCCTGAAGGCCACCGTGGAGACGGTCGCCAAGGACATGAACTGGCAAGATGGCGACCACGTACGTCTCGTTTTCCATGCATTCAAGCCATTCCGCGATGTCGAAGCCGACGCGGTTAAGAGCCTCATGGACAGCTTGGGACGGTATGACGTCGATTTCGCTTTCGTCGAAATCAGTGAGCATCACCCCTATCTGCTGTTCGATGAAGGACAGGAGGGAGTGTACGATTACGAAGCAAAGAAATGGAAAGGAGCCTACGCACCAGAGCGAGGCAAGACGCTCAAGCTCTCGAAGTCGGAGGTCCTTCTAGTTCTCACCGGACCTCGCGACGTGAAACGCCCGGAAGATGGGCTTCCTTCGCCGGTCCTTCTCCGACTTCACCGGGAGTCAACCTTCACCGATACGACCTATCTCTCCAGACAGGTCTACGCGTTTGCCAATCACTCATGGAGAAGTTTCTTCCCTGGCTCTCTTCCGGTGACGGTGCAATACTCTCAGCTTATTGCCCGCCTGTTGGGGGAACTCAGCCGTCTTCCAAACTGGAACGCGGAAGTTCTCTGGGGTCGCGTCGGACGCTCCAGATGGTTCCTATGAGCACAGTTACCGAAGTTCTCCTGCAGGACGCTGCTGACGCTCTCAGGCGCCGCATCACGAGCGTTTCCGAACTAAGCGCCTCCGACCGTGCTCTTCTCGCGTGGGCACTCCACGAAGCTACGCCATGCGACGACCTTGCGACGCTCGCTACAACCGCCGCGACACAATTCCCGAAGACTCGGTCGTACCACGACCTTGCGACTCTAGGCTATGCAGCGCATGCGGCCAGCCTTGATGATGTCCAGGCACAAGCCCTCCGCCATGGCCTCAAGTGGCTCTGCGGACGCAGCGCGGATATTGCCGGTGAACCGGCCGCGTTCTTCACGGATGCCGTCGCGCTTCTCGGCGTTGCTCTCGGCGCCCGCTTCCTCGGCGGAGATGACGCGGTCACCACATCCCAATGGATGCTCGGCTTCGTCCCCCGAGCCGCGAAGCTACCCGCCGTCGAAGCGTGGCAGCGGTGCCTTTTTTCTGCTGCCCTTCATGCTGTAGGGTCCTCTGCTCTCCCACTTCCGAACGATAGCAGTGTAGCAGATATCAGAACGGCTCTCCGCGCCCGCTGCGTCGCCCCCCCTGGAGCCTCAAACAACGATGCTGATGCTGACGAACGCTTGACTCTCGATCTCCTCAAACACCAGGTAACGGACGCGCTGCCGGTCGTTCGGGCGGCCTTACGCCTCACTGCCTTCTCATGGATTCGCCGCGCTGCTCCGGTGGTCGTCCCCGGTCGCATCACCGTCCCCGATGTCGTTCACTTTCTGGAGCGCGTTCCCGCAGGCCTACGCCGTTGGGCATGGGACGAAAAACCACGAACCAAAGGCGGAGAGGCCCGCAAGTGGCACATTGACCACGAGTACCATGTTCAAGACCTCCTGTACTTCCTGCTGGCACCCATTTTCCCCGACATTAAAGACGAAGAGTACTTCCCGTCGCTTGGCCAAAAGCAACCACGGACCGACCTTTTCATACCTTCTCTGAAGTTGATCATTGAGGTGAAGTTCCTACGGCAGGCTGACAAGGTCACCAGGATCATCGATGAGGTCGGCTCCGATGCCAGCCTCTACCTCACAGCCGGAACCGACTACGCCGGTATCGTCGCCTTCGTCTGGGACGACTCCCGGAGAACAGAGGAGCACCCACTTCTCCGTGACGGACTACGCCAGATTCGCGGCATCTTGGATGCGGTCATCGTCTCCCGGCCGGGAACGATGGTGTAAGTGAAGCACTAATGCGTCAGGAAGTCCCATGAACGGCGAAGAACCGCGATTTGAAATTCCGAAAAACATTGAGCGGTACATGGCAGCGCTCTCCAGAATCTACGAGCGGGAGGGTCGCCGGCGCCGCCCGGTTCATACAGCGGCAGATCGCAGCGTGAACGGAGAACGGCGGTAGCCCGCTCTCTTTTCCAGAAGCAACCCGACCAAAAAGACTAGCGACTGCTATCTATTTCATCTGGCCGCCTTCCGGCAAATCTATAGGCGGATGTCACCGCTCGCTCCCATACCAGAATGTAACCGTTCGCACACTTTACAAGGTGTCACCGTTCGGTTACTATGAATCCGTAACAACCTTGGAGCCGCCCATGTTAGTTCGGACCCCATCAGACCTAGGCGCCATCATCCGCGAGCGCCGCCTGAAGCTCGGCCTCGACCAGCTCTCTCTCGCCAAAAAGGCGGGCACGAGCCGAAAATGGATCATCGAAGTTGAAAGCGGAAAACCTCGCGCCGCGTTCGCGCTCATTCTACGGACCTTGAAGGCCCTTGGCATCGAGCTTGCCGCGAGCCCCGCTCAGAGGAGCGCCGGCGCGCAGACCGAAATCGACTCCATCCTCGACTCCCTCAAGAGACAGAAATGACCGAGCAACTCATCGCCCTCGCCAACGGTCAGGAGATGGGAACCGTATTTCATCGAAATGCGCGCCTCTCCTTCACCTACAGCGAATCATGGAGGCAAGACCGGAATTCCTATCCGCTCTCGCTATCCATGCCGCTGGCCTCTGCCGAGCATAGCCATACCAGAGTTCACGCGTTCCTCTGGGGCCTGTTGCCCGATAACGACAGGGTTCTTGAAAATTGGGCGCGGCGGTTTCAAGTCTCCGCGCGCAATGCCTTTCGCCTGATTGCCAATGTCGGCGAAGATTGTGCCGGCGCCGTGCAGTTTGTTCGTCCCGACCGTCTCGAAGCCTTGCGTAAAGAACCGCGCGCGGCGGAAATAGCCTGGCTCACGGAAGCCGACATCGCCAAGCGGCTGGCCGCATTACGGGCCGACCATTCCGCGTGGCGTGCCGCGTCAGATACCGGCCAATTCAGTCTCGCCGGCGCGCAACCAAAGACCGCGCTGGTGCTTCAGAACGGCAAATGGGGGATTCCCTCCGGCCGCACCCCGACCACCCACATTCTCAAACCGCCCACCGGCGAGTGGGACGGCCATGCCGAGAACGAACATTTCTGCCTCTTGCTGGCAAGAAGACTTGGCCTCCTTGTCCCAAATTCCAGCGTCCGACACTTCCGCGATGAAGTCGCGATTATCATCGAGCGATACGACCGCCTTCGACGCGAAGACAAATGGCTCCGCGTACACCAGGAAGATATGTGTCAGGCCAGCGGGACGCACCCCGCCCACAAATACGAAAATGAAGGCGGACCCGGAATCCACAAAATCATCGAGTTGCTGAGACAATATTCGAGCAAGCCCGTGGAAGACGCCCAATCATTTCTCGACGCGATCGCTTTCAATTGGCTCATAGCCGGGACCGATGCTCACGCGAAGAACTACGCCTTTCTTCTTGGTGCGGAGGGCGCCGTGCGGCTGGCTCCGCTCTATGATCTGGCAAGCGTTCTGCCGTACCCCTCTATCAATCAACAAAAGGCCAAACTTGCGATGAAGCTCGGCGGCGAATATAAGCTGCGGAATATCAGCCTCAGGAATTGGCGTCGGCTTGCAGCCGATGTCCGAATACCGGAGGACTCCCTCATAGACCGCATCAGAACAATGGCCGGCGAGATACCCGACCACGCAGCGGACATTCAGAAACAACTTACGGGCGAGGGGCTATCACACCCCATGATCACGACACTGGCTCACAAGCTGCGCGAGAGAGCCAATTCTTGCCGAACCCTTCTCGACTAGGCATCTCCGCTTCCGCTCTACGCTCTCAAAGACCCCGCGACCGCAGCAGGCCTTGCAGCGTGCTTTTCGACATATCGCAGAAAAACGACCCGGTTTTCGACCAAGCTGAAGGGTTTTCGACGGATGCCCCTTGGACTTAAAACCGAACTCCAAGTTCGCGTTTCCAGCCTAACCCTATTCGGTGGCTTGCCGCAGCGCGCGGCCTCAGCCAGCGAACTGACGCTGTCCTTCGCCCGCATCTGACGCCGCGGCTTAGCAATCGAAGAACCGCTCAGCCTTCTCTGAACCACTGCGGATAGTTACTATTTCCCTGAAAGATATGGTAACTAATATTTTCTTGACTTACCCACTTTCTTACCCACATAGTGAGAGGGTAAGAATTCTGACAGCAATATCAGTTACATAGAGATAGCCGGTTCGCGCTCATAACCTGAAGGTCATAGGTTCAAATCCTATCCCCGCAACCATCTTTTCAATGACTTAGCAACTCTCTCTTAACTATTTCCTGTCATAATAGACTTACACACTACTTACCCACTTTTACTGTGTGCAGGAGAATAGCTATGGAGAATCAAGAAAATCACCCGGTCCTCGGCGGCAAAGCCTATGTGTTCAGGCGCGATCGGAGCAACTACTGGTATGCGGCCACTTTTCTAAATGGCCGGAACTACCGCAGCAGCACCAAGGAAGAGCAGCTTTATAACGCCCTCCAGTTCGCGGAGGACTGGTACATCGCCATGCGCGGCAAGGCCAGCGCGGGCCTTCTGCCGCCGCCGCAGGAGGCGGAAGAACCAGCGCCTCAAGAAAAGACCTTCCGCGAAGTCGCGGACCAATTTATGAAGGAATACAGCGTTATCACCGAAGGCCAAAGGAGTCCCCGTTGGGTGGAAGGTCACGCCATCCGCTTGCGTGTCCATCTTCTGCCTTTCTTCGGGGATTTGCCGATTTCGGCTGTCAGCTCAGGCAAGGTCCAGGAATACCGCGTCTTGCGCATGACGCCCCGCAAGGAGAAAAACCCCCATGCGAAGGATAACCGGCCCTTTAAGTCGTCTCCACCCGCCCGCAAAACGCTTCACAACGAGATTGTGACGCTCCGGCTGGTGCTCAAGAGTGCCATGCGCCACGGCTGGCTGATGGGCCTGCCGGACCTTTCCCCGCCGTTCAGGAAGCAAGGCAAAGTCTCTCATAGGCCGTGGTTCAGCCCCGCGGAATATAAGCAGCTTTATACGGCGACCCGCGAGTACGCAAAAACAGCCCCGCCCCATATCAAATGGAGCGCCGAGCAGGTGCATGACTTTGTTTTGTTCATGGCCAATACGGGCTTGCGGCCGGATGAAGCCATGAACCTGCAGCACCGGGACGTGGAGATCGTGCACGACGAAGATACGGACGAAACAATCCTTCTTATCGAAGTCAGAGGCAAGCGCGGCGTGGGATACTGTAAAAGTACGGCCAATGCAGTCACGCCCTACAAGCGGCTTTTGAACCGCCCAAAGCCGTCCTTCTTAAACGAAGAAGGCGAGGACACGGAAGCAGAACACGACAAAAAGCCGAAGCGACCGCAGCCGGAAGACCACGTCTTCCCCTCGAATCATGTCAAACTGTTCAACCGCCTCCTCCTTCGGAAAAAATTAAAGTTTGACCGGGACAATCAGGCCCGAACGGCGTATAGCCTCCGCCATACCTACATCTGCCTGAGGCTAACGGAGGGCGCGGACATCTATCAGATAGCCAAGAACTGTCGCACAAGTGTCGAGATGATCGAAAAGCATTATGCCGCCCACATCAAGACGCTCCTGGACGCAACACTAATCAATGTTCGGAAACCGAAGAAATCGCAGAAAGCCAAAACGAAACCTGACGATACCGATGAAGACGGGGATTTGTGAAAACAGGAGGCAGATGCTGTCCTGACAAATCCACTAGAGGAGACGTTCACCGGCTCCCCCAAAGCGGACGCTCGGCGGTAGCACTATCGGCGGAGTTTAGCTCCGCAACTGGCAGAATCGGAAGCGCACGCCGATGAAGAAGCGGCCTTCAGTGCGCGCTAGACTATCCCTCATTCAAACGCCGTTGAAGACACGAACCCTTCGACACCAGTCCGCATCCTGACTTTCATATAGCCCGGCGCGATGCCCACCACCCGGACTCTGCCGGGCGCATGCACTTCACCGACTTGTCTGCTGTGCAGGTATGGTTTTTCAAACACTGGCGCGTTACGCACAACCCCGAGAACCTTGTCGGCGGGCTCGACAAGGTTGACCGCTTCGACCGCGACGTAACCCACTGTTCCATCGCGAAGCCGTACACTGACATAATTGGCCGTCAGCCCTGTGACGTTCACGTATTTCATCGCATGGACTTCCGCGACTTGCCTGCTCCCTCTGGCCGGAGCAGCAAGCACCGGCGTGTTCATCTTCAACTGCACGCGCCCCTGTGCAGGTTCGACTTCCTCCGCTCTGCTTGCCACGGCGTGCCGAATGACCGGCCGCGTTGCCGCCGGTCGGACCGGCGGCGCAGGCGGAGGAACCACGGCGCTCTCGGTTGGCACCACGGACGGAACGGGCGATGCAACCGGCGACGGCAACACCGGCGTCGGCTGGACAGCGGCGGCGGAGCCTGATGAAGCCGGTGTGGAGACGACCGGCGACGGAGCCGCTGTTGGCGGAAGAGGCGGCGGAGTAGCCCTGATTGTCGGCGATGCCGTCGCCTGATTAAAAAACGAACCGGCAGCCATTGCCGAACCCGCAGCCCCGACGACGATGCCAGCGGCCAAGAGGGCGGAGCAAGCCCTTGTTCTGAAACGGTCAGCCAAGGTCATGCTCGACGGCGATAATGTCCTGCCGCACAGCGCCCGCCCGCTGGATATGCGCATAGGCGTGCCAGCGGCCCATCTGAATCACGTCCGAGGGGGTGAGCGCCGGACGCATCTCGTTGCCTTGCGATCGGTATTGGCGCTCCAGATCCTCGGCTCGCCACGTGGCCTGCTGCATGCTGGAAAGCACGGCGTTCTGGTCCTGGACGGAGTTCGCGCGGGACTTGAACGCGATGAATCTCAGGTCAGGCGCGTAGGCCGGCTTGCGTTGCGCGTAAACAATCAACGCCTTCTCCGGCTGGAGCAGCGTGCCCGCCATGGAGAAGAACAGTCTCGGGCCGGTGGCCATGCTCTCGTTCGGGTCAACCGGCGCGAGCGGGTCCCATTGGTCGAGGATATTGCGGTAGTCGAGGCTCTCGCGTTGCCCGTCCTCGAACACCCGCCCGCGCTCGAACTCGCCCGCGCACCAGCAGGCATATTCGACGGTTTCCCTGTCCTCCGAGCGGAAAAACACCTTCGAGCGTGTCTGTTGCAGGAAATTACCCGCCGCGTCCGGGCCGAGCGCCTGCTTGATGGCGGCGATGGTCTGCGTCGCGAAGACGCCGGCCAGACCGGCGCTGCGCGCCACGTTCCAGAAGGTCGCATCGCTCAGGCCGGACTCCGGGTCCGCCGTGACGACCTCCTGCACCTCGTCGATCATCACGACGCAGGGAAAATCCTGTGGCGATTTTGGCGGCGACAGCGCCTTGAACCGGCTCTCGCGCACGCGCGCTTCGCGGTACAGCATCGTCTTGACAAAAATGCTGACCAGCCGCGCGGGAAGCCCTTCCTCGATGTTGGACAGGGCGTTGAGAACAATCTTGCCCTCCAGCGCGGCGGACAGGCTCATGGCTTCCGCGCTGCGGCCGGAAGCGAACCGCTCGCGCAAAACCTTGGAGCCGGAAAACCCGTCGAGAAGCTGCGTGACGTTGGCGACGATGCCGGAGCGCGTTTCCTTGGCCATCTCCCGCCAGGTCGTCTCCAGATAGCCGATGCTGGCGGTCGCTTCCGGCGTATAGAGGCGCGCATGCGCCTCAAGAGCGGCCAGGCGCTCCTCTCCGGACTTCGCCGAAGAGATTTGTTCAAAATGCGCGTTCGCGGCTTCGCGCACCTGCTTGATCGCGGCGCCGAGAAATTCATCGTTCAGCGCCGCCTGGTAAGCCCACCACAGGCTGTAGGGATGGAGACCGTCCTTGATGCTCTTGCGGCCTTCATCCGTGAGCGCATAGCTCTGCGCCACGGTCAGGATGTTGCGCAGCAGGTTGGCCGCCATGTCGGGCCAAAAACTCTCGCCGCCGGTTGACCCCATCTGCTTGAGGACCGAGCGCAGCGTCGCGGCGACCTGCGTCGGCGTGAGACTGGCCAGTATCTCCACGCCCCGCTGGCCCGCGCCCGTGCCGATGACCACAACGTCATCGGCGCGGCCGACCTCTTTGGCTATCTTCTGCGCATCGTTCCACAGGACGCCTTTGGCGTCACAGACATAGAGACCGAAGTTCTTGCGCGACAACAGTTGGCGCATCAGGGGCCGCAGGATGGCCGTGGTCTTGCCCTCGCCGGTGCCGCCCAGCACCAGCATGTGCTGGAACAAGGACTCCTGGTCCAGCCTCACGTCCTGATCCCTCACGGGCGCCGTCAGGTCGCCCCGCGCGTGCAGGATGCCGGTCCCCTTGCCGACCAGGTAGGTCGGTTTGTCTTTGAGATAGGTGGTCGCCAGCGCTACCTGCCGCCGATAGACCGCCTGACACAGGTCGCGGCTTTCGGCGCGATGCGGCCAGCGCACGAGGGCGTCTTTGGTCGCCATCTCGTAAGGCGCGCTCTTCTGCGTCTGCCATTCGCGCAACACCGCGATGCAGACCAGCAGGAAAACCCCGCTCAGCAGCAGAACCGACGAAAAAGCAAAGTCCACGCCTTGCTCGACAAAATAGACAAGGTACTGCCAGACGGCGCCGGTCACGGCGCTGAGCCACCACCAGACGGGAACCGCCTGCGGCGGCTGTTGCGGCCATTGTTCGAGAACCAATTGCGGCCGGCCCGCCATCACCCCGGCGGCTTGATGCAGTTGCGAGAAGACCGACGAGACGGCGAGGATGAGCAGGACCGTGATGAACAGCAGGCTCGCGCCCATGCCCACCGCGATCGCCTGCCGCAGCGCATTGCGCCCGAAATGCCGGTCCGCGAGGTAGGCGATATCGTAACCGCCGAGGAGCCTCCCGTCCTCATACAGCGGCCGGCGTATATCCGCAGGGATGTGGTCAAGGTACAGATACGGGAATTTTGCCGCCGGCCAGCGCTGAAGCGCGAAGGCCTTGCGGTCGCCCTTGGCCAGAGCGCTTGAACTGAGCGCACCGGCCATGGCGAGGATTTTCTCCGCGAACCAGTCCACCGGAAAAATCCGCAGCACCTTGTCCGCGAGCCAGAGCGCAATCTTCCAGAACGGCAGGGCCATGAACCCCAGGACGAGCAAGACGCCCGCCGGCACCAGCCCGATGATAAAGACGATGGACTTGAAAATAATTCTTCGCGTGAAGGGAATGCTCAGGAGAGCGCAGAGCACGAGCAGGGGTAAAACGATATTCCCCGTGCTCAGGAGATTTTCAATCAATTCGGGATACATGGCCTATCTTATATCCATGAGCGTGCGCAGCGATTGCGGAATCTTGTCGGGCGCGACTGTCGGCTGGTTCCCCAGATAGAACATGCCGGGTTCTTCGATGGACGCGACCAGCCAGCCATCGCCCGTGCGCTTGAATATCCCTATCCATCGGGCGGGCGTTGAGCCGTAGTAGCCCCCGCTTTGCGTCACGACCACCGCGCCGAAAGCGCGCAGGTCGCCCTTGTTGACGGTCACGATCTTGCCCGCGGGCCAGTTCCCCTGCCAGAAGGCTGACGGCTCGAGTTCTGCAATCGAGCCGGACAGTTCCGTGGGATACGAGCCGTCTTTGGCGAGGGACGCGCGCAGCAGTTCCGCCACCTTGGGCAATTCGCTCGCGGGTGGCAGACCCTTCATCTCCTGGATTGATATGGACGGACGGTTGCGCAGCGTTTGAAACGGCCTGAGCACCGGCGCCCTGTAATCATCGACCCGCCGCTCGATGGTCTGGCTCATGCGAGGAGGGGAAGGCGGACGCGGGCCGATGATGAAGCCGTACACTCCCGCAACGGCAGCGACGACGCCTAAGCCGATGATATACGGCGTCACCAGCCGCAATCTGGCCGCGCGGACATGGCCGTCCGTCACGAGCAGCTCCCACTGTTGCGGTTCCGCCCGTTGCTCCGGCGCAGGATCGGACGCGCCTTTCCCCTCTGGTTGCGCCACGTCGCTCATACGGGGCGTCCTATCAACGCATAGCGCCACGCCAAAATGCAATGATCGACTCTGAGCAGGCCTCCCGCTTGCGCGGCGGGCCAGGACGCATCCGCCTTCTTCCTGCGACCGACAGGTCGTGAGTCTTTCAGCGCGTGAGGCTGTTTTGTGGCCGCTGTTCCGATGTTGTCAACCGTTCTCCTCAAAGCCGTGTCCACAAATCCCTATGGAATCGTCTGAGACCCTGCCATACGCGGGCGCTTTGCAGCGTAAACAACAAAATCGGTTCCCCCTAAAGGTCTCCCCCAATTTTCTTGTTGACGCCGCGCCCTGGCGCATGGCGACCGGGACTCATCCCATAAGGGATTTGTTCAAACACGTAAAAAAGGAGAACTAAACATGACAACACAAACCGAAACGGCCAAAGAAAAACAGCTACCGGCCTTTTACATTTTCGACACCGTCGAGACTGACGGCAAGAAGCAAAACAAGCGCGTCGGCGCCGCCTTCGCCCACAGGAAGGGCGCCGGCTACAGCTTCCTCATCAACGGCAAGCGCTATGCCGCGTTTCCGCCCAAGGTGAAGACCGCAGCCGAATCCGTTCAACCGGAGGCAACCGAGGGGGAGAGCGCTTAGGCGTTCTCTTCCTTCTGCAACAGAAGGAGGTTCATCATGCACTACGAAGTTCAGCACTACACGCTCGCCCAAGGCTGGCGGAACACCTGGTCCTACGATGAAGGCGACGGCGTCATCCACGCCGAAACCTTCGCGACCCAGGCCGAAGCCGAGGCGGCGCTCGACGAATTCTTCGCCGACATCGCCGAGGACATCGCCGCCGGTTTCTGCCCGCCCTGCACCCGCGACGAATTCCGCATCCGTTGCGTGCCGGACCCCGCAACCGTCGAACCAGCGGTCGCCGCAGGAGGTGCGCTGTGAACGGGCGCACCGAACGCCACCGCTTCGCGTGGAACGGCATCCTGCTCGAAATCAGCCATAACGCCCAATGGCTGCCGCCGGACATCATGGGCGAAGACCTTGCCCACATCGAGGTGCAGAGCATCGCTCCGATGGACGCGCCGCTCCCGATAACGGCCACCGGCTACCGCTCCCACTTCATCGCGGCATCGGCGATCGCCGCCGCCGGCGGTCCCGTGGCCTATGTCGATGTGTGGCTGACCGCCGAAAGCGACTCTCCGGCATGGCGGGAGCGCGAGCAATCCGCCCGGCAGTTTTCGCTTCTTTGAATCAATCCCCCGCAGGCGCGTTGCGCCTGCGGGAGAAGATGGCGGGTCCTAGAACCCCGGACCACGGGGCCGTGACCGTATGACCACGCGCCGTTTCGCCTGTTCGCGACGGATGTTTTCGAGCGATATCATGGCGCCTTGCCACTCCAGCGAACCTTGCTGCGCTTGACCAAGCTCCCTTGAGATCAGGGCCAACAACGCGGCCAGTTCGGCGTCGGTGTACTCTGCCAGTTCCATGCGTGTAATGAAGTTCATGTGTTTTCTCCTCTGCATCTGAGGCCCCGACCACCGAGGCCTTTCGTGCTTGAGGGATGGCGCGGCTTCAGGCGTGAGCCGCATCCGCAGGACCGCAACGAAGAGGAGGAGCACTTTGCGCTTGCGGCGTCGCACGCCGGCCGTGCTAAACCCGGTTCTTGAAAGGCCTGTGAGAGGGGAATCAGCAGAAGGAAAAACCGTCTTCTAACACCCCTGCATGGAACCCTGAGTGCTCGCCCGCCGGATGGATGGAAGCTGTCCTTTGCCTGCCTATCGGAGCTTGGGCGCAGTCGGGGAAGGGCTATCTTGTGGGGGCTTATCGCAAGCTGAAACGGAAGGTCGGCAGGGGGCCAGTTTGGGTCCGTGTATCTGCCGCCGGAGCCGGGTCTGGCGGGGTGCTGCTACCCGGAGAGTGAGGACGGTGCCGGTCCCTTTTCATGCCGGAAAGGGATGCCGTTAGCCGAGGAAATTGCCCGGCCCTCGGCTCTGAAATCATAGAGAAATCCGCCGCCCATATTTTTGGCTGGCGTCCATAATTGTTCCCATATTATCCGCGAATCGTGGTATAATTCCCCATAAGGAAAGCCGCACCACCGCCGTTAATCCTTTGTCAACCACCTGTCTGCTATTATGGAATTACGGTGGAGCAGCGGGCAATATCGTCTCATGCAAGCCATGCGCGGTCAGACCGCGCGGCTTGGCAAGGGGGTAGGCCCCCCGTTGCATCCCACCAGACTGCGCAGCAAGAAAGGGAGCTGCGCAGCAGGGGCTCCGCCCCTGAAACCACAGGGGGCTTCGCCCCGTGCAGACCGCTTTGCAGGCGCTCTGCATCCCCACCAAGGGCAGTGCCCTTGGGACCCATGCGCGGCGGGTCGGGAAGAGCCGGGCAGGCCGTCAGACCGACGGCCTTGGTAGGAAGGAAAGGACAGGCAACCATGACCGCCGCGTCAGAAAAATACCCGGACACAGACCCCCCGATCATCGACAAATGGACGTTGCGCAAGAAAGTTATTTACATGGATTTAACCGACGAGGAGGAGGCCATACTCATGGCCAAGGCCGCCCAATATGGCCTGACGGTCGAAGAATACGTCCGCACGTGTCTGGGATGCCCGCCATGACAACACGGTTCAGGTGCAGCGATGGCGAGCGGCAGCGATAAGCGGCAACGGATCAAGCGCTGCACCATGCGCTTACTGGACGACGAATTCAACCGAATCGCCGCCAAGGCCGACAAGGCCGGCCTCTCTTTTACCGCATTCCTGCGCGCCGCCGGACTTGACGGCGACGCCGGTCCCCGCGCCCAGCGCCGCCCGCCGATCGATCACAAGGTGCTCCGCCAACTTCTTGGCGAGACCGGGCGCATCGGCAATAACCTCAACCAGATCGCCCGTGCCCTGAATTCCAGACAGAAGCTTAACCAGCCGGGCCTGCAGGCAGCCCTGCGCGATATCAATGACATCCGAAACGGGATTCTTGACGCCCTCGGCAAAAAGCACGGCCCCGTCCCATGATCATCAAGGGTGGCAGCCGCGCGAGGCCCGGCCAGCTCGCCTGGCACCTCCAGCGGCTTGACACCAACGAGAAAGTAGAAATCCTCGAACTCCAATCCCCCGCCCCGACCCTTGGCGAAGCCTTCCTCGACTGGCAGACCCTCAGCGAGGGGACGCGCGGCACCAAGGGCCTCTACCACGCCAATATCGACCCGGCGCAGGACTACGTCATGACGCCGGAGCAATGGCAGCGCGCCGTCAACCTCCTCGAAAAAGAACTCCACCTCGAAGGCCAGCCGCGCGCCGTGGTCATGCACGAGAAGGACGGCCGCACCCATATCCACGTCGTCTGGGCGCGCACGGACATCGACCGCATGGTCCTGTGCCCGGACAGCCAGAATTATCTCGCCCACGAACGGGCCAGCCAGCGCCTTGAGATGGAATTCGGGCACGAGCCGGTTCCCGGCAAGCACGCCAAGCGCGACCGCGACAAGCAGCCCGAATTCCCCCGCGCCGAAGCCAATCAGGCCGAATGGCAGCAGGGGGAGAGGACCGGCATCGACGCCGCCACCCGGAAAGACCAGGTCACCGCCCTCAGGCAGGCGTCCGATAACGCCCAGGCCTTCGAGGTCGCCCTCGAAGAGCAGGGCTACATTCTCGCCAAGGGCGATCGCCGCGACTTCGTCATCGTCGACCAGACCGGCAGCATTCACAGCCTTGGCCGCCAGATTCAGGACATCAAAGCCGCCCAGCTACGCGAATTTATGAAACCCATTGATCGCGAAACCCTCCCGTCCGCGGCACAGGCGGTCGCCTTTCAGCGGCAACGGCAGCAGGAGAGGCTCCGCCAGGAGCCTCTGCCCCCAGAGAAAACCCTGCAACCGGAACCGAAGCAGCCGGAACCCAAGCAGCAGGAACCTCAGCCCCAAGAAACCCAGAAGCAGCCCAAGGCCGAACCCGCCCAGAAGACGCCTCCCGAACCGGCTCCAGACTCCATACAGGCCCAATCCGAGGCCGTCAGGAAGGCTGTCACCGAACGCCAGGCCGAGGAGCGCCGCCGCCTCGTCGAAACCCAGACCGCCGAACTGGACAAGCTCCGCCAGGAACTCACCCGCGAGACCCGCGAAAAACTTGACCGCTTCGACGCCATTCACCGGGAGCAAGCCAAAGACCTCCTGCGCGAACAGAAAGAGGCGCGCGCCGGCTTCATGGACTCCCTCCAGAACCTATTCTCGCCGGCCCGCGCCGCAGAGCGCGAAGCCGAGCGCCGCCGTGAACAGGAAGAACTCGCCGTGCGCCAGAAGCAGGCGCGCGATGAATACGTCGCGCTTTTGCGCGAGACGAACAAACTGGAAATCGGCAACCTCAAGGAACGGAATGAACTCCACCTGCATGACCACGCCGTCAGAGGCGAGGAAGAACTCAGCCGCTACATCCGCGAACTGGAAGCCGCCCGCAAACTTCAGGCTGAAAATGAGGAACGCGAAAGAAAGCTCGCGGAGGAACGCGCCAGAGACGGACCGAAGCGCGCACGCTGAGTGGCTCTCGCTTCCTGCGACCAAAGCTGAGCCGCCTCTTTAATCAGGTTGCCAAGGTTTACCGGCCGATTTCCCGGTTCATAGGGCGCGTTGCTCTGCAACCGCCATTGCCGGGCATCATCGCATCGAGGTTTTTGAAGAAGCCGGAAACGTTGCCGCCTCAGCCCGCTGTCAGCGCGGTTACGCCGACCCGCTCGCGCTTCCTGCGGCCAAGGCTGAACCACTTCTTTAACGAGGTCGCGCGGCGCCGCAGGTGGGTTTCGCGGTTCGTCAAGGACGTTGCTGCAACGGCGCCCGCCAGTTCGCCGCCTTTCGTGTCGCGATTCATCAATCAAACAATACCAGCACCCAACCCGCAGACTTTCGTCTCACGGTTACTCAGTCCAACGGCACCGCCGCCGCCCCCGCGACTCCGCCCCCATTGGCCCCGGAAGCCTGACGGCCCGAAGCTATAACTCTGTCGAATTCCTGTCTCGCAATGGCCCATGCAACATGACTCGTCTATTTGACGACTCTGAGCTTATGAGGTTTCTTTCTCAAATACCCAGCGAGTAAGGCAAGAGCCATTTGTCCTGTGTCCATCCTTGCAACAACGATCTCTCTCAATTCCTCTCCTATCTGTATAGGTGCGCCAGTGACCGCCCATCTTCTCATTGTGCGGCTGTTAACGTGCATTTCTTTCGCCAAAGGCGTTTGCCATTGGTTGCCAAAAGCAGCACGCCCTACAAATTGAAGCGTCACGGGACATATTTTTTCCCCGTCCATATCAAACAATTCGCTGGTGAACCCGCGTTGCATTTGCGTCAAGCCTCCTTGCTGTTTTCATGACGAATCACCATGCCCTCATTTAAGGGCATTGTAAACGGCAAAAAGAACTCAGCCGAGATTACCTGTGGCCACTATCAAGGCGGACGCGCTGACCCCTTAACGCAATCCCCCTGCGGGCGATACCTACATCAGATGTACTATACTTATCTGTTTTCAATGGGATAGCGAGTATCTATCTATTTATAACAGCTTTATACCTTTTACCTTGACGTGTTATGAAGAACTGCTTATGTTACGCCAATACTGTTAACCATTACAGGAGGTATATTGTTATGAACCGTCAAACATATGATAAGATTGATAAGGCATTCAGTTGCACTATTGTGGGCGAAGCGGCGCTTGCTGTGAGCGGAATCCTTTGCGCTGCGTTCGCCTCGGTAGCCGTCCCAGTTGCCGCAACGGTTGCGGCGGTGGCGATGGGGGCAGCAGCTGTGACCTCAGTGGCCGGTTTAGGCTTCGACGTTTTATTTAAGCCATAAAAAGCAAAGGCAGCATTCTATCATGCTGTCGATGCAGGCAATATGAATGTAGTAAAGGACTTCGTAGAGGCGGGGGGTTCGTGTCGATTCCTGTTTCGAAGCGCTAAAGCGCGCTGCGGAGAAGGGAAATGTAAAAATCCTTGAATTCCTTCTGCCCACAATTGACTCCCTGTGTCAATGGCAGATAAGGGATATGTTATGTCTCGCAGCCAAGAACGACCACATTGAGGCAATCCGGGTCATTATCGACCGGTCTGAACCTGTCCAACAGACGGCAATTACCGCACCTCCTCAACCTCAGAAGCCGCAAGGACCCGGAGCATAAGAGACCGTCTTGGAACCGTGCATTGTAGGGTGGAAAGTCAGTCGCCCCGCGAAAGGATATTTACGAGGTCTACCGCATTGCCGCTCATGATGACTGCTCCCGCCTGCACAGACGCCCAGGAAAATGCACCGCCATCGACCGTAAAGACCAGTACGTTGGCGGCCATTACGGCACCGCCGGCAAGCACCCTTGCGCCTTTCCAACTCATGAGATAATCACGGGCGCGCTGAAACCGACTCCTTCCGGCACTACAGACAAGTGCTGTGGCTTTACCCAAATCCTCCTGCAAAGCACGAAGGTTGAGGAGGGTCTGATCAAAATTCTGGCTCGCGACCATCGCTCCGCTAAGTGTCCCGAAGACATCGCGAAGAACGAGTTGTGCCGTGGCGTCACGAATCTTTAGTTTGAGCAAGATTTTATTCTCGTAATCCATGAGGCTGGGAAGAGCATACAAGATTTCTTGCCCTTCTTTTTGGTATTTGCTGATCTTCGGCATAACGGTGCCGATGCCCTGCCAGAACGACTCCCGTGCCAACAGTTGGCTGAATTCTTTGCAAAGCATCTGAGCGGCCTCGCGCGGCTCTCCGTGGTCTAAGGCGGCGCCGACTCTCTCATAAGCCGCGAATAACTGTTGCACGTCATTCCCCGTGATGTCCATTGTGCCGTTCCTCCTGAGGCGAGTGTGTCGGCGGCAACTCCGCTCGCCTATAGCCTCGTTATCAAAGTCAGCCCGTAATTTTCAACCGACCCAATCGTCTCTGGGCGAACCGCCAGATGAATTTGCGGCCGGGCTCTACGCGCTCCGCTTACCGAGCCTCATTCTTGAGTCTCGGCCCGTTCGGGTAACGATCCCTTTCGCTCCAGCCGTAAAAACGTAAGCACAGAAATTAGCGAAGTCCTCACTATAAGACAGCCTCTATTCCCAACGTAGCCAAGCCTTTAGCGCAATCGAAAACCAATGGCCGCGACCGGAATCCTAGACGCGAAATAGTTCTGGTTGCTTTTCAAGCATAAGTCGCCTGCTGCGCTCATACCAGTCGCGCGTCCTCATTCCGTTGATAAGGTCGCCCCGCAGTACCAGCGACATCAGCCGCCTCGTCAGTAGGAATTTCTGTTTTTCTTGCGACGCAGAACCCGCATTAATCAGCGGCAAAGTGTCGGCCAGTCTGATGTACATGAACGCGACGTCTTCAACCAAAGCGTGGGACCGTGGCTGAACGGCACTTTCGGCAATACGGTCAATCTCGTCTTTTAGATATGCGACGTGGGGAGGGCATCCGTTCTGATGAAGATGGATCACAAGCCTGACGGCGTTCACGAACGAGGTCAGTACTTCATTTTTTGTCATCGCACTGTCAGCGTCTGCCGGCATGTCTTGAGGACCATAGGCTGGCGGACCTGGTTCAACATGTGAACTTAACTCAAGATAGCCGCGATGCGCGCTGCCCACGTTCGTTCCGATGACGCGGTGTTTTGCCTTAATCCGGCTGAGCCACTTTCGATCGCCGCTCGCATTTCGAGCGTGAGCCCATAACATGAAGTCGGCCCATTGAAGGCCCGGCTCGCTCATCGACGCGATCCTGAAATCACATCGCGGGAACAGGACCGGCAAAAACGGCAATCCATAAACGCTCTCCGCTAACGTGCGTTCACGCTTTCGCTGCCACGAACGCAGCGTCTCGACAGAAAGCCCTGACCGCTCAGCGAAGGTCATCGTCACGGTATCACGAGTCGAAAGGTGCAGCGCCGCCATTTCCGCCGCCTGTTCGTAGATGAACGAGCGGGGCGCCCGAGCCGCAAACTTTCGGCTGTCGAAAAAGTCGCAGGCAAACTGTCCAGTTCCTAACGCATTGATAGCGTCACACAGATGGCTGTGGCCATTGGCGCTATCTTCGCAGGCGTGAAAATGACCTCGTTGCAGCGTGCGCTCATCCATGTCCTTGCGGTCGGAACGAAATCGGTCCGGGTCGGACCGCAAGTTTTCTAGCGCGCCGGCAACGATTTTCTCAGGAATCTCAGCATCCGTGATGAAGAGGCCCACGCCGAGGAATTCAGCCTGAGCGCCAAACTGGGACTCGTCGGAATAAATGAACGGCATCCGCAACCTCGTAGCCGGTGGTGCCCGCTCATCTTAACACGACAATTCGACCAAAACAGCCGAGCGAAGTATCCGGCTCTCCGGACGCGCACGAATTATCTGCTCCCGAGGAATTCGCTGACAAGCAAAGCGCGGGCGCTTTCATCGCTCCAGAGAAGCCGTTCGGGTTTGCCCTTTTCGATGGTGTGCCTCTTCCGGCGCACCGGCGCGTTCTTCGCCAAAGGCAGAACTTTACAGCCAAACTTTTCACTCGCCACGGAACAACCGCGAACAAGAAGATCGACCCAGCCTCCTTCATCGCGGACCACTTCGGCGATAACCACGCGGTCGCCGATATTCACGGCGCGGCCCCGCCTGCGTCTGGGCTTCTGCCATACGCCTTCGTTCCAGCGAATGACGTCCGCCTCGACAAATCCGCCACCGCAAGGAACCCACTCCGCCGCCATGCCTTCCGCTTTCGTTCTTTTCTGAGGAAACCCCATTTCCGCGTTCGCGGCAAGAAATTGATGCGGGTGAGGGGTATCAGTAGAGACATCCCGACCGCCTTCTGGAAATGAAACGGCCAGTTGCGCTATCCGCCACCGTCTAAGAGGTCTGGTTCGAGCGGCTCATTGTAAAAATCCTGTTGACTTAATGTTCGTAATATTGTACGTTAACCTCTGTAGGGACCAGTTTAATGGACGTTAAATGCGGAAAAATCGTTTACATTCAGCGCCACCCATACCGGTAAAACGCGCTCTCAGCAAGCTCGGGCACGATATTCGTGATGCCCGCCGCCGACGGCGCATTCCCATGGCGATACTGGCGCAGCGCGCCTCTATCAGTCGCACGACCCTCACCAAAGTCGAGCTTGGAGATCCGGGCGTCTCGCTCGGCACCTATGCCACCGTGCTCTTCGTCCTGGGATTAACCGACCGCTTGGCCGACTTAGCCGACGTTAGGAACGATGCTGTCGGCCGCGCGCTTGAGGAGGAACACCTGCCGGAGCGCATCCGCTTCTCACGTCCACCGCAACCCGACAAGACAGGCCTCGAATAATGGAAAAGGAAGTTCTCGTATACGTCGACCTGCAGGATACGCCCCACCTCGTGGGGCGCTTGTGGGGACGCACGCGCAAGAACAAGGAAAGCGCCACTTTCGAATACGACCGGAGTTGGCTCGACCACCCGGACCACTTTTCGCTGGAGCCGGCCCTGAAACTTGGACCGGGGCCGTTTCACACGCTATCCGACAAACCATTGTTCGGCGCCATCGGCGATTCCGCGCCCGACCGATGGGGGAGGGTTCTCATGCGCCGCGCCGAACGCCGGCGCGCGGAACGCGAAGGCACAACGCCGCGCACCCTGAGCGAAATCGACTACCTGCTCATGGTGGACGACGAGGCGCGCCAAGGGGCGCTTCGTTTTGCCGAGCGCGAGGGCGGGCCATTTCTGGCCGAGCACGGTCCCACGAAAATACCGCCCTTGATTGAACTCCCGCGCCTCCTGTCGGCAACCGAACGCGTTCTCGCTGACTCCGACACGGATGAGGATTTGCGCCTGTTGCTGGCTCCCGGCTCTTCGCTCGGTGGTGCCCGGCCCAAGGCGTCAGTGCGCGACCGCGACGGCTCTCTGGTGATCGCCAAATTCCCGCACAAGGGCGATGAGATTAACACCGTCCTCTGGGAAGCGGTCGCCCTCACACTCGCGGCAAAAGCTGGCGTTCCCGTGCCAGAGTGGAGGCTTGAAACCGCCGCCGAGAAACCCGTACTCTTGTCGCGCCGCTTCGACCGCGCGGGCAGAACGCGCATTCCCTTTCTCTCCGCAATGAGCATGTTGGGCGCTAACGACAACGAGACGCGGAGCTATCTCGAATTCGTCGATGCGCTCCGCCAGTCTGGCGCCGCGCCCAAACAGGATATGCACGCGCTGTGGCGGCGGATCGCCCTCAGCATCCTCATCTCCAACACCGACGACCACCTGCGCAATCATGGATTTCTCTATGCCGGCCCCGCCGGCTGGCGGCTGGCGCCCGCCTATGACCTCAATCCCGTGCCCACCGACATCAAGCCGCGCGTGCTCGCCACGGCGATTGACCTTGACGATGGCACCGCCTCGTTGCGGACATTGCTGGAAGTCGCCGCGTATTTCGAGTTAGGTCCGGATGAGGCGCACAAGATAGCCGCGCAAGTAGGCCAGGCCGTCGCCACGTGGCGAAAAGTGGCAGCAAAGCTGGGCATCACTATCACTGAAATTGACCGCATGGCTTCGGCCTTCGACCATGAGGACTTGAAGGCAGCACTATCTTTTGTCGGGCGAAAACATAGTTCCTAATTCAGGTCAAAAATCGAAGAAATCAAACGCAACACTTCAGAAAAGATATGAGTCAAATAGAACTGTCAGTCACATTCACCGGTGCCGACGGCGCACAACGCGAACAGCGCCAGGAAGTCCGCACATCGAACGCGCCCAATCTTGGCGCCGAGCAAAGGATCGCCCGTATCCTTTTCAACGAACTCAAGGTCATGGCCGGACCGCAGGATATCCCAAAACACAATGTCACCGCTCAGCGATGGACCGAATTTCCTTCTCAGCCCGCACCTTTCACCGAATACCTCGACATTCAGAATTCACAAGCTGTGTGGTTCGAGTTGAGGAACCTCATCATGGGCGTGGAGGGCCACCTTGCTCTGGCAAAGGCCTACAAGGCGCTGGAACCCTCCCAAGAACCGCCGTTCAGTGACGACGCTGCGCTCAATGAGCTCTACTATATCCACGACCGAAAAATCTCGCTGCTCAACCAAGCCGTTCATGACCTCATAAAAGTGCAGAACCTCGTTAACCGCCTCTTGCACGAAAGCTTGGGCGGCGACCTTGTGGATGCCACCAAGCCTAATTGGGAACGGGCAGAACTCACTCACGAAAATGTAAAGAAGGCTCTTAAATCAAAGCTCTCTGCCGGCAGGCTCTCGCAGGCTGATTTTGATGCGATCGATGCGGCTCTGCAAATTCCGAAAAACACTGCGAGAGGCAAGATTGCTCTTGCCTACAGAAACAGGCTGGCCCATCACATCAGGCCGTCCGTGGACTACGCCATCTTTTTTTCCCCCCTTCAGTCACGCGCCGCCACGGAGGTCAGAGACCCGAACGGAAAACTTATTGCAAGGCGGATTGCAATCAGTGCCCGCCCGCCCGTTGAATACCGCTTCGAGGATTTGCACGTTGCTTTCTCCGAATATCTTGCCGCCGTCGTCGACATGCTGGACAAGTTCAGCAAAGTCGATATTTTGCGCCGTTGAAACAATTCGACCGGAACGCCCATGTTGATGAACAAATTGAAATTGAGCGACAGAAGGTTTCTGGAGGAAATCTTCGACATGGGCGGCGGCTATGTGCTGAATTTCTCGGACCGCACCTTTGCCGAATTCTTCGAGAACGAACTGTCCATTAACATCGACGATCCAAAATACCGTAGCAACGGTACTTCCAAGGCCAAAAGGTTGCGGGCATTTCTGCAAATCGAGAGCGAAGCGGTCGTTGCCAAGGCCCTCCGAGCATTGTGGGATCACCGCGAAGCCATTCGTGAGCCTTCCGACGCACAGGACGAAAAAGCACGCCACCAAAAGGAGCACTTTTTCGACATTGTTCATTTAATCGAAGGTGCCGCGTCCACAGCACGCACGGACGCCATCGAGAAGTTCGCAGAAAATGAAACGCTCGAAGAGTTAATTTCCGCTATCGAACGAGACATCCGGGCGGACAAACCCGCAGCCGCATTGGACCGGCTGCACACGTACTGCATGAAGAAGTTTGCTTACGTCCTCGACCAGAAGGGGATCAAGTTTGATAAAGACGCTCCCCTGCAGAGCCGGGCCGGGAAATACATCAAGGCCCTGGAAAGCGAGGGGTCAATTCGTGACATCTCCCTCAAAATCATGAAAAGCTCGATCAGCATTTTCGACAGTTTCAACAGCATCAGGAACAACGATTCATTTGCCCACGACAACGAGATCGTGGACAGAGTCGAAGCCCGCTTCATCTTCGACGCCGTCACGAACATTTTGAGGTTTATGAAGGGCTTCGAGACGAGCAGGTTCGGGCAATAGGAACCCCCCGACGACCCACCACCCTTGCAAGACAGCAACGCACTGGCGTGGCCCCCCGAGCAGCACAGCCGAAGAGATGCTTCCCACGACCATGCACCGTGTCCCCAAAGCATCGTTTTTCGATGCTTTTCCTGCGCAATATCTGCTATAGAAAAAAGACGTGATCGAAAAAACGCAGTGTCTTCAGGCCATTCAGCGAAATTTACACATAAACTTACACATTTTCACATTTCATGGAAGTAAAGCCAATAAAACAACGAACTTTTCTCTGAACCTAAACGACTTAAAATTCTCTGGAGCGCAAGCTCCGTGCGGGTTCGAGTCCCGCCCCCGGCATTGTGCCTCAGTCTCTTGAGCCGGGAGAAAGCGGGACACCATGCACCCGCCCCGGCGTCCCAAGCATGGCACCATCCGCACCTCAAACTTGTCACCGGCGGCACATGCCGCCAAAGGTGGCTCCTCGACCTGTCAAACGGTTACCCGGCACTGCCCAAGCTTGAACTATTCGCCCGTGGGCAGTGGACAGCGTGAAGGCTGGAGTGCTTGCCGCAATCAGGCCGCCGCATAGTTGGCAGGTTCGGTCAGCAAATGTCGCACTTGGCGGTATAACAAGTGGGAACTCCAAGACAACTAGAACCAATACCACAGAGGTCGGCGGTAACCGGTGCCGAACCAAATGCCACTGTCCAGTTTCCTACACGCAGACTGTGCCCATCGTCGATTACGCCGCCATCGGCGAACCTAACGGCCCTCACATGTGCTGGGAAGCTGCTCGCGTCAAGGCGCCCCCACGACGGAGTATGGTCAGCAACCGTGCACCCGGCGAGCGCGAGCGTGAGCATCGCGGTGATTAGCAGCGCGAATGTTGTCTTTCGCATAGACGTGACCCCCGGAATGCGGTCACCTAGGTGCTTCGTAAATGACGAAGTGTTCGTTGGAGTCGAATCGCATTACCTCCGGGTCGGTGCACAACTTTTTAGTTTCGTCCCTCTCACACATAATCGAAAGAATGGGGCAAGGCTTGGTAACGACCTCATAGCAACTGTTGACCTCGTGCTTTGTGCCTGCCTGAACCTCAAACTTCGCCGATGAGTTAGCTCCAACTCCGCCGACGTTCTGGCCGTCGATATAAACGGTTGCCATTTGATCCATTTCATTGCGTGCTGTAAGGCAGAAGTTAGGACTGCCGTCACAAGCTATCTGGTGTGCTACTTGTTGTTGCTCTGGCACGCATCCACAGATCCAAACACTGAGCAACGCCGCAATCCGGACGCAAATAGTTCTGCCTGATGAATATCGCTTCATTGCCATCCTCCGACTCTTCGTTTCGCGCCTAGTGTGGCGACCGCGCGAGCAATCGCTAAAGCGGTTAGTCTGATGGGTGCTGCCCTCTCGATTGCTAAATCTCGCTGCCGCGCTAGACCGTTTCATCACCTAGGGAAGCTCTGCACAAGTGTTTCGGTTCGGGTATAAACAGTTAGTTGGATCGGCGGGTGAGGAGGTGGGGTGATGGGTAGTCAGCGAACATTTGCTTCGATGGCTTGGAATGCGAAGGGCAAGGTGACCCGCCGCGAGCGGTTTCTGGCCGAGATGGACGCGGTGATACCGTGGCCGCGTTTGCTTGGACTGATCGAGCCGCACTATCCCAAGGCCGGCAACGGCCGCCAGCCGCTGGGGCTGGAGAAGATGCTGCGCATCTACTTCCTGCAGCAGTGGTTCAATCTGTCGGACCCGCAGGCCGAAGACGCGATCTACGACAGCGAGTCGATGCGTCGCTTTGCGCGGGTCGAGCTGGGTGACGAGGTGGTGCCGGACGAGAGTACGATTCTGCGCTTTCGCCACCTGCTGGAGCAGCATGCGCTGACCCAGGCGATCTTCGATGCGGTGGCGGGCTTGCTGGAAGAGCGCCGGCTGTTGCTGCGCGCGGGCACCATCGTGGACGCCACCATCATCGCGGCGCCGAGTTCGACCAAGAACGCCAGTGCGACTCGCGACCCCGAGATGAAGCAGACCCGCAAGGGCAAGAACTGGCACTTCGGAATGAAGCTGCACATCGGAGCGGATAAGCGCGGTATCGTCCATACGGTGAGAGCGACCGCTGCCAGCGTCGCCGACATCAGCCAGCTGCCTGAGCTGCTGCACGGGCAGGAGCGGGAAGTCTTCGGCGATCAGGCGTACTGGAAGGAAGACGATCGAGAGTTCCTTGAGGCCTGGGGAGTGCGCTACCGGATCAATCGGCGTCCTACCGCCCAGCGGCCGCTGAGCGAGCGCTGGCGCATGATCAACCGGGCCCGCTCGCGGACCCGCGCTCGTGGCGAACACGCCTTTCGCGTAGTCAAGCAACTGTGGGGTTTTGCCAAGGTAAGATACCGCGGCCTGGCCAAGAACCTGGCGCGGGCGCAGACCATGTTCGCGCTGGCCAACCTCTACCAAGTCCGCAGACAACTGCTCCCGGCAGGCGCCAGCTGTGCGCTGTGAGGAACCTTCGGCCAGCCGGTAGCCTCTACGGCGCCCATCGCCCGTCCAAACCTCACTCGATCTCCGCTCTCTGAACTCGATTGTCATGACCACTTCAGCAAATTGCCCCCGCACACCAACCTGTGCAGAGCTTCCCTAGCGTTCCCGCAAATCGGACTCAGAAGTTGCACTCGTCACCGTTAGTGCGATGGAATACTTCTGAACCGTCCCCAGAGATGATTCCGTTTGGTGTAATTCGAGCACGAACAACACCATCGCTGCTGATCATTTGCCTTCCGACAATCGGCATTGGGTCATAGCGGGAGAGAATGTTGCCCCTCTCGGGACGGCGTATGATCTGTTTGTTGCTTGCTTGCGAGCCGTTAATCGTCCAACACTCCACCGTAACGCCGAACACATTAACGAATTGAGCGCCATCGAGGCTCTGCACCAAGGGGTCCACCCCTTGTGCCTCAGCCGGCGTGATTGAAGCGGCGAGAACCAGCAACAGAGCCAGGATGAAGAGTACGGGAATGTAGCGAGTCATAGGTTCCTCCAGCGATATTGCCGATCCCTCAAAAGCTGCTTTTACCGTAGGTGGCAGCGACCATGTTCACTGCGGGTATGATTTGTTTTTTTAACATATTCGAAAAAAGTGATATCTCCGGTGGCTCTATCGATGGTGTAATCGTCTCTATACCAATCGTCTTCGAGCCGAAAACT
>Ga0187880_1000495_pt1 | contig 32985 bp, 18 predicted proteins | sample June2016WEW_19_4_FD_132998 | JGI IMG/M metagenome (GOLD analysis project Ga0187880, IMG submission 132998) | Peatland microbial communities from SPRUCE experiment site at the Marcell Experimental Forest, Minnesota, USA - June2016WEW_19_40 | ecosystem: Environmental > Terrestrial > Soil >... | reverse complement strand
GACGATCTTCGGGACCAGAAAGAGCATGACGGAGCCGCCGAGGTTTTTGCCCATCGCTTCCATGTCTCCCGACTTAAATTTGAGGGCGGCAATTCCCATAAAGAAGGGGGTGGCGGCGATTATCTCGTCTAGGGCAAACTGGCGCCAGCACTCGGATTCTCCATCAGATGCTCATTCTCCATTGTAAGTCTTCAAGGTCTCGACATGACGCTGGGTCTATCGTTGCCGGGGTGACCGAACTGCTAAGCATAGTGGGTGGTAACGAATCCCGGGATGAGCATTTGCGTCTGACACTATATCGCCCGGCTGTGCGGATACGCCAACGCCTTGGCTGGATCGGCGTGCAGTGGATCAGAAACTGAGGAGCCGTAATTCCCTGACTTTGCCACCCCATCCCAATGTCAGCGATGACATTCAGTGGCTCGCAGGCCCCATCCGTTAATGGGTCGCACTTCCACAGAGGATCTTGGGGTTAAACCTCTTCGAGGTTCGCGAAAGGCTGCGGTGGAGCGCCAGCGAAGCCGCAGGCCCTTTTTCTATCTGATAGCGCCAAAACGGGAAAGAAACAAAAAATCGGTTTCCGGGCCAAGCGTCCACTTTAAACGTCGAGCACTTTGAGCACTTTGCGCACTTCGCGGAGGCGTTGTTCGGATGGTATCAAGGCGGGTTTCATCGCTGTCTCTGCGTTTGTTTTCATGGGTGCACCTTGGTCGGAATGACGCTCCACGTTTCGCCACCGTCGGTGGTATGGAGAAGTTGCGTCAGGTTGTGACGGTCCCGCGCAATGGCCCAGCCGTACGCGCCGTCCACAAAGTCGAGTTGAACGATGTCTTCGCCGCGAGTGAGGAATTGCTCCAGAGCCTTTCCTGTGCCGGCCGGTTTCCACGAGACGCCGCCGTCGTCCGTGCGATACAAGGTCCCTTTGACGGGTGCGGTCGAACCGGTGCCATGCGATTCGGGAGTCCACATCCAGCCTTTCCTCGCGGTGATGAAGCTCCAGAGGCCGTCGAATTTGACGGGCGTGCTGGGTTGCCAGCTAAAACCGCCGTCATGGGTGCGGTAGATGACGGTAGCAAAACTGGCAGACTCGCTGTTCGTCGGTTGGTATTGGGCCGGAAGGATTCCCTCGTGGCTGTCCCGTCGAAAGAATCGCGGCAGCCCGATTGGTTCCATCCAGCCGGCGTGGAGCGAGGCAGGCAGGGAGAGGTGCTGCACTTGCCAGTTCAGCCCGCCATCCCGAGTGATAAAAAGAAAACGGGGTGTGGTGCTCGCCAAGGAACCGCGGACCCAGCCGGTGGAATCGTTCCGAAATGCTATCGCCCCACCGCAGACGAGGTAAGGATGGCGTTTGTCGAATTCCGGGAGGGCGGCCTCTTCCCAGATCCATCCGTGGGGACTTGCCGCCGTGCTGTTGACGCGCAGCCAATGCGCGCCGCCATCGCCGGTCCGATACAAATCTCCCGGGGAGGAATTCATGCCGTGGTCCGGGATTAGCATGAGCCAGCCTTGGTCCGTTCCGGTGAATGACAGGCAGGAATCCTGAATGTTGTGAGATTGACGGAGTTGGCTCCGGCTCCAGGAAACCCCGCCATCGCTGGTTCGAAAAATTGTCACGTTGGTGGACTCAGCAGCGACCGCAACCCAGGCCCTTTTTGAATCACGAAAGAAAGCGGAGATATTGCCCGTTTCAGCCGGACTGGCGGTTAAGACCTGGGCCCAGAACTGGCCGCCGTTGGTGGTTCTCCAGATGGCCTTGTCGTTGAATACCCAGTCATTGGTAAGAAGTACTGCCTGGGCGTTTTGGGCCCAGCCATTCTGCCGGCCGATCATGTGTATGGAATCAAATGCAAGCGCATGGAGCGGTTGGTTTGGCTGCGGCTGGGCGATGGCCTGCTCCTGTGGCGTGAGCGTGTTTGGCGCCGGTTCAGCCGCCAGGAGCAGCTTTCCCACAACGCAGGCAGTCAGCAGTGTCAGCATGCCTGTTCGTGTCATCAGTCTCATCGAGTCAGAGATTCACGGACCGGTGCGCCGTGCCCGGCAATGGTCGTCACTCTCCAGGCCGCCCCTTCGGGCGTGAGCTTGCGAACGGCGCCGTTCCAGGTATCCGCCACATAGATACTGTCCGCGCTATCCACGGCCGCGCCGCGAGGGTGGTAGAAACGCGCGGCGTCGCCCAGGCCGTCGGACCAGGTAATTTTGGTTTCTTCTTGTTCCAGCCGCGCGACGCCCGCGATCGTGGTCACTACCCAATTTGTCCCCTCCGCCGCGACTCGCCGGATAGTCGAGCTCCCGAAGTTCATATCCGCCACATACAAATTCCCCACATGGTCCAACGCCACCGCATCGAGACCTTGGAACCGCGCCGCATCGTTCATCCCGTCCGCGTACTTCTCACCCCAACCGCCCCCCACAATCCGGCTCATAGCCCACTCGCTCCTCGCCGGGGCGAGCTTTAAAATATTATTGCAGCCCTCGTTCGCCACGAAGAGGTTGCCGCCGCTGTCCACCGCCAGGCCCTGTGGATTCCAAACCCGCTCGGCGATTTTGGCCGACGCGTTCTTGCTCGGGTCCCCGACAATCGTGGTCACTACCCAATTCGTTCCCATCGGGGAGACTTTGCGAATGGTGGCATCGCGGGAATCAGCCACGAAGACATTGCCGCTCCCGTCCACTGCGATGGCGCTCGGCTCGTTGAACCGCGCCGCGCTGTTGGTCCCATCCTCGCTGCTTCTGAACCCGGCGCGACCGACCAGGGTTGTCACCACCCAGTTGGTGCCGAGGGGCGTGAACCGCTGAAGAATGGACCGGAAACTATCTACCAGATAAACATTGCCTACGGCATCCACGGCGATGCCGCAGGAACGTCCCTCGGTCCGCCGCGTGGGCTCACCCCTATCCGTGCCGCCAATCGCGCTGACCACCCAATTCGTTCCGGCCAAGGTCAACTTCCGCACCAGATTGTTGCCGGCGTTGGACACATAAACGTTGTCGTGGCGATCCAATGCGATGCTGGCGGGGGCGTTATCGTCGGTCCAAATATCCAGCGCCGGTTTGACTTTGACTTCCGGGAGCGGTTCCTCCAGCACCGGCTGGCTTACCGCCACGCCCCAGCCTTGGAGCACTTCATAAGCTGCGGCCCGCAGCGGGTACTTCCGGACCAGGCTGCCAATACGCTCGCCGGAGGAAATCTCCATATCAACCGCCATCGGGTGATTCAGGAACGGTTTGACCAGGGCAATGTTCTCCGCCGATTGGAAATAGCGTAACGCGCCAAGGCCCTCGAGCTGCAGCCCGTTTTGTGCCGACTCGAGCCAGGCCGCTCTCGCGGCGGCGTTGGTTATCGTCCCCCCCGGGGCCCTGGGCAGGAAATCCGCCGGTGACAGGATGAGGCGCCGGGCGGTCGTTTCCAGCGACGGCACAATCGGCACGGCCAGGCGGACGAGAAACATACCCGGGGTATTGTCAAACACGTGAATTCTGAGCGGCCCACTCTGGGTTTTGGCAAATTGACGCGCTCGGCGCAGAATCTCGTCTCCATCGCTGAGGGAGGCGAAGTCCATGGATATTGTTGCCTCGGGACCGGTATGGATCCTTTCGTCGGGGACGGCCTTGCCCAGCCGAATGTTGCGCCAGCGGGCAGCGGGCACGTTGGTGTATTGGCCGGAACTTGAGGGCGCCCAGGAGGTGACCGTGCCCCCGACAAACCAAAGGAATGAGGTGTGTTCGTTCCGCCACTGCTCGAACCGCTTGTCGGAGTCAAGCGTGTCCTCGGTGAACTCAACGCGCTTCGGAGGCGCCCCCTTGAGGACCTCGTCCACGCTCACTTCCATCGTGTACCTGAGCCAGACGTTCGGATCGTAACGGCCATGTGGCGGGAGCGCCGTGCGAACCAGGTTAGTGATAGACCCGCGAAACACCACCTCCGCCCCGGCGACCTTGGCTTCAAGGTTTTCGTAGAGGCGCGGGAAGATCGGTTGCCCGTGCGCAATGCCCGTGAGCAAGGCGACCAAGGCGGTGCAGCCCGAAAACAATCCCATGACTCTCAGGCTCGCCGGTGCCATTGCAAGAATACAACGGGCAATTGGGGAAATGCCGGACCACTGGCCGCTTAAAGCGAACGCGAGGCAGAGGAAGAGTTTGCGTTTCATCATGGCGATCTATCTCCACCCATGCTGTTTCGAACGGATGTCGTCCAGATTGAGTTGGGTGACGTCCTGGGGGGTGACATAGAAAAGCTTGTCGCCCAGTTGCAGGAAATGCTCCTGCCCTGCATCGAACGATAGGTGTGGAAGCTGCGCCTGCCAGCGAGCGACGACGCTGCCGTCCTGAACATTGACGGCATAAAAAGTCCGGATCCATTCCTTTGCGTCGTGAGGAAGGGTGCCAGGTGCACTCTGCCGAGCGGCCTGATGATAGGGCAGCGCCACGCTAAAAAGAATGAGGTTCGGAGTTAGGCCAATGGCCAGCACCTGTCCGTCTCCCGGGGGCGCGATGTCCCAGAGCCGTTTCCCAAGGTCCCAGTCAATTAACTGCCAACGGTTTGCTTCGTTTCCGAGGCTGGTCAAGAATAGGGATTTCTGGCTTCCTGGAATCCAACCGACACACTCAGGATTAGGACTGATGTCCATTGACCGCAGCTTCCCCTGCTCGGCGAACCACATGAATTTGTTCTGATTGGTGCCTCCCGTGTTGGGACGTAACAAAGCGCCCGTGCCGCCCGGCGCCACAATGAAAGAAGTGACCGGAGCGCCGCAATCCACTCGAAAGCGAATGCTGCCGTTTGTGTTTAACGTCACGATCTGTGCGGTGCTTTTGGCTTCATCTTTCCAGATTAACAATCCCGCGCTGCCGTCTTCGTTCAGTGCAACGTCATTGCCCAAGTATTGGAAAAAGGGACCAACTGTGTTGGCAAGTTTGCCGTGGACATAGATGTCCAGCGCAATCAGCGCCTGTTCTGGATGACGTTCGTGAAAGAAAACCCGGCTGTCGGGGGTCGATGTGATGTAACCGGACAGACCTGGTGCATTTGGCTCGCGCGGCAATGTAATTTCCCAGTCCTCATTGACTCCCCGAACTGTTTCGCTCCGCCCAACGATCTCAACAAACCCTGGTTGAATGCCGCTAACAGCACCATCCCGTTTGACGCTCCCGTCTTCGGAAAACCAGGTGACCATCGTCTTGCCGCTCACTTTGGATGCCTGGACGTAAGGATCGACCCAGTAGGCGTTAACCACGCCTTTGCTTTCGCCGGGCAGGTCGAACGGCAACTGCGAGGGGGCCACGCCGACCGCATGGCCCACAGGCGGTTTGGACTGTACTTTTCCATCCGCAGAAACCGAGTACTCCCATACGCCGATGTCTTTCAGGATGAATTTGACCGAGAATGAGGAGCCAACCCGGTTGACGGCCACCGTTCGCGAGCCGAATATCGCGGAGGCGGGTTGCTCTCCTTGCAGATCCACAACCGGCCAGTCCGCCCAATCATTGGCAGCCTGAATTTGTTCGGGCAATTCTTTCCAGGCCAGACTCTCCGCCCAGGCAGCGTTGCCCACCGGCGAATCCACAAACCGAAAGCTTTCCAACATGGCCATGACTTTTTGGCGATTTTCCTCAGTCACAGGATCGCGCAGGCAGGCGGAAATATCCCACCAATACCCCCGCTTGAAGGAATGCAGATCAAGGCACGACAAGCCAGCTTGGGCGGACACGGAAATCCTGTTTGTGGCCAGCAGCGCATGGAAATCGTCGCCGACCGTATCCAGCCTCATTGTGTCCGGGCCGGGATAGCCGGCAAACGCAAACGAGACATACACTTCACCTGGTTGCATTTGCTGATACATAGCCCGAGCCCCGAACTCCCAGGTGTTTGCGCTGGCCTGCCAATCCCGAATCTCCAATTCCGGGCGCCGGCTATTGACGGTCAGGAACACGCGGGTGTAATGGGCGACATAGAAACCGGTTTCTCTGACCGTCCAGCCTTCTGGCACCTCGAACTGGAATCCGTAATTGCTGCTGCGATAAACTCGTCCTGCCGGTGACACTGGCAGATTCACATTGGCCGCATTTCCATCTGCAACGCCAAGGTTGAAACTCCCGCTCAAAATGAGCGCAAGGCAGAGGATGAGTTTGGATTTCATGGTTCTTCCGGCAGAGCCACATTCATTTCTTCGGCAGCAGGCATGCCTTTACGCTGGGTTTGATGGAACTTCCGGAATAATGCTCCCTAGGCGCTTACCACTCCACTGAAAACAGCTACGATCAAAACCGCCTGCATTATGCGCGGGTCGTTTCCCAAGCGGTCGATATGGCCGTTTCGCGGTGCAAATCGATTGTTTCCCATAATCCGGAAGCAGCCAGCTAAACCGAGCAAAACCGGACAGTGAGCCATTCAGCTTCGTCGCCACCTCGACCACCAAGATGGCCTCATCTAGTAGGTGACCCCGTTGAGCGACATCGAGTCGTTCGACGCCCCTATTCCTTCACCCGCAGCCGCATTTCGTCGCTGATGGCTTTGACCTCGGGGGCATACATGGCGAAACCTCTCGCGGGCAGCACATGGAAACGGCCGGGAGTTTCAGCGCGCATTTTGTAGCGCAGCACGTGCCGGCCTTGTTCGAGCAACCCGATGAAGAACACGACTTTCTCGTCGCGCAGTTCAAGGTTGGCGCAGAGGCCGCCGGCCCAGCGGCCGCCACTGCGCAGCTCCATCGGCTCGCAGCCGGCCGGTTTCATGTCTTCGAAGGCGAGATAATCGTAGGTGTTTTTTGCGGTGAGCGTCAGGACGACTTCGATTTTGTCGCCGCTGGCCACGGCGTCGCCATTTTTCAACGGGACGCGCGTGTAGATGTCGCGCAGTTCGACGCGTCCGGTGGCGGCGCTGGATTTTGCCTGCGAAGCCGGGTGGCCGGCGCCGAAGGCGGCTGGGGTGAAACCCGGTTTGACCACCTTTTCGCTGTTGGGGACCAGTTTGAAGTATTGGCGTTGGAGGAAGATTTCATTGCCCGCACCTTTGACATCCTCCTCTTTAGTGAAATAGCTCAGGTAGGCCGAATAGTAGAGGGCGCCCTGGCCGTGCTTCGCGAGGGTAACCTGGTGCGGGCCGGCCTTGAGCTGGAGGCCGTGGAGGAGAAGTTGGTTGTCGAACGTGAAGAAATTCTCCTTGCTCAACTTGACCTCCTTCATCGGCCGGCCGTCGACGCTGACCACCAGCGAGTAATCGGGCGCGGCCTCGCCGGTAGCGCGCATGAAATCCGTCATGGCGGCGATGACCAGCGCGGTGTCGCGCGTGCTGCGCCAATAATACCCGTTGCGGCGGTTGTTGAGCAGCCACTTGACCAGGCGCGGGGCAAGCTCGTTTTGCGGCTCGATGGCAACCAGCGCCTTGAGCGCCCAGGCGTTGGCTTCGATGTCGTTGTTCCACCAGAACCACCAATAGGTCTCCGGCGTGCGGACCCAGGCGGTTTCGTTGCTGTCGTCGCGCTCGACGAACTGGAGCAGGTTGCGCAGGACGGTTCGAGCATCGTCCTTCCGGTTCTCAGTTTGCAGCGCCAGGGCGAGCAGGGCGCGGCCGTAATTGTTCAGTTCGCCGCGGTGTTCGTAAAGGTTCGCAAACCATTTCTTTAGCTCATCGCTCTGGAGACGGTGTTCGCACGAGAGCACGTAGGCGAGGTAGGCCTGCGTTTGGAACGCACCGAGCTGCTGCTGGTCCGTGGGCTTGGCCAATTCCTTCTCGGTGCTGTTCTGGAGATAATTTAGCGCACGCTCGAACACGCCGCCATCCACACTGACCCCGGCGTCGCGCGCGGCGTGCAGTCCCTGCAGCACGTACGCCGTCTGGTAGGGCGACGAATCGTCCTCGCGCCACCAACCCCAGCCGCCGTCGTTGCGCTGGAGGAAGTATATGCGGTCAAGCCCGGCGCGGACCATGCGCTCCAGTTCGGCCGAATCGAACACGGGCGATTCCCATCGGCCGAACCGGTTGGCCAGGTCGCCGGGGTTCATCTGGCGGCGCTGTTTGGCGATGGATTCGAGGTCGGTGCCCATCTTTTTCAGCGTCTCCTTGACCAGCACGCTGGGATAGAAGCGGCTCATGGTCTGTTCCACGCAGCCGTAAGGATACCCGGCCAGGTAAGGCAGGGCGTCGAGCATCACGCCGGCCAGGCTGGGCGAGAGAGTGACTTCCAGGCGCGTTTGTTCCGGGTCGATGTCGCGTGGCAGGTCGAGCGCGAGGACGCGCTCGCCGTCTTGCGCGACCCGATAGGAACCGCTCTGGGCGCTGGTCTTGTTGATGCCATGGACCAGCACCGGGAAGGCCAGGCGCATGCCGTCGCTCTCTTCATCCGTCAGGGCCTTGACGGTGACTTGCGCCAGGCCGGAGTGTTTCACGCGGACCGGCCAGTCGAAGCGGTGTTCGCCGTTGGCTTTGAGATTGGCAGTGGCAAAAACGTGGAGCTCCGCGCCCGGCGCGCCTGCGCTCCGCTTTTCTCCTGCGTCCCCAAGCGAATCGAACAGGTCGGCGGGAACGATTAGTTCGGCGCGGACTTGTTTAGCTTGGCCGAGGTCGTTATGGACATTGGCGGAGAGGACGACTTCGTCGCGTTCGACAAAAAACCGCGGCGCTTCGAGGCGGACGAGGAGGTTCTTGGTCGTGGTGACCTCGTTGGTGGCGTCGCCGACCTGGGTGGACTTGGTCAGAGCATACGCATGCAAACGCCAGGTGGACAGCGATTGGGGAAAGCGGATTTCGGCCTCGGCCTTGCCATTGGCGTCGAGAGTCAACGCGGGCAGCCACAACGCGGTGTCGGCAAAATTGATCCGCACCTCCGGTTCGACCAGGTTCGGCGCCGCGGTTTTGAGGTCCTTGGATTTGAAGAGGCTGCCAAGGCTATCGGACGCGAGGAAATTCAACTCTCTTTTGACAGCCGACATCGCCCCGGACATCGGCGCGGTCCCGCCCTGCATCTCCATTCCGGAGAAGGCTCGAAGGCGGCTCTCGAAGACGGCGCCGCCCCCAATCGCCCCCCCGCCGCCCGCCGTATTGGCAAACCACGCGACCTCTTTATCTTGCCTGAGGGTCATGCCAGATTCGGCCAGCGGCCACCAACCGTGCCAGCCTTGCGGCTCGCCGCCCTGGTAGATATACCATTCGGGCCGTTCGAAGGTGCCCGAGGCGCCGAACGTCTGGTCGCCGGAGAAGCTGACGTAGGGCGAGTGGTACCGCTTCTGCCCGTAAAAGAAAACGCGCGGGCTCGGACCGAACTCGTCCTGGATGTAAGTCACTGCCCGGTCATAAGCAGTCAACGCGACCTGGCCGCGCACCGGCTTGCCGCCCAGGTCCGTTGCGGCGACCGACACCTTCCCGGTCTCGCCAGGCTGATAGACGGGTTTGTCGGTCGTGAGCGCGAGGTTGAGCAGGCCTTCGACTGGCGGAACGAACAATTCGCGCGGTTCGGTGTGGACCCGGCCATCGCGCACGAGCGTGGCCTCGACAAAGAAATTTGGCACGTGCCGGGCCTCGATGGGCAGGTCAATGACGGTCGAGCGCGCCGGCACATCGATGAATCGCCAGTTGAGCAAGACGCCCTGGCTAACCTGGTCGGCAAAGAGGATGCGCGAATTGCTCTCGGCAACATTGATGAGGAGGTGGGCGGTGTCACCGAGTTTGTAAGTGCGCCTATCAGCAATGATTTCAAGGTCGTTGAACCGGTAGACACGACCATCGAACTTGGGTCCGTTGACCCAGAAAACGACGTTGCCTTGGACCTCTTCGTTCGCGGAATCGCGCGTCACGAAGGTGATGCGGTATTGGCCCTCCGCGGGAATCGGGTAGCGGAAGGCGAGCCGGCCTTGCGGGTCGGTCTCGGCGTTCCAGCGCTTGACGACGGTTTCCTCCGGCACGCTGTTGCCGGCGCCGCTGTAGCTGATGCGTTTGACGACGACTTCGCCCTGGGCGGCGACGGGCTGGTTGTCAGGAGTCATGGTGTGGACTTCGACGTTGGCCTCGTTTTTGGGTTGATACCAACCACCGTCGGTGTCGACAAAGGCGTAGAATTCCTGGCGCGTCGCGAGGAGGCTGCCCTGGCCTTCGATGGTCCGGCGGCTTTCGTCGCGTACCTCAGCTTCGACGGTGTAGCGATGGTCGCGGTCGCCCAGTTCGGCCTTGGCTTTCGAGGTATCGATGGGGAGTGTAAAGGTGCCGTCGGAGGCAAGTTTGCCCTCACCTTTGAGGACCAGTTCGCGGAGAGCTTTGCGCGTGCCGCTCTCGTAGCGATGTTGCCAGGCGTCCGGCTCGCCGCCGTAATAGCCCCACGGGAACCACCAGCCCGGCCCGTAGCCAGGCCCCCAGCCGTCCCAATAAATGAACTTGCCCCAGCGGCCCCACCACGGCAGCCACGGGTAGGGGTAGTAATAGCGGCCGTAGCCCCGGCCATAAAGCCAGTCGTGTTCGCCCGGCCCGAAATAAACATGGTGATACTCCTCGCGAAAGACCTTGTAGGAGACGGTGGCGTTGGCGACGGGCGCACCGAAATAATAGCGCGCCTCGATCTTTGCCTGGACTTTTTCGCCGAGCCTGGCCTGGGACTTTGCGGGCTTCACAGTGACTTCGAACTCGGGCTTCTTATATTCCTCGACCCGGAAGAGGGCGCCAGCGCAGCGGTGGGTGTCGGGCGCGTAGTCGTTAATCCTGAGGTGCCACACACCGAGAGGTGGCTCCTCGCCGAGTGTGTATTCGCCGCTGGCGCCGCCGAATTCATCAACCGTCAGAGAGAATGTTCTGATCTGCGTGTTTTTCGCGTCGTATACCTCCACCTTTACGGAACGCTCCAGGCGCACCAGGCCGGTGTTGGGGTCATTAGCCATCCCGACTTCGGCGTAGCGCCGGTCCCGGATTTCGCGCAGCCAAACGCGGAACTGAACCGTCGCTCCCGGCCGGTAGACAGGCCGATCGGTGACGACGTAGTAACGCGGGCCGTTCTCCCAGTAATCGCCCTGTTCGTAGGCCGACTCGTTCCAATTCTGGAAAAACGAGAAAGCCATGCGCCCTTGTTCGCCAGTGACAATGGCATCCACTTGCGACCCTTCGTGGGCGTGCTTGCGCTGGAAGAGAACCACGCCATTGGTATCGGTCGTAGCCGTCGTCGAGTCCCAGAACAGATCGTTATTCTGGTTCTTCTGGTTATAGACCGACCAATGTTCATAGAAGCGGACGGACTTTTCCGGCAGCGGCTGGCCGGTGCGCGCATCGCACACGCAGAGCATCCCCTTCCCAGGGACGTTCTTTTGCACGAGGGCGATGTCGGTCACCAGCACCAGCACCCGCGAAGGCTCGGCTTTGCCCGGCACAGTCGCCTCGACCAGCCAGGCACCCGGCTCGGCCAGCGGCGCGGCGGTGCTGCCCTCGGAAACACGGTTGCCCGGCTCGCGCGGGATGGTTTCAGTCCACCGCTGCGCTTCGGCGCCGACATAATTTGTCCAGCGGTTGTTCTGGAAAAAGTAGGACTGGAAATTGCGGTACTCCCACCAGTGATTGGTCGGCGTGATTTCCAGGGTGTCCTGAACGTATTTGACCAGGTCGAACTTGAAGGCCTTGAACTCGAGCGTGTCGGCGTTGCGATAGGTGAAGGAGAGCTTGGGTTTGCTGTCGGGCAGGCAGATGCCGCTTTGGCCAAGGAGGACATCAGGCTGGGCGATGCGGTGGAGCTGTTCGCGGGCGTCGGCGGCGCGTTTGTGCTGCGGATAGCGCTCAAGAAAGGCCTGGTACTGCCTGACGGCTTCGGGGAATTGCTGGCGCGTCTGGAAATAAAGCGCGCGAGTGTATTGCGCCTCGGGCGCCATTTCGCTCTGCGGATATTTCGTCTCCACCTCGAACAACAGGGCCACGGGACTTTCAGAGGGCGGCAGCACGACGAGCCGCAATTTGCCGCCGACCAATGTCAGCGCCTCGTCATCGGCCAGTTCCCAAATCTGCTTCTTCGGGCCTTCCGCATCGTTTTCCGCCGCCAAAGGCCGGCCAAAACGGTCGTAGCGGACTTGGGCGCTGTTGGCGCCAAAGGCCGAGTCGGGACCATAAAGTGTGCGCGCGATCATGGCCCAACGGAAGAGGGCGCGGGCGGCGTCGTTCCGGTTGGTTGAAGTGTCAAGCTGCTGCACCTCGTTGAGCAGAAAACGGATCTTCTGGCCGCTGCCCAGGTTCGAGGAGTACTCCTTGGGCGTTTGGATAAACTGCGGCTTGCCATCGGGACCCAGCGGGATGCCGGTCGGCGGTGTCTGGTCCTGGTCCCAACCGCCCCAAGCCCAGCGCGGTTCCTCGTAGTCGGCCTCCTCGACTGCCTGGGAATCTTCCTCTGCCTCCAATCCCTCCCACCACCACCACCAGAAAGGCCGGCCCCAGTACCGGTAGCGGTAGCCGTATTGGCCCCCGTTCGAGAGCGCCGTCGCCAGGTCGAAGTCCAGGCCGATGCGTTCGGTTGTGACCCGCTGCTTCAGCTCGCTGGTCCGGGCCGGAAAGCCGAGCAGCAGCTCGCGCGCCCGCTCGTAATGCTGGACGGCCTCGCGGGAGTCCTTACGCCACGTATAAACCGGCACGCCCTGCGTCCATTCCCCGCGGAGGAAGACAGTGCCGCGCTTTGTGCCCTGATGCGGAACAGTGAGATAGAGCCCGGCAAGGAACCGCTCGCCGACGGCCTCTTCCAGCTTGCCTCGGGTTCGGCCGACGAATTCCTGCGCTCGCGACAGGGCATCGTCCCATTGGGAGAGCTTCAACGAGCAAGCCACTGCTCCTTCGACGGCCAGGCGCACCGGCGGGGCGGCCCAGTCCTTTTCCAGGCCCCGCGCGGCATCGTAGGCGGCGCGGGCCTCTGCCCAGTGCTGCTCCTGAAAGAGTTCGCCGGCCTTGAGCAGGGCCTGTGCGACGGGTGTGTTCGTCTCAGGGAGGCTGGAGGGCAGTTCGCCGGGGGCGACGCCGGCGCTCCCAGGGCAAACAAAGGCCAACAACAGCAGACTCATCCAACACACAGATTGTGACCATCTCGAAAGCCTCATAAACTTTTAGCCATTAGACGGCAATCGTCGCACGCTGCTCCACCACCTGCGCAACTTGCTATCCTTTATGACACCGCAAAGGCTGATTTGTTTGCATGATTTGCAGTCATCCGGGACCTCCTTCGGTGGGGCAATCTCGCCACCTCGACCAGACTTCTCGGCACGTCGACGTGGCTTAACTGCTTCGAACGGTGCGGCTCGGCGTCTCCTCATTACACTTTTTAGTTGGTGCAAGAAACGCGCTGAGCGCTGACACCATTTGGGCGCACAGCCCGATCGTTCGAGCACGGGGGGGAGTGCCAGAAGGCACTGCGCACACGGTGGTTCCCTAATTGTCAGGCATTTCTGAGTGGAATCTTTGCTGGCACTCGTGTGGAATTCCGGGGAATTCGGAGTCGGCCAAGTCGGCTGCAGGCATGATCAGGGCAGCAGGGTCTGCCGAGGAATACAAATATCGTGGTTTCTCGCCGTAAAGCCAAAAAGTTTGCCAAGCCCGGTCAATGCGGGAGGGCGCTTGCTGCTGATTAGACCACGGTCGAACCCGTGCTGCGAGTTCTTGATGGATGAACTCATCGGCGAATATCGCCCGAGGATGGGCCTGAGAGGATTCCGACCGGACGTTTCGACGTGCATTCCTTGTTTTACAGGATATGGATGACGGCGTGAAAGAGAACCGTGGCAGGTTATGGTTTCTTGCTCCTGTGTTGCTCTCGTTCGTAGGGGCTCAACCGGCCCGGGCCGCGGAAGCGAACGTCCTTGCCTTGACTCACGCGACCGTCATAGATGGCACCGGCACGCCCCCCCAACCGGACGTCACCGTCCTCGTAAGCGACGATCGCATCGCGGCCATGGGCAAGAGTGCGAACATCCGTCTGCCAAGTAATGCAGTCGTGGTGGACGCCACGGGCAAGTATTTGATCCCTGGGCTATGGGACATGCATGTACACTGGTATCAAAAAGATTACCTGCCGTTGTTCCTCGCCAACGGCGTGACCGGGGTCCGCCTGATGCTGGGCACGCCCATGCACCACGAATGGCAAAGGGATATCGAGGCGGGAAAACTGCTAGGTCCCCGCCTCTTCATAGCCAGCCCGATTGTGGATGGACCGAAGGCGGTGTGGCCCGGTTCCATTTGCGCCGCCAGCGCAGCGGAGGGCCGGCAGTCCGTCGTGAAGGTGAAGCAGGAGGGCGCCGATTTCGTGAAAGTCTACTCGCTGCTCTCGCGGGAGGCCTATTTTGCGATTGCGGACGAAGCAAAGAAACAGGGAATTTCTTTCGCAGGACACGTTCCCATTTCGGTGTCCGTCGAGGAGGCCTCAGTTGCCGGGCAAAAATCTATCGAGCACCTCACGGGAGTTCTGGCGGCGTGTTCGAGTCAGGAAGCGGACCTGCTGCGGTCGGCGCAGGCGGTTTTCGCCGGCCTGGCCACGAACGACCCAATGGCAGCGCTGGCCATGGTGCGGCGGGAAAACCAGCTAGCCCTGCAAACCTACAGTCCGGCCAAGGCCGAAGAGCTGTTTGCGCTGCTGAAGAGCAATCACACCTGGCAGTGCCCGACGCTGACAGTGCTGCGCAACATCCGCTACCAGGATGACGCTTCGATTACCAATGACGCCCGGCTCAGATACCTCCCGCGCGAAATCAAAGCGAGCTGGGACCCCTCCGCGGACTTCCGGTTCTTCAAGAACCGAACTCCCGAAGACATTGCATTGGGCAAGCAGGTCTATCAGAAAGAACTTCAAATCGTCGGCGCGATGCAGCGCGCCGGATTGGATGTCCTGGCGGGCACGGACACCTTGAACCCGTACTGCTTCCCCGGCTTCAGCTTCCATGATGAACTGGGGTTGCTGGTTCACGCTGGGCTGACACCCATGCAGGCGCTGCAGGCAGCAACCCGCAACGCCGCCCGCTTCATGGGCCGCGAGCATGAATTGGGGACAATCGAACCAGGCAAACTCGCCGACTTGGTCCTGCTCGAAGCCAATCCCCTCGAAGCCATCGCCAATACGCGAAAAATCCATGCCCTGGTTTACCGCGGCCGGTTCTTCCCCAAATCCGCGCTGGACGAGATGCTTTCCGATGTCGAAGTTCTCGCAGGTAAAAGCAAAATGCCTATCGCGCTAGTCCTCCTCAATACGATCGAGCAGCGGGGCCTCGACGCGGGGCTCCGGCAATATCACGATCTCAAAGCCGCGGAGTCTGCGGACTACGACTTTAGCGAAGAGGAATTGAACTCTTTGGGTTATCAATTGCTCGGGATGAAGAAGATACCAGAAGCGATCGAGATTCTCAGGTTAAACGTCGAAGCCTATCCTCAGTCCGCCAACGTTTATGACAGCTTGGGCGAGGCCTACTTGAACGCCGGCGATAAACAACGCGCCACCGACAATTATGAGAAGTCTCTGCAACTCGACCATGACAATGCTGGCGCGATTGAGAAGCTCAAACAATTAAAAGCGCAGGCACCGGCGACATCACGGTGGCTGGACTCCAGGAATGCCGGGACGCTTGAAGAGGTCCAACCCAAGGAGCAAAACCCGGCCAAACCAGTGGAATGCATCCGCCTGGCCTTGCCGGCTAATCCCGACGCGATGATGAAGAGCTTCGCGCGGATTTTTACCCGGCAAGTAAGTCAGCGTTGTGGCACAAGGGTCATAACCGCTGGCGATGCGCCATTTCGGGTGAACCTCGCGATTGAATCCGGCTTCGGCGTGGAAGGTTTTAACATCGCCGATACCGGCACAAACGGCGTTCGCATCATCGGCAACGACGCGCGCGGCCTGCTCTACGGCGTGGGCAAGTTCCTGCACAGTTCGCGCTACGACCGGGGTGGCTTTACCCCCGGGGTTTGGCGCGGGACTTCCGTGCCTCAAGGCTCTTACCGCGCCCTCGTGGCGACGACGCATTTCATGAATTTCTACGAGGCGGCGCCCATTGAAGAAGTGCAGGCCTACATCGAAGACGTGGCTCTATGGGGAGCCAATGCCGTAATCGTGGGTTTGCCGACTTGGGATTTCAAAGGGTTTGACGACCCGGGCGCGCGCCGGAGCCTGGACCACTCACGGCGCATCCTCCAGGCCGCCAAAGCGAGCGGTTTGCAGGTCGGCTTGGGTCAGTGCCCGAACCAGGGCTTTGCCGACGCTCCCCAAGAAATCCGAGCCAGTGGCTTTCCAGATGGCCTTGGCCGCCGCGGTTTCTTTGGGGTTAACATATGTCCCAGCAAGCCGGCAGGTCACGAGTACCTCCTCAAGCTGTATGGGCGGCTGTTTGACGAATTCAAGGACATCGGATTGGATTATGTGGGGTGCTGGCCGTACGACGAGGGTGGTTGCGGCTGCACCAATTGCTGGCCTTGGGGTGCCCGGGGTTTTCCAAAGCTCTCGCGCGATGTCGTCCTGGCGGCTCGCGCCAGATTTCCGAGTGTCAAGTCCGTCCTTTCCACGTGGTGTTATGACACGCCACCCGCCGGAGAATGGCTTGGGCTGGCGAAATTTCTCGAAACCGATAAGAGTTGGCTCGACTACATCCTGGCAGATTCACACACCGATTTTCCGCGGTATCCGTTGGATCAAGGAGTCCCAGGGGGCCTGCCGCTGGTGAACTTCCCGGAAATCAGTATGTATGGCCGCACTCCCTGGGGCGGCTACGGCGCCAACCCGATGCCAGCCCGGCTCGAACATTTGTGGCAGGAGACTGAGGGCAAACTCGCGGGCGGGGGGCCTTACTCCGAGGGTGTTTACGAGGACATGAACGAGGTCATCTGTCTCCAGCTTTACTGGCAAAAGTCCCGCACAACCGAGGAGATCGTAAAGGAATACCTGGCCTTCGAATACTCACCCGATGAGGTGGACGAACTTTGGGAAGCAGTGCGATTATTGGAGGCGACATGGCTTCAACGTGGACCGGAGTCCACAAGGGCGTTCGCGCTTCTCCAGAAGGCCGAGGCAAGACTGACGCCGCAAGCCAAAGCCGCCTGGCGCTGGCGCATCCTTTACCTTCGGGGGTTGATCGACAGCGAACTGTTCGGCCACAACGACAAAATGGAAGGTGCCGTGCTTAGGAGCGCTTTTAACGAATTGACCAGGATATATCACGCCGAGAACGTTCATGGGATGCCGGTTAGGCCGCCGCAGGTGTCGCCGGCTGGACCTTAAACATTTTCCGGGCATGCCTGCCGAGGCGCAGCCTAGACAGCGGTTTCGATCAATCTGGCACGGTTGGCCTTCAAATACTCTTCTACCGCTGCAACGCCGCTCATTTGCGTCCTCACTGCTCGTTTTCCCCGTTCCTTCATTATCTTGTACGAGATTAGCCTTTTCCCTCGGTCCATGATTTGCAGGTAGCCATCCCCCGTTCGCCAGACCTGGCCCCTTGCCAATTCAGCTTCGGACTTTTTATGGTTGTTTTTCATGTAAACTGGATCAGCCATCACCCGGGCGAGCGGTTCAAACGCGAACACGTAGACCTGCGACATTTTCGCAACTTCCAAGCCCGGCGTTGCTGCTTTACCAAAGCACGCTTTAGCGGACCGCGAATAGTACTGATGCACCGCCGGGAAAGCGATGAGAAGGTAATCAAAAAGGATTAGAAGGCAATAACGCGGGCGCAAAGCACATCCTTAAGGGGCCTCTCGAGGACCTGAGAACACAAACGACGAAGCGTTTGTGGCTCGCTTTGTGACATGCTGTAAAGGAAACGCAGAGGCGGCCCAACTCGGACGTTGCTGGCGCCGAACGGAATCAGACTAACGATTCGATTCGGATCCGCGTTCGCCCGGGGATCCGCTATTTGGCGGCCCAGGTGATAATCACCTCCACAATCTTCGGGACCAGGAACAGCATGACGGAGCCACCGAGGTTCTTGCCCATGGCTTCCATGTCTCCTGACTTAAATTTGAGGGCGGCAATTCCCATAAAGAAGGGGGTAGCGGCGATTATCGCCCGGGGTCTTCTCCACGGCATTTGGAGCAATGTCTCTCCTGGCGTTTGAGAATCGCCTGCCGGCATTTGAACGCCCGGGTCTGGATTCTCATGGTTCGCTGCTGTTCCGGTGGGCAGGTGGATGACAGCTCCGAGGGCTTCAGAGTCGCCTCGCTTCTTGGCGTCGCGCCGCTTGAGCCGGCACCGTTCGCACAGCACCGAACGTTGTTGGTTGTTGGCAAAGGTGATTCGGTAAATGGGCCACTCGGAGGGGTCTTTCTTCCAGATCCTGGCTGCCCGCACCGCCCCCACCAGGAGTGGGTGGTATTCCTTGAGGGCAGGGTGGCGAAACCGTTCGCGCGCAAACTGGCCCGGCTGCTTCACGAATTCGCCAACGAACGCCCATTCTCCATTATAGGTCTTCGAGGTGAGATGAAGTGCCCTAGTTCTAGCGGGATTTGGTCGAGCTCGCCACCCGGACTTCAGAGGCGCATTAGCCTTCCTATGTCACACCGGCCGTTAGCGATCCAAACCGGCAGACCATAAAATGGTTGCGCCGCAGGTTCCCCGTGGCCTGGAATTGCCCGTTAAACATCTTCCCCAATCCCATCGCCGGTGACCTTTATTTTTAGCCAGCTTGCAGGAGAGCTGTTGCTTGAACGAACCTTGCCGGGTGCTTCGCATGATGTAAAATGAATTGTTGCAATCAGTTCCTTTTGGCAGTACCAAGGCAAACAAGAAGCGCATGCAAACACGGAACATTTTGAGCTTGGCTATTTTACTGACAGGGTGTGCGGGGGTTTCGCACAAGCCGATCCCATATACGCAGATCTCGGGGACGACTTCAGCGGACGCCGCCATAAAGGCAAACGCGAGCGCGGACGAGAAGGCGAAAGGCATTCGATATTACCAGACCTCTCCTTACTTGTTGGTGTATTCAGACGGCAAGGGGGGAATCGGCTGGAAAATCTATTATTTGCCTGACCAGACCCGCAAAATGAGCGCCGAACCGTATAACTTCCTGTCGAAAGTGAAGGCCGATTTGACGTTCTCCAACGGCATGCTGACCGATTCCACAGCGGATATAGATGCGACCACCTTGCCCAAGGGTATCATCAGCGCGGTGGAAAAACTCCTGCCGTCGTTGCTGGCAGCAGCGGATCAACCACCGCATGAAATTCCGCCCCCTCGACTGTACAAGATTGTAGTCAAGGGGGGCGAGATTATCCTGGCCGGCAGCCCCGGTGACCGCACCATCAGAGTAACCGGCACCACTGGAAACTGAGGGGAACATGGAGAAATACTTGAAAGCGTTTGTGCCGTGGCTCGCTGGGCTCGTTCTCTGCGCGGTCAGCGGCTGCACTCAACTCACGGTAAAGAGAGTCGCCCCGGAGTCGGCCGATCAAGGGATCCGCTATTCGTTGCCGAAACCCTTCGTGCAGGTTACTCCGCAGCCGGATGGTTCGGTGACTGCGGACATCGTTTTCCTTCCCGATTCCGACAACACGTACGCGATCCAGGCCGATTCGTATTTGGCTGCTCACACGTTGACCGTTTCCGCCGCCAATGGGCTCCTGACGAAAGTGAGTTGGAATGGAGATTCCTCGGCGGTGGTGGCTCAAGGCGTTCAATCGGCCGAAGCCGTCGCTCAACAGCAGCAGGAGGCCGCGAACAAGGTCAGCGCTGACAAAGCATCGAAGCTTTCTGACGCCCAAAAAGCGGTGGATGATGCGCAGCTCGCTGCCGATACGGCCCAGGCGGATCTCGAATTGCTGATCGCGAATAACGCAAGCTCCGACTTGGTCCTGAAAGCAAAGCTGGCGTTGCAGGAAGCCCAGATTAAACTCGCCAATGCCAAAGCCCGTTTGGCAAGACTCAAAGGTCAGCCTTCAGGATCGTCAACCATATCCAACGGCGACAAGCCGGCGCCGCAAACCGACCCGGGGGAAAAGACAGTCGCCAACCAGAAGTACGTTTTTGGGCCTGTCCTGTTCGCTGTAAACGAATGGAGAGAAAACAACACTCCTATGGTGAAACTCCAAGCCACGGGCGCCACTCCAACCGCTCCCAAAGATGCGCAGCCCATGTATCCGACGGTCCCGCTGCCGAAGGCCGACGTCAAGGCGCCGGAGTTTTTCCCAAAAGGGGTCGAAGGTGTGCATCCGGACAAGGATGGAAACATGCAACTCCTCATTGTATCGACTGGCCCGGTTTCTTCCGTTGATCTCAAACAAACCAAGCTGAAATTGGGCGGCGCGGTTCAATCGCTGCCCCCTATCAGCCTCGAGACCGCAACTACCATCCGAGTGGATTTAAAGGGCTGTGCTGCGGGTGATTACGAATTGCAGCTTTTCTACAGTTACCGGTCGCAAGACCCCTCACACGACTCCACAGGGGAACACACTCTAAACTTCAAAATTCCGAAGTAGTTCTATGGCGACCATGATTCGCTGCTACCTAGGGACTTACAACCTTACCACCGCGCTGCCGGCAACCATTAGCCTGAACGGGAGACCCCCCTCCGCCTATTTTGCCGAGGCATCTTCGCGGGCTAATCGCACACCGGACATCAACCTGATTCTGGATAGCTCCCGACAAACCAGGATTCTAAATGCCGATTCTCCAGGACAGCCCACCGAACTGTTCTGGCTGAATCGCGCCTTGCGCGGGTTGATAGGAGATGCTGATGGAAAAGTTCCCGGCAACACGATCGGCCTGCTCTTCGCGGACCATTACGCTCCCGATCCCGATATGTTCGGTCTCATGTTTACGCGAGGCTTTTCGGACGGAGGAGACATCTTTGCCAAACCGCCACGCGTCGGTGCGGTAGTGTTTGCCGGCGCGATCCGCGAAAAGAGGAAACAGGATACGGACTATGCTGACCAGGTGGGCTTCGATTCCATTCATGAGCTGGGACACATATTCAACCTTTGGCACGTTTCCGACCCGGTGAACCTGATGAAAGTGAGCGATCCCGACCAAGTATATGGACCGCCTTTCAGTTTTGTCAAAGCAGAGGCAGATTTCTTGAGCCAGTGTTCGACCTCTCCATTTGTCCTGCCGGGCGGCAGCGACTTTGAAGACCGCGGGGACCTGCATGTCGGCGATGATGGTAGCGCTAGCGATCTTCCCGTCGGCAAGGCCGTCCTCCAGCTGAGCATTGGCATCAATCAGCGCGAGTGTTTCTTTTTCGAACCCATAGAGTTGGACATCCGATTATCCGTCCGGCAGGGGACCAGGAAAAGCTACCGCATACCTGACCAGATCGACCCCGGTTACGAAAGTTTTGTGATTTGGATTACTGACCCCACTGGCGAGCGACGTCGGTACCGCCCGACTCAGTATTATTGTCGGAGCACCAAATTCCGGAACATCGGACCAAAGAGCCCGTTCGAGCGAGACATCACCATCTTCGGCGGAGCTGGGGGTTACACCTTCCGCAAGGCGGGCCTCCACCGCGTACAGGCCGTCCTGAGGCTGCCGCAGGGCAAGCCGCTGGCTTCCAATAAGCTGGAATTCATGTTGCTCCCATCCCAGCCGCGATCCGCTCACTACCGCAGTCTCCGGACCCACCTGACTCACCAGGACGCAGCCTCCCTCCTGTATTATCGAGCCGCGCCGGCGAATGGCAGAGGGATTAAGAAACTGGAGGATTTCTGCCGAGAGCTTCCCAAAGCTCGGGCCAGTGCTGCCTGCCACTATGCCCTCGGCCGGGTGTTCCTTGCACATGCTCGCGTCCAAACGCGCCGCCACTGGGTCGAGACTTATCGAAAGTGCGCTCACGCCCATCTGGCACGGGCAGTCGATTCTCAGCATTTAGCCGGTCATCGCCGAGTAATCGCCGAACGTTTGCTCAAACAGAGCACATGATGCACCGGCGGGTGGAGTTTTATCGGCGGACCACGTACGCCGGAGCGCTCCAAGAGGCTAGTCATCGGGATGTGAGCTGGAGCAGGCGGCGCAAACCCTCTTAGACGGCGCGGGCAAGAGTATTGGTCAGCAGGGCCGACCTGAACCAGTTGGCGAAAGGACCCCGTTACGATCAAAATATTTAGTAACACCGCATCCGCTGGGTGGCTGCAACATGGGCAACACGCCAGATCACGGTGTTGTTAATCACAAAGGCGAGGTCTTTGGTTACAGAAACCTTTATGTGGCTGATGCCGCCATCATCCCGGAAGCGCTAGGGGTCAATCCTTCGCGCACCATCGGAGCGCTTGCCGAGAGAATTGCCAAAATCATAATAGCCGAAGGACGATGAATTCGGTTCAACCGGATTCGTGACCTTCTTGCTTAACGAGATAATCCTGCCGATCATATTGGGAATTTGTGATACTTCCTTTCCTCCTGCGGTTCGCAAAGAGCCAAGCTGTCGTCTTAGCACTCTGGCGAGGTTCAGTCCTGACACAGGGAAACAATGGGCATTCCGCTGATTCGGATGGTAATCTTGCTTGAGGTTATTTGCGGTTCACCGATTATCAGATGAGAAATGGAAAAACCGGTGCTTTTTTTTGCTTTTGCGAACGATCGTACGGACGACCGTCGCTTCCTTCGGAACCTCACCGAGGAACAGCGCGCCATAGAGGAAGCGCTGGGCGGCTGCGCTTCGGCATGCGATCCAGTATTCCGTCCAGGCGCCAGACTCGAGGACGTCTTCGACACGTTTCAAAATGCTGCTTACTCGCGGAGGATTGTCGTCTTTCATTTTGCCGGCCACGCCGACGGTTCTGCACTCGTCCTCGAAAAGGAGGGGCGTTTGATCCAACCCGCCGAGGCGGGGGGGCTCGCGGAATTTCTTGGCCAACAGCAAGGGCTGAAAGTTGTATTCCTCAACGCCTGCGCGACGCGCGCGATTGCAGACGAGCTGCTCGGTCGAGGCGTGCCCGCAGTAGTGGCGACATCCCGTGCCATTAAAGACGACGTGGCGCGTAAATTCTCCGCGCGATTCTTTCGAGGATTGGCGGCGGGCAATTCAATCGAAGAATCGTTCAATGCGGCGGCCAGCGAGATTCGCGCGGAAGCGGGTGACAAGCTCGATGCTTCCTTGCGCGGCGCAGAACCCGGGGGGCGTGATAGTCTGTTTCCTGGATGTAAGGTCGAAATCGACCAATTGCGCAGTTTTCGTGAGTGGCCGTGGCGGTTGCTCACGGCGGAGGGCGAGAAGGGGCGTTTGGCGCGCGCATGGAGTCTGGCCGAGCAGGATCCGCTTTTGGGTGTTCCCCCACTTCCTCCGGGACTGGCGCCGCCCGTCCGTGATCGCTCGCCGTTTCGGGTTCTGGCCAGATTCAGCAAAGAGGATGCACCCATTTTTTTCGGGCGTGGACGCGAAATACGCGAGCTTTGGCGTGTGATCAGTGAACCGCACCGCGGGATCGTGCTTCTTCACGGGCCTACCGGAGCGGGAAAGTCATCGCTGTTGGAGGCAGGCCTCATTCCCCGGCTTCAAAAAAGGGCGGACGGTGGCACGCATGAGGTCGTTTGTCTCCGCAGAAGCAAGACCGCCGGTCTCACCGGCGATCTGCTGGCCGCTCTGCGCGAGCGCGCGGGACGTGATGGCGATATCGCCGCCCTGTGGCACGCCATCGAGTTAAGGGGTGCCCCGCTGTTAGTCATTTTGGATCAGGCGGAGGAAACTTTCACCCGTCCGCGTGATGATCCCGAGGCGGAATGGCGGAACCTCATTGAGGTTTTGGCTCCGTTGTTTGGCCCGTCGGCCCAGTTACCGACCGGAAAATTGGTCATTGCCTTTCGCAAAGAGTGGTTTCCCGAGATCGAGAAACGGATACGGACGCTGACGACCGCTTACGGCGCATACTTGCTTGCTCCTCTTGATCAGAAAGGAATTGTTGAGGCCGTCGAGGGCTCGGTTCGCAATGACGAACTGCGCGCACATTACGGCCTCACCGTTCAGCAGGGCCTGGCCCTGCGCATCGCCGATGACTTGCTCAAGGACCGTGACTCAGCCATCGCGCCGACACTTGAGGTGTTGCTCTTCGACCTGTGGCAGGCCGCTGGAGCCGAAGCTGCGCAGCGCAGTCATTCCACACGCGAGCTGACGCTTGCACTCTACGAGCCGCTTCAGCGCCGCGGCACGACGTTGCGGAGCTTTCTTTACCGCCAGCTCGCTCAGATTGGAGAAGGCATGGATACCACTTGGCGCCTGCGCGTCTGCGAAAGTGGACTCGCGCTTGACATGCTCGCATTTCACACGACGCCGGTCGGCACGGCCGAGCGCCGTACGCGTGCCGAGGTTAGCAGCGCCTACCAGCACTTAAATGAAGGATTGCTTGACTCGTTACTCATGCGGCTCGACGCTCTCAGCCTTCTCTCACAGCCGGTCGGCGTGACCGATCCCGCTCAGCGCATCACTCGATTGGCACACGACGCACTCGGTCCGGTGGTGCGGGAGGCCTTCGACAACTCCGACCTGCCCGGCCAGCGCGCCCGCCGCATCGTGGACACGCGCGTGCGCGACGCCGCGGCGCAGGCCGGCCTCACAGATTACGCTGATTTGCCTGACCGCTGCGACAAGCTCGCCGCTTGGATTGGCGACCATCCGAGCGACGTCGTTTTGGATGATCTGGATTTTGCCATCGTGCGGAGAGGCCGTGAGGGAACGCGCAATTGCCAGCAGGCCGAGGCCGCGCTTCTAAGAGTCAGTGAGGATGCCCAGAGGCGTCGCCAGCGATTCGGCGCTCTTTTGCGTAAAGGAGCAGTCACTGCGGTCCTCGCCATCGGGGTTCTGGCGGCCCTTGCAACTTGGCAATGGAATAGAGCTGCAACGGCTAACAGAGGTTTGAACGGAGCCAATGACACCCTGAAGCGCACCAACGCGGCCCTTGAACATCAAAAAGACGAGGCCAAGTCGCAGGAACTCGCTGCCGAGTCGTTCAGTTACCAAAATAAGGATCCGCAACTGGCGGCGCTGCTGGCAGCCGAATCGGCAAACGTGGCACCGACGATTGATTCCCTTTCCGCTCTTATGAGCATTGCGTATAATCACGATCCCCAGCCCCGATTTCGAATATCAACTCCTCAGATTTCTGCATTTGCCAGGTCTCCTAAGGAGGAGTGCTTCGCGACGGGCCACTCGAATGGCTCGATAAGACTGTGGGACGGTTCAAAACCACACCAAAAGGCAGTGGTATTAAACCGGCCGGGTGCAAAAGTAACCCACTTGGCGTTTGATGCTCGCGGGGCGCTACTCGCGGCTTCCTATCAATCTATTCCTCTAGATTACAGCACTAATACTGCCGAACTCGTTGTACTGTGGGAGGTTGCCAAGGAACAATCATTCCGAACTATTTCGTGCCCCGGATCAGTTAGCTATATTGCATTGCTGGAAGGTGGTCAGACATTGCTGACCGTAGCCACGACGTTGGGCACTTCGCACGCGCGAGTGTGGAACACGGAAACGGGCGCGCAGATAGGCGGGCCGAGTCCGTTGGGATGGGCACCTGCATGTAATGTTACAAAGGATGGCTCGATGCTTGGAGTTGGCGACAACGACCGGAAAATCCAATTCTTTAGCATTCCTGCACTTTCGCCGGTTGCGATGTCGGCTAGTTACAATTCGCCGGTGACTACCTCAATTTTTGATTCGGGCGGCCAGGTATTTATTACGGGTCATGCCGACGGCTCAATTCATTTTACTGAAGTCTTTACGAACTCAACATCGAGCCAACTCGATAAACAGGACGGCAGTTCCGCGCCTAAGTCAATGGTGGGACATAAAGGCAAAGTCTCCAGCCTTTCGCTCCATCCCAGCCTCGGCATTCTGGCGTCTGGTGGCTACGACGGGACCATACGACTTTGGCATGTTAACAGGCACCAGCCACTGGTGCCTCCTGACAAAGCTAGCTGGGGCGTCGGTACGGGAATTGAATCGTTTACAGGCGCACTTGTCGATACCGAGTTCCTTGAGAGCCCTGAGCCTCATGGCGTCCCTGTCCTGTTCGGCTTTGAGCCGGACGATCTTGAATCTCCGTGGGCTTTCGACAGACCAAATATGAATGTGGCCTTCACGGGTGACGGGAGGTCACTGGTGTCCACCTTCTACGAATCTCAGGTCCAGATTTGGGAACTTCCAGTCGGGAAGCCATTGCACCAATGGAGACGTGGGCCGGGAGAGGCACAAATTGCTTCGGACGCGGATGTTGTTGCCAACTACAAGGGATCAACTGCCATCGTAACTTCCCTTGCCGGGCAGCAATATTGCCAGGCAAATCTTGGAATGCCGATTTCAGAAGTCAGTCTTGACCAGTTTGGTCATACATTGCTAGTAGCCAGCAAGCAGCTCTTGCAAGTCTTCGATGTCGGTTCGGCCAAGCCTGTTTCGCCTCTGCTTCCTTCGGGAACCGCTAGCGCTCTTTCCGCTGACGGAAAAATGGTTTGTGTTGCTACAACTGACAACGCCATCCGTGTTTCCGACGTGCGAACCGGCCATCTCGTTGGCAAAGCAATGTCCGCAGGTCCCGGTTCGGTATATTGCCTGGCCTTTGGTTCAGGTGGACGCCGTTTGGGAGCAGGAACGGACACCGGGTCAGTATACGTTTACGACATTTCGAGCGGCAAAGAACTGTATCATGTCGGTGAAACCACCAACTCAGTTGCGATAATCGCGTTTGATTCGGCTTCCAATTTGCTTGCCTCTGCAGACAAAAGTGGCATATATGTGTGGGATTCGAGCACTGGAGGGCGGCGGACGCCTGTGCTCGCCGTCCCAAGCGAACCAATCGTGTGCTTGAGGTTCTCGCATGATGGGTCGCTTCTCGCTGCTGGATTTGATGATCACACGATTCGTTTATGGCACTTACCCTCCGGTCAACAAGTTGGGCCGGCGCTTGACGCCCACCAATCGGCATTGTCGGTCGGGTTCAGCCTTGATGACAAGACTTTGTCCGCGATCACACCTGATCTTCCCCCACAGCGATTTGCCCTATCTGCATCCTTGTTGACGGAAATGATTGCGGACCGCACCGGGAGGAACTTGACTTACCGGGAGTGGGAACGGTATCTAGGAACAATGCCATACCGAACGACGTTCCCGCAATTCGGCGTCCACGAAAGCGTGTTGAACGAAGCCGAACGGCTTGCCACCGAGGGACGGCGCGAGGAGGCTCTGCATTTGTATCGAACCGCGCAATCGCTTCAACCTTCTTTGAATATCGATCCGGAGAAAGCCGTCGAGCTAATCAGATTGGTTGTGGATGCTGAGAGCAAGGCGCGAAAAGGGGAAGTTCAAGCAGCGATCTTGTCGTTTACCAATGCAAAGGCCCTGGGTTGGAGCGATTCGACAAATATTGAGGGCCTAGCGAAGGCGCTAGCGGCCGAAGCGCTCACCTCAAAAGGTTACCAACTCGCTCAACTCAACGAAACCAAAGAAGCGGCACAAGTCTTCGACGAAGCACGACCGTTTATAGACGGCGCAAATCCTCCTGCCAACTTCTTTGTTGCAAGGATAGAGAAGGAATTGTTGCAATTCGGCTCTGCAAGTTACGCTCGGCACGTTGCGGTTTAATCGCTCGTAAATGCGGCCGAGGATTTTGCACGGCTTGGGCGTGTTGGAGAGGCGGCGGAACGGTTTGAGGCGGCGGGAAATTATGATTCGGCTTATGCGGTCGATCCGACTAATCGTGCAACGAAACTTGCTGTCAACTTTCTGTTAAGGGAGGGCAATGAAGCTCTTGCGCGAGACGAAATAGATGATGCCAGGCGTCTATTTCTTCGCGTTAAGGAGTTGACTGGAGATAGGTCGTTCGATCCAGACAAGAAGATTAACGGCGTTCTGGCGGAGATCCAGAGGAGGCGCGCAGTTGAACAAGCGGAGTATGGAGATCTTGAACGAGCAGTAAAAGAATTCGATGCTGCGGAAAAACTGGAGGAATTGCCTCCTACCGAGTCGAAACGGATAAGGAACGAGATACAAACCAAAGCGCATCTTTCACATGGGAAGTCACTTGCTGCAGACGGTAAAATGGAAGCCGCAGTACGAGAATTTCAGGCGGCTCTTGCCTTAGACCCATCACTACAACTAGAACCAGAGGCTGAGGCAAAACAAAGCCGGCTGAGGTCAATACGCGCGCGCGCAAGGGAATTGTATGACAAATCCAAAAGGGTAGAAGCTATTGAGATGCTCAAGAACCTATGGGCGGTTGACCCGGAGATTTCGCTGGATAACGAGCTTATTGTATTAACGAGTCCTATGAAAGAAAGCCCAGGGCAGGAAGACTTGCTGAAGTACCTTGGAGAAGCGCAGGAAAAGGCCTTCGTTATAACACCTTTGGGTTCATGGCAGTGGGCAGCGAGACTTCCAAGCGTTGACGCAGCCGTGACGGAAGCCATGGAAGGTGCGCGCAAGCGTTACGGAGGAAATGAAGCCTTTGTCTATGCAAAGGGGAACACAGTTGTAGTTGAGAACCGAGACCTTGAAGAGATGCAGCAGCTTCTCAAAAAAGGCACGAAATGATCCCATGCGTCACAGGCGTGGCTCATGCAAATTAGATTGGCACGCGCCGCTAGCGACATTATCGTGCGCGAGATTTAAATTAAGGGTCAATGTATGATTGAACAAGTCTTGAATCAAGGGTTCGTGCTTGAGCAGATGGAGCGCGCGGCAAAGGAACTGGGCAAGCCCGTCAATGACCGTCGCGGTGACGATCCGCTCGCGAAATTTTCCGATGCCGAGCGCGCCGCGGCGCTCGCTGAAGTGCGGGACGCCATGGCACGTGAGCATGCGAACGGCGGAACGCTCTACGAAAGCTTCGATCGCGGCGCTCAGCGTCAAAGCGAGGCGCCACTGAACGACTTTGCCTTTTTCAGCCACGATCCCATTATCAGCATCGCACAATCAGCCATCGAACAATCGCTGCTGGCCGCCGATAAACACCGCATCGCCAACGGGCAGCCGAGCCTGCTCGAACAACCGACGCAGGCGGACGATCGCCGGGGCGGCGTAGCGCCATCGCCGATAACCGGCGCACGGATTTGCGGGCTGGTTGAGAGCCGGCGCGCGGCCGATGGGCGGCGGCTTTTTGGGGCTTTTAGCCAAACCGATCCGCGCTGGATTGCGAGCTGGATTGCGGAAGGAATCGCCAAGTTTCGTAATCCGCTGAAATTCCCGAAGGACCCGGCGCCTCCGGTGGCACTGAGGGATAAAGCGCGGCTCGTTCTGGTCGGCGACTGGGGCAGCGGAGTCCCGCGTGCGCTGAAAGTTGCGAACGCAATGAAGCCATGGATCGCGGATGGACAACGTGATGGATTTGAAACGCACGTCGTGCATCTCGGAGATGTTTATTACTCGGGCTGGGCTGGCGAATACCGTGATCGATTTCTCAAGTATTGGCCCGTCCAAACATCGGATGCCGCCGCGATTGCCTCGTGGTCGCTCAACGGCAATCACGATATGTTTTCGGGCGGACACGATTTCTTTGGCACACTGCTGACTGATCGGAGATTTGCCCGGCAAAAAGGGTCTAGTTGGTTCAGCTTCACGCACAAGCACTGGGAAATCCTTGGTCTGGACACCGCGTTCGCCGATCACGACCTGTGCGGCGATCAGCCCCAGTGGGTGATCGACAAACTCAGCGGCGCGAAGCCCCGAAAGGGAATGCTGTTGAGTCATCACCAGCTTTTTAGCGCTTACGAGCATGATGGTCCCAAGCTGGCCGAAAAATTACACGGAGTGCTCGAGGCCGGGTTGGTGCGCGCGTGGTTTTGGGGACACGAGCATCGCTGTGCCTTTTACGCGCCGCACCTGGGGGTGGAATATGCCCGCTGCATTGGCCACGGTGGCGTGCCGGTCTATCAGTTTCGCACCGACAACGATCCCTATAAATATCCCGCGACGTATGAATTCCGCGACGCATTTCGAACCTTTCCTCTCAGTCCAGAGCGCTGGGCGCTTTTCGGCTTCGCCGTGCTTGATCTCGCACCCGACGGGAACGCAAGTGTCAGCTACGTGAATGAAAACGGCACGGTCCATAAAACTGAAGTATTCTCATGAATGTCGACCCCACATTTATTCCGGCCGCCCGCCTGCTCAAGATCGAGGGCGGCATGCATGACATCCTTCGGTCCATCACTCAGCGCGAATGGAAAGAGCCGGACTGCGACGCGATCGCGGTCCACACGCATTTCACCGGCGGTTGGTATCTCTTCGAGCCGCGCTTCTTTTTCCAACGCGCGCGGGAATTCCTCGACTTGAGCAAGTCGCAGCAGACGCTCAAACATTTTCAGGACATCTTCGACATTCACGAATACCGCGCCCTCCCTGAAGTTTCCCCTGGCATAAAGGCAACGGCTCCGGCAATAGTTCTCGTCCCGGGAAATGCCCTTCACGGCGCCTGGATGCGCCCCACCAAACTTGATACTGACGACGTCGATGTAATCCGTGGCGCGGCGGAACAGAAAGACAGCGCCTTGCGTCGCACGCCGCACATGGATTTTTCGACAGCGCCTCCCATGGCTCCGGGCAGTGAGTTCGAAGTGGAAGTGTTCGCCGACGACTCTGTGTCATCGCCGGACGAAGAAATCGACTTGATCGTGCTCCCCGGCACGGCCAATGAATTTGAGCTGTCGGTCTGGCTTGCGCGATCTGCGGAACTGGAAGTGATCGGCCCCAACGATCTGCCGCTACGCATCGTCCGTGACGAGGCTCGCTCAAGCTCCGCCAAATTCCGCGTAAAAGTTCTCAACGAGGCGCAACTTGGCCGCCTGGCCGCGCTTACCGCCTCTTTTTCGTACCAAGGCAGGCCGTGCGGACGCGTCACCCGCTCCGTGCTGATCGGCGCGCCTGGAACGGTGGCCCCGGCGGAGGCGGAAGCGCGCACCCGCGACTTTTCCGGCGGCGTGCGCGTCGAGAACAATCCGCCACCACCGGCGGACCTCATAATCGTTGTAGCGTGTCCTGATGACAAGGCAGATCACTACGACGTCAAGGTCACTACGCCTTGGCTCGATGACTTCAAGAAAGGTGTATCGAAGCCATGGCCATTGCCGACTGCGGCGGGTGACATGGTGCGTGGCAAGATGGCGAATTTCACCAAGGGCGGCATCTCCAACAAACAACGGCTTGACAACCTGCTTGGCGCCGGACAGGAGCTTTTTGAAGCGTCGCCAAAGCATTTCCGCGACGCGTTTTGGGAACTCATTCGGCGGAAGGCCCCGCTCAAGACCATTTACATCCTTTCCGAGGAACCGCACGTCCCTTGGGAACTTATGGTGCCTGTCCCCGAACCGGGCGACGACGATGGGCGGGAGTGGAAGCCCCTCGGCGTGGAGTTCGCCATCGGCAGATGGGTGCATAAAGGCCACCTCTCGCCGCCCGGTTCCGTTTCTTTGAAGTCCGCGTGCGTGCTTGCGCCCGACTATAAGAACAGTCAACAAACCGTGTTGGAAAATGCCGCCGCGGAGTCCGCTTACGTTTGTGAGAAATTCGGTGGCAAGCCCTTTACTCCCGCACGTTACCAGGCAATTCGAAACCGGATTTCGACGGAAATGGCACCCCTGTTTCATTTCGTCGGGCACGGTAGCATCGTCAACGAGAACGATGAACAGTTCGCTCTCGAACAAGACGAAACGTTCAGCGCGACCGAAGCCCGAGGCATGGCAAGTTTTCGCGACGCCATCCGCAAGATGCGCCCGATGGTCTTTCTCAACGCATGCGAAGTAGGGCGGCCCATTCCCACGCTGATTGGCGCAGGCGGATTTCCACGCACGTTTGCGCAACTTGGTGCCAGTGCAATCGTCGCGCCGCTATGGAGCGTGCGCGATGGATGCGCGCACAAAGTAGCCGTCGCGCTTTACGATGCGGTACGCGAAGATGCGGGCTCAGGCGTCAAGCCCCGCTCAGTATGCGAAATTCTGCGCGGCATCCGTGCACGGGCTTATTCGGGGGAGGACGAAGGCGAAGACAGTTATGCGGCGTACTGTTTCTATGGCGATCCGTTTTTTGTGCTGAGTGTGCCATCCACCGCTATGGCCAACAATCCAACGCCATGAACTGGAACCAACCGTGGCGGTGATTCCTCTTTGATGCGCGAGCCTTGGTGAGAGGCCAATTCCAACCTCCGGCCCCTCCAGAATCTTAGCCGGTGAAGCGGAGAAATGGGATCGGCACGAACAAAGCGTTGGAAAATACGGCGACGGTCGGTTTTCAACCCTCGCCGCGCCGGGTGCTCAGAAGTCGAAGGTGGATCGGATTCGGCCGAGTTCAAGGCGTCAGTTCGCGTCGCGAATCCCAAAGCAGCCGGCGTTCCAAGCCAGCCCAAAGTCGGCGGTACCCTGTCACAATCCTGACCTATCCGTGCAGTATGGAGGCGGGATGCGGATTCCGATGAAAGCGGACACCTGTTCCAATCCATATCGGACACCATTCCGGGCCTGTCGGACAGTTGTCGGAGCGAAGCGACGCTCTGAGGGAGTCATAAATGGGTGTCCGACAGGAGTCAAGGTTTTGCCATCGGTTTCGTGTTGATTCGGAGTCCCTCCGAGGGGCGACGATTGGGTCGTCAACTCCCGGGTGCCCTCGCGCCGTCTATTCGGGCGGGCGGTGAGCGGCGGGAACGGACTCTCGAACTCCAGTTCGCGTTCCCGCCGGTCGCTACGCGTAACGGACTCACCTGCCCGCCCGAATAGGCGCGCCTCTGATTGCCGAACTTTAATCTTCATGTTCCGCAGGAGACGTTTTGCCCTTTCGCATCGATTCGCCTTTGAGTTCGATCCGATAGGCGTTGTGGACCAACCGATCCAGAATGGCATCGGCCACCGTGGCATCCGCAATAATTTCGTGCCACTGATTGACCGGGAACTGGCTGGTAATGAGGGTGGCTCCCTGGCCCTGGCGGTCATCGAGCACCTCCAGGAACTCGCGGTAGAGTTTTCCCGGAACACTGGCAATGCCGAGATCATCAATTATCAGCAGCGGAGCTCGGGCCAGCTTCTTGAGCCACTGGAACAGGCTTCCATCGGCACGGGCACTCTCCAGCGCCCGGAAGAACTTGGGCGCGTAGAAGTAGAGGGTCCG
>Ga0187880_1000487_pt1 | contig 33190 bp, 30 predicted proteins | sample June2016WEW_19_4_FD_132998 | JGI IMG/M metagenome (GOLD analysis project Ga0187880, IMG submission 132998) | Peatland microbial communities from SPRUCE experiment site at the Marcell Experimental Forest, Minnesota, USA - June2016WEW_19_40 | ecosystem: Environmental > Terrestrial > Soil >... | reverse complement strand
GGTCTCCTCGTCTGCGGTCGACGCGAGGATCATCCGCCTCATGATCGGCAGGCGGTCGTCTCCGAAGAACATGTGCTCGGTGCGGCACAGTCCGATCCCCTCGGCTCCGAGCCGGCGGGCGTTTGCCGCGTCGTCGCCCGTGTCCGCGTTGGCCCGCACGCCAAGCCGGCCCGCACGGACCTCGTCGGCCCAGCTGAGCAGCTTTGTCAGCTCCGGGGGCGCCTCGGCGGCGATTAAGGGCGCGGCGCCGAGGACGACGGTGCCTTCCGAGCCATCGATCGAGATCACATCGCCCTCACGAACGACGGTGTCGCCGACCCGGAAGAGCTTGTCGGCGGCACTGATCCGCAGGGCTTCGGCGCCGACCACAGCCGGCTTGCCCCAGCCGCGGGCGACAACGGCGGCGTGGCTCACGAGGCCACCCCTGGCCGTCAAGATGCCCTCGGCGGCGAGCATGCCGTGCACGTCCTCAGGGGAGGTCTCGTTGCGCACGAGGATGACTCGCTGATTGTTGGCAGCGGCGACGGCGGCGTCGTCCGCCGTGAAGCACACGGCTCCGACAGCGGCGCCGGGCGAGGCGGCGAGGCCTTTGGCCAGCACCGGCAAGGAGTTGTCGGCGAACTGCGGGTGCAGCACTGCCTCGATGTGATCGGCGGTCGTGCGCTGCAGCGCCTCGGCGTACGTGAGGGCGATGGCCGGGTCGTCGACCATGTCGACTGCCATGCGGAGGGCTGCTCGTCCGGTGCGCTTGCCGACGCGGGTCTGCAGCATCCAGAGCTTGCCCTGCTCGATGGTGAACTCGGTGTCGCACATGTCCCGGTAGTGCGCCTCGAGCCTGGCGAAGATCCCCATCAGCTCCTCGTAGATCGTGGGGAACCTGCTCCCGAGCGCCGAGAGCGGCTCGGTGTTGCGGATGCCCGCCACGACGTCCTCGCCCTGGGCGTTGACGAGGAAGTCGCCGTAGGCGCCCTTGGCCCCGGTGGCGGGGTCACGAGTGAAGCCGACGCCCGTGCCCGACTGGTCGTCGCGGTTGCCGAAGACCATGGCCTGCACGTTGACTGCCGTTCCGAGATCGTTGGGGATGTGCTCGCGCAAGCGGTAGGCGACGGCTCTCGCCCCGTTCCAAGAGGCGAACACGGCCTCGATCGCGCCGCGAAGCTGGTCGATCGGTTCCTGGGGGAAGGGGCTCCCCGTCGTTCGCTCCACAACGCCCTTCAGCTCCTCCACGAGCCCTTGCAGGGCTGCCGCTGGCAACTCGGCGTCCGTGGCTCCCGTGCGCTCCTTGAGGGCCTCTAGAGGGCCGTCCAGCTCCTCCCCGGGCACCCCGAGGACGATGCGGCCGTACATCTGCACGAAGCGCCGATACGAGTCGAACGCAAACCGCTCGTCGCTGGTCTGCTTGGCCAGGCCCTCGACGGACCGGTCGTTGAGGCCGAGGTTCAAGACCGTGTCCATCATGCCCGGCATCGAGAACTTCGCTCCCGAGCGGACCGAGACCAGCAACGGGTCATCCGCGTCGCCAAGCCGGCGTCCCATACGATCTTCGAGCCTCGAGAGGTGCTCGGCCAGCTCCGCGTCGAGCTCGGCGGGCCATCCCGTCGACATGTACGCGCGGCAGGCGTCAGTCGAGATCGTGAAGCCGTGCGGCACCGGCAGGCCGAGCACCGAGGTCATCTCGGCCAGGTTTGCGCCTTTCCCACCTAACAGGTCCTTGAGCTCCATCGGCGCACGAGGATGCGCGTGGTCGAAGTCGTACACGTAGCCCATGGGGGACCTCCTAGAAGTCGTCGCGGCAGTCTGAGCCTAAACGACACCCGCTCGATGGCCCAAAACGAGCCGTCCCGCGTCCCAGCGGGAGCAGCGTGGTCAGCGTGCCGACCCTTCGCGGGCCCGCCTCAGCTGTCGAAGCGCCCGAGAAGGTGGGCAACGACGTCCTCGATCGGGAGTCGCGTCTGGTTGGTCGAGTCGCGATCGCGGACCGTCACCTGCTGATCCTCCAGGCTCTCGAAGTCGATGGTCACGCAGTAAGGGGTCCCGATCTCGTCCTGGCGCCGGTAGCGCCGACCGATCGACTGGGTCTCGTCGAATTCGCACATGAAGTGGCGCTGAAGCCGGTGCAGAACCTCTCTCGAGAGGGTGGCGAGCGTGTCCTTTTTCGAGAGGGGCAGCACGGCGACTTGATAGGGAGCCAGCCGTGGGTGCAGGCGCAGCACCGCCCGGCGCTCACCGCCGATCTCGTCCTCGTCGTACGCGGCCAGTAGGAACGCCATCATGGCGCGGGTGGCGCCCGCGGCCGGCTCGACGACATGGGGGAGGTAGCTCTCGCCCGTCGCCTGGTCGAAGTACTCGAGGGAGGTACCGGAGGTCTCCTGGTGAGCGCGCAGGTCGAAGTCGGTCCTGTTGGCGATGCCCTCCAGCTCACCCCAGCCCCATGGGAAGGCGAACTCGACATCGGTCGTCCCCGCGGAGTAATGGGAAAGCTCCTCCTTCTCATGGGGCCGCAGGCGCAACTTCTCGCTCGCGATGCCATAGCGCGTGTACCAGGCGAGCCGTTGCTCGCACCAGTACGCGTGCCAACGCGGGCTGTCAACGGGTGGGACGAAGAACTCCAGCTCCATGAGCTCGAACTCCCGGGTGCGGAACACAAAGTTGCCGGGAGTGATCTCGTTGCGGAACGCCCGCCCGATCTGGGCAATCCCGAACGGTGGCTTGCGCCTCATCGTGGTGAGGACGTTGAGGAAGTTCACGAACATGCCCTGAGCCGTCTCGGGCCGGAGGTAGGCGACCGAGGACTCGGCTTCGACTGGCCCGACATAGGTCTTGAACATGAGGTTGAAAGGCCGTGCTTCGGTCAGGTCCTTGGAGCCGCAGTTCGGGCACACGTCCTCTATCTGGTCGGCGCGCCACCGCTCCTTGCAGTTGCGGCAATCGACGAGGGGATCTGTGAAGGTCGCCAGGTGGCCGGATGCCTCCCAGACCTTGGGGTTCGTGAGGATGGCGGCATCGATCGGCACGACGTCGTCGCGCTCTTGGATCATGGCCCGCCACCAAGCCTCGCGGACATTGCGGAGCATGAGGGCTCCGAGGGGTCCGTAGTCGTACGTCGAGCGGATACCTCCGTAGATCTCAGCCGAAGGGAAGACAAAGCCACGCCGCTTGCACAGGTTGACAACGGCCTCGAACAGCCCGGGGTTGGTCGCGGACTCGGAAGGTGTCGGCATGGCGGCAGGTTACTTGCCCGCGACCAGCTGCCTCGTCGCCCCAAAGCGCGGGCCAACTGGCGCGCGACGGCCGACGCGCCCGCACCTCCGCGCGGGGCTAGGAAGCGAGCGGAGGCGCCCCTGGGGCGGCGTCCCCCTCCGCTTTGGCGCTTGGCGCCGCCGCGGCGCGCGACCCGGCGCCCTCGTCCGCCTCGCTCCTGGCGGTCGCGCCCGCCTCGCGGCTCGCCGCCTGCCCGCTGTCGGCAGCGTCGAAGTTGCGCGTATTCGCGCCGACCTGCCAACCGGCCGTCGAGATCTCGGCGCCCCGGTGCGCCGAGCGCACCCTCCGGTCGAGGTGATACTCGGTCGCGAGCATGGCCAGGCGCTCTGCTTCCGCGGTCGCCCGGCTCGGCGGTTGATCGAGTGCGCTGCGGAGACCACCGCCGAGAACCTGGCGGATCAGGCTCACCGTTTCGGCGCCGACGGCTTGGCCGCGGCGACAGGAACGGCAGAGGAACCCGCCTTCTCCCGGGTCGAATGCGACCAGCTCCGTCTCCGATCCGCACCCCGCACACTGCTCGAGCGAGGGGCCGACCCCCTCGAGCGCGAGGAGCTTCCAGAGGAACGAACCGAGGAGTGCCGGCGAAAGACGCTCGTCCAAGGCCCGCAAAGCCCCGACGAGCATCCGGAACATCTCCGGCATGGGATGGCGCTCCAGCGCGACATTGTCCACGACCTCGAGCATCGTCATCGCGACGGGGACCCGTTCGAGGTCCCCCCGGATGGCCTTGAAATGCTCGATGGCCTCTACCTGGCTCACGACGTCAAGCTCTCGCCCGCGCCAGCACATGATGGTCACATGCGTGATCGGTTCGAGGCGTCCGGCGAGCCGGCTCTTGGTCTTTCGGATCCCTTTTGCCACGGCGCGGACCTTGCCGTGCCCGGGGGTCGCGAGGGTCACTATCCGGTCGGCTTCTCCGAGCCGCATGGTTCGCAGCACCACGCCTTCGTCGCTGTAGGTGGCCAACTCGTCGATCAGCCCCTGAGCCGCGTCCCGAGCGCGATGAGCCCTACTCCTACGACGATCAGGACCAGGAGTGTGACGGCCGCCTCGTCGCCCATGACCGCGAGCGCCACGACGAAGGCGAACGCGGCGGTGCCCAGGGCAAGCCCGGAGATGACACCGATGTGGTCGCGGATCTGGAACTTTCCGCGGAGCTCGTCATTCACCCTCGAGCCCTCCGTAGCGGCGGTCCCGGCGCTGGTACTCACCGACGGCATCGAAGAGGTTCTGCCTGCGGAAATCGGGCCACAAGACGTCGGTGAAGACGAGCTCGGAGTAGGCGAGCTCCCAGAGCAGGAAGTTGGAGATGCGGAACTCGCCCGAGGTGCGGATCACGACGTCGGGATCGGGCATGTCGGGCCAGTAGAGCCGTCCTCGGAGAGCCTTCTCGTCGACCTTGTCCGGGCCGACGCCGTCGGCGACGATCTGGCGGACCGCGTCGATGATCTCGGCCCGACCGCCGTAGTTGAAGCAAACGGTGAGGGTCAGTCGCCGGTTCGACGCGGTGAGGGCCATGGAATCGTCCATGTGGCGGATGAGGCGACGCGGGACGCGCCAGTCCCTGCGGCCGGCGAAGCGTATGCGCACTCCCTTGCTGTTCAGGTCGTCACGATGGCGCGTGAGGATCCCTTCGTTGAAATGCATGAGATAGCGCACTTCGTCGGGCGGGCGCCGCCAGTTCTCCGTCGAGAAGGCGAACATCGTCAGCCACTCGACCCCCAGATCCAGCGCTCCCTCCACGGTGTCGAACATCGCCTCTTCACCCGCGGCGTGACCCTCGGTCCGCGGCAGGCCGCGTTGGCGCGCCCAGCGGCCGTTGCCGTCCATCACGCAAGCGACATGCTTGGGTATCCGAGTGGAATCGATGTTCGCGACAGCCATCGCGCCGAAGTTACTCCTGGTTCTCGCCCGATCTCTGCCCACCTCGCAGCGAGGGCTCGGCCCGGCGATATCCGGCCGCCCTTGGCTCGTGCGCGCAGCGCTTACTCGAGAGGTCCTATCTCTGACTCAACCGCTTCGATGAGCTCACCGGAGCGGACGAGCGCGATCGTCGCGTCGACGTCGGGCTTGAGGGCCCGGTCCTGGGCGAGCGTGGGCACGACCCGGCGCAGCGAGGCCACTGCCGCCCGGCTGGCCGGCGCGGCGAGCAAGGGCGCCCGCAGGTCGCAGGCCTGGGCGGCGGCGAGCACCTCCATCGCTATGGCCGCCTCGGCATCGCGGATGCATTCGCGCGCGTGGCGCGCGGAGATCATTCCCATGCTGACGTGGTCCTCCTGGCCGGCGGAGGACGTGATCGAGTCGACCGCAGCGGGGTGCGCCAGGCTCTTCATCTCCGACACGAGAGACGCAGCTGTGTACTGGCAGACCATGAACCCCGAGTTGACGCCGGCCTCACCGACGAGGAACGCGGGCAGGCCGTTCGAGGTCTTCGGGTCGAGGAGCCGGAAGAGTCTGCGCTCGGAGATCGAGGCGAGACCGACGCTTGCCGCGGCGAGGGAGTCGCAGGCGAGGGCCACCGGTTGGCCGTGGAAGTTCCCGCCGGACAGGATCTCGCCTGCCTCGGCCAGGACGACGGGATTGTCCGAGACCGAGGCGAGTTCGATCTCGAGCGTCTCCACGCTATGGCGGACCACGTCCCGGAACGCGCCGTGGACCTGGGGCGCGCAGCGGATCGAGTAGGCGTCCTGGACGATGTGGTCGCTCGTGCGGTGCGACGACAGGATGTCGCTGCCTTCGAGGAGCCGTATCAGGTTCCGAGCCGACGCCATCTGACCGGGATGTGGGCGCAAGGCCACGACCCGGGGGTCGAAGGCACGGTCGGTACCGAGGATGGCTTCGATGGTGAGGGCAGCCGAGATGTCCGCGACCTTGGCCAGACGACCCGCTCTGAAGGCCGCCAGCACCCCGATGGCGGTCATGGCTTGGGTGCCGTTGATGAGGGCGAGGCCTTCTTTGGCCTCTAGCACCAGCGGTTCGAGGCCGCAACGGCGGAGCGCTTCGCCTGCTGGGAGCTTCTCACCCGCCACGCGGACCTCACCTTCTCCGACGACAGGCAGGGCGAGATGTGCCAGTGGTGCGAGATCACCCGACGCGCCGAGCGAACCCTGCTCCGGCACGACGGGGAGGATGTCCCTGTCGAGCATCTCGATGAAGCGCTCGACGACCTCGCGCCGGACCCCCGAGTGGCCGAGGGAAAGCACGTGGGCACGCAACGCGAGCATGGCGCGGACCTCCTCGGCCGACAGCTCGTTGCCGACCGCCACCGCGTGTGACCTAAGCAGCCCGTGCTGGAGGGCTGTGGAGTGCTCGGGCGTGAGACGCACGTTCGCCAGGGCGCCGAAACCCGTTGTTACCCCATAGACGACCGCCCCGGCCTCCAAAGCCGCCACCACGACCTGCCGAGCGGCATCGACTCTTTGCAGGACGTCGTCGCCCACCGTCGCTCGCGCGCCCATGGCAATCTCGACAACGTCCCTGATCCTGAGCGGGCCGCCTAGTTTCACCGACGGGGACACGTCCACCAGGCGAGTATTGCATCGGGTGACGTCTGAGGCTCGTGGACCACGTTTCCCAGCTCACCCGCTCCCGATCGTTATGCTCCGGAGAGTGGCGGACCCGAGGATCCCGGAGGAGCTGTTTACCTCCCGGCTGGTGCTGCGCAGGTGGCGCCCCGCGGACCTGGACGCGCTGGCCGGGGTGTTCGCGCAGCGGGCGGTTTGGGAGTTCCCCTTCGACAGGGGCCTCACAAGGGACGAGACCGAGCTCCGGCTGCGCCGTTACCTCGAGACGTGGGAGCGCGACGGCTTCGGCAAGTACGCCGTCGAGCTGGCGAGCACCGGGGCTCTCATCGGCTACGCGGGCCTGGAAGTGGTCACCTGGTTCCACGAGATCGACGGTGAGATCGAGATCGGTTGGCGGCTCGACCCCGGGCACTGGGGCCACGGTTATGCCACAGAAGTGGCGCTCGCGAGCCTTGAGGTCGGCTTTGACCACCTCGGGATCGACCGCGTCGTCGCCGTCATCGAGCCGGCGAACGTGGCCTCTTCGCGACTCGCCGGTCGTATCGGGCTGCAAGCAGTTCGCGAGACCGTGGAACCCAAGTTCAGCAAGCTGCTCGAGGTCTGCGTAGTCGAACGGGAGCATTTCGCAGAGCTGCTCGGATCCCATGTCGCCGCTGCTGGCCCGGACGCGAACACCGGCTCCATCACGAGGGCCCCGGCCGGCTGATGTGCCCGAATGACGCCCCGGAGGGACGCGGCGCGTGATCAAGTACCTCGGCTCGAAAAGACGCCTCGTCCAGACGATCGCCTGCCTCGCCTCCGGTTGCGCTGCCTCGACCGCTGCCGACCTGTTCACCGGCACGACGCGCGTGGCCCAGGAGCTGAAGCGCCAGGGCGCCTTCGTCACGGCGGTCGACACGGCCACCTACTCAGAGGTGCTCGCCCAGTGCTACGTCAGTGCTGACGCATCGGCGCTGGACCATGGCGAGCTCGAAGAGGCGATCACTGAGCTCAACGCCCTCCCGGGCCAGAGGGGCTACTTCACCGAGGTCTTCTGCGAGAAGTCCCGCTACCTGCAGCCCCACAACGGCGAGCGCGTCGATGCCATACGTGACGCGATCGAAGAGCGCCACCGGGGGAGCTGGCTGTACCCCATCGTGCTCACGAGCCTGCTCGAGGCAGCCGACAGGGTGGACTCGACGACGGGCTTGCAGATGGCCTACCTCAAGCAATGGGCGCCGAGATCGTTCCTTCCGCTGTCGCTCCGGGTCCCCGAACTGCTCGCCGGCCCGGGTCGTTCCGTCCGCGCCGACGCCCGGGACGCGGCGGCGTCTATCGGCCCGGTCGATTTCGCGTATCTCGACCCTCCCTACAACCAGCACCGCTACTTCACCAACTACCACGTCTGGGAGACCCTGATCCGCTGGGACGCGCCCGATCACTACGGGGTCGCCTGCAAGCGGGCCGACTCGAGGAGCGCGGCGACCCGCAGTGACTTCAATTCGCGCCAGACCATGCCCGCTGCCCTCGCCGAGGTCGTCAGCACGATCGACGCGACCGTCGTGGTCGTGTCGTGCAACGACGAGTCCTGGCTCGGCCGCGACGACCTTGTCAACATGTGCGCCGTACGCGGACACGTCGAGCTTTTGGAGTTCGACTCGCGGCGGTACGTGGGCGCCCAGATCGGCATCCACGACCCAGCAGGCCACAAGGTGGGCCGGGTCTCCCACTTGCGCAACATCGAGCGGCTCGCCGTCTGCGGACCGAAGGCCGAGGTTCTCGGCGCGATCGAGGCGTGGCGTCAGCGGGCGCCGAACTGCGACGAGGCCCCGCCCTTCGCGGGCTTGCGCGAACCGTCGGGTTCGGTTGCGGCCGCGAACGGGAGGCTGGGCGGGCGGTGAGGTCACGGTGACGACTTCGGCGGTTGTGCTCGCCCTTGCAGTCTTCGGTGCCAGCGCCGTCGAGATGGTGGAGGCGCTCACCATCGTCACGGCTGCAGGCGTCACGCGCGGGTGGCGCTCGGCCCTCGAGGGAACCATGGTCGCCGTGCTCGTTCTGGCTGCGCTCGTCATCGCCGTCGGCGTGCCGCTCGCCCGCCTCGTTCCGATCAACGTGCTGCGCGTGGTGATCGGCGCCCTGCTGCTCGTACTGGGCCTCGACTGGCTGCGCAAGGCCGTACTGAGGGCGAGCGGTCACAAGGCTCTGCACGACGAGGACGCGATCTTTGCGAAGACCGTCGCGGACCTCTCTCCTGGATCTGCGAAGGAGGCGGGCAGCGAAACGGCCGGATCGTGGAGGCACGGACGTCGTGACGCAACAGGTTTCACCGTCGCTTTCAAGGGCGTCTTCCTCGAGGGCATGGAGGTCGTGTTGATAGTGATCACCCTCGGGGCGAGCTCGGGTCACCTGGCCCTCGCCTCAGGCGCGGCGGCCTGTGCCGCGGTCGTCGTCTGTGTCGTCGGGTACCTGGTGGCGCGCCAGCTCTCCGAGGTCCCGGAGAATGCCATGAAGCTGGCCGTGGGCATCATGCTGACGAGCTTCGGCGTCTTCTGGGTCGGCGAGGGGTCCGGGCTCCACTGGCCGGGCAGTGACCTCATGATCCTCGTTCTCGTCGGGGTGTTCGCCATGACCGCTTTCGTCCTCTCGCTGGCCATGCGCAGGCTCGGGCCTTCCCGGCGCGCCGCTGCGGCCGGCTCCGTTCCCACGGAATGACCGTGGTCGTCCGCGCCGTGGCGGCCTTCGCCAGGTTCTGGAAGGGCTTCCTGATCGGGGACGCGCCGGAGCTGTTCGTAGGGACGCTGGTCTTCGTCGGCGCCGCCCTCGGGCTCAGGCACCACGGCGCGGTGGCGGTCGTCTTGCTTCCGGCCATCGTGATCTTGTTCCTCGCCGGCAGCGTCCTGCGAGGTCGGGACAGGTCCTGATCCCGTTGCCAGGAGCCGAACGACCAGCGGTCCGGTAGCGTCCCCACGTGACCGAAGCGAGTGTCGCCGAGCTGTTACGACGCGTGGTGGCGACTCTTCCGGCCGGAGAGGTGCGCGCCGGCCAGGTCGAGATGGCCGAGGCGGTGGCAAAGGTGTTCGCCTCGGGTGGCCACGTCGCAGTCGCGGCTGGGACCGGTACCGGGAAGTCCCTCGCCTATCTCGTGCCGGCCGTGAGCTCGCACAAGCGCGTCGTCGTCGCGACGGCGACCAAGGCGTTGCAGGACCAACTCGCGAACAAGGACCTCCCGCTCGTGTCCCGGGGCCTCGGCCAACCGGTGAAATGGGCAGTGCTCAAAGGGCGCTCGAACTATGTCTGCCGACAACGTCTTCACGAGCTCGAACGCCTGGGGGACCAGCAGCGCCTCGACGCTCCCGACCTGCCGACGGACGCGGAGGTAGTCGACTCCGAGCCGCCGGACGCCGGGAACGACGCCCGTCCGCGCGGCTCGGCGCGGGCGGTCACCGCCCGGCGTATCGGCGCCGAAGTGCGACGTCTCGCCGCCTGGGCAGAAGCGACCAGTAGCGGCGATCGGGCCGAGCTCTCCTTCGAGCCCTCGCTGCAGGCCTGGTCGAGCGTGAGCGTCACCGCCGACGAATGCCCCGGCGCCCGCCGTTGCCCGTCGGGCGGCGAGTGCTTCGCGGAGGCTGCCCGTGCCAGAGCGGCCGCGGCGGACATCGTCGTCGTGAATCTTCATCTTCTCGGCGCTGATCTGCGATGCGGAGGAGAAGTGCTGCCCGAGCACGACGCGCTCGTCATCGACGAAGCCCACGAGCTCGAGGACATCCTCGCCGCGTCGCTCGGAGTGGACGTCAGTCCAGGCCGCCTTCGTGCGCTGGCGTCGGCGGCGCGGGGAGCTCTTGTAGCGGCCGGGCGGCGCGCGCAGCGCGGGGATGACACGGCTCCCGCCCGGGCGGTGGAGGCGGTGCTCGGCGCGGCGGCTCGATTCGAGGAGCTCCTCGCCGACGGTGAGGAACGTCGGCTTCCTCCTGGTCTGGGCGGCGAGATCGGCGATCACGTGTCCCTCATGGTCGATCGGCTGGAGCGGCTCGGCGGGGAGCTGCGGCGCGCGTCAGAGACCCCCGGTGGGCATGGGGACCGAACCGGAGGCGATGGGCCCCCGGGCAGTGGTGGTGACGGGGCGCAGCGTTGCCTGCGGGCCCTGTTGGGAGTCGACCGCTGCCGTGAGGAGCTGGCTGCCTGCGTCGCGGCCGGCACCGACGAGGTGGTCTGGGTCACCGGTGGGATCCGCCCGGCGATGCACTCGGCGCCCTTGGACGTGAGCGGTCCCATGTCCGCCCAGGTGTTCTCGGTCCTACCGGTCGTGCTGACGAGCGCGACATTGCCTCGCGGGCTCGCCGTCCGGGTGGGCGCGCCCGCGCAGTCCACCTCCGAGCTCGATGTCGGGAGCCCGTTCGCCTACAAGGCGCACGGGCTGCTGTACTGCGCGACGTCGCTGCCCGATCGCCGCCGTCCAGAAGCCGAGGCAGCCATCCACGACGAGATCGAGGCGCTCGTGGTTGCGGCGGGCGGCCGGACCCTCGCCCTGTTCACGAGTCGACGCGCCATGGAAGTCGCCGCCGAAGTGCTCGCCAAGAGGCTTCCGTGGCCGGTGCTCGTGCAGGGAGAGCTCCCCAAGGCCGTGCTGCTCGAAGCACTCAGCGCTCAATCGGCCGCATGCCTGTTCGCGACGATGAGCTTCTGGCAGGGCGTCGACGTCCCCGGCCCCGCCCTCACGCTCGTCGTCATCGATCGGATCCCTTTTCCTCGGCCCGACGATCCCCTGATGGCAGCCCGTCGGGAGGCGGCCGGCCGGGCGGGGTTCCAGCAGGTCGACCTTCCGCGGGCAGCGACGCTGCTCGCTCAGGGCGCCGGGCGCCTCATCCGGACGGCCACCGACCGGGGCGTGGTCGCCGTCCTCGACCCGCGTCTCGCGAAGGCCTCCTATGGGCCGGTGCTGGTCAAGGCGATGCCTCCCATGCGGCGGACGAGAGACCGGGCGGAAGCCGAAGCCTTCCTCCGCGGCATCCACGCCGAGGCCACCGGCGCGCCGGGTGCGTCCTAGGTTGCGCGGCCCGGGAGGGCGGTGGTCGCCGGGAGCGTACTGCCCCTCGTGCACGAGACCGGCGGCCGTAGACTCCCGTCATCTATGGAGCCCACCATCGAACCACGCCAACAAGCGGGAGGGCCTACCGCCGGCGCCTTTTCGCCCAGCCCCCCGTCACAGCTCGCCAGCTCGATTGTCTGCGGAGGTTGTGGCTGTGTCATCGGCGCGTCAGAGCCGTACCCGTTCCGGTGTCCGCGCAGTGGCGACGGAGGTGACCACGTCCTGCGACGGGTGCTCGATCCGAGCAGGCTCTCGTTTTCGCTCGAGGGCTCAGAGCCGAACCCGTTCGTGCGCTGGCGTGGCCTGTTCCACGCCTATCACCTCGCCACAGCCAACGGCATGAGCGACGAGGCCTACGTCGACCTCGTGCGTGATCTCGACGGCGCGGTGGCCAAGGTCGACGGTCACGGCTTTGTCGTGACGCCGTTTAGGCCGGCCCCGGGGCTGGCCGCTCCCCTCGAGACGGCCGCCTCGGTATGGGTGAAGGACGAGACGGGCAACGTCGCGGGTTCGCACAAGGCCCGTCACATGTTCGGGCTCCTCGTTCATCTCGAGGTGGCGAGGTCGCTCGGCATGACCGAGGGCCCGCTCCCGCCGCTTGCGATCGCCAGTTGCGGCAACGCCGCGTTGGCGGCGGCGGTCATCGCAGCCGCCGGGCGCAAGCGGCTGCTCGTGTTCGTGCCCACCGACGCCGAGCCCGCCGTGCTCGACAGGCTGCGGGCGCTCGGGGCCGAGATAACGGTGTGCCCGCGCCAGGAGGGTGTCGTCGGCGATCCGACCTATCACCGCCTCCAGGCGGCGATCGCTGACGGTGCCCTACCTTTCACGTGTCAGGGAAACGAGAACGGGCTGGCGATAGAAGGCGGCGAGACCCTCGGCTACGAGATGGCCGGGGCGCTCGCCGGGCAGGGACGCCTCGATCACGTCGTGATCCAGGTCGGGGGCGGCGCGCTCGCCAGTGCCGTGGCCCAGGGGCTGTCCGAGGCGGCCGCCTTCGGCGTCCTGCCCGGCGCGCCGCGGGTGCACACCGTGCAGACGGCCGGAGCGTGGCCGCTCGCACGGGCATTCGAGCGGGTTGTCGCGCGCCTCGGGGCCGAACCCGGACGCGAGGAGGTCCATGCGGCCGTTCAGTACGCCGCCGCCCACCGCTCCGAGTTCATGTGGCCCTGGGAGACGGTGCCTCACAGCCTGGCCCATGGCATCCTCGACGACGAGACCTACGACTGGGTGGCGGTCGTCGAGGCCATGCTCGCGACCGGCGGCAAGGCTCTCGTCGTGGACGAGGGCGAGATCGTTCAGGCCAATGGCACCGCGGTCGAGGCCACCGGAATCGAGGTGGACGCGACGGGCTCCGCGGGACTGGCCGGTCTGGCGCAGCTCTGTCGGCGGGGCCTCGTAGGCCAGGGCGAGCGGGCAGCCGTGTTGTTCACCGGCCTCCGCCGTTGAAGGGACTCGGCGCTCAGTAGCCGAGGCGTTCGATCACGTCCGGGTGGCGTTGCCAGCCCTTCTCGACCTTCACGAACAGCTCCAGGTAGGCGCCGGGCTCGAGCTGTTGGCGCACGGCCGTGCCGGCCGCCTTCAGCACCCGACCACGTTTCCCGATGACGATGCCCTTTTGCGACTCGCGTTCGACGAGGATCTCGCAACGGATCCTCGGCCACTCCCATTCGGTGACCCTGCAGGCGATCGAGTGCGGCAGCTCCTCCTCGGCATTCTTGAGCAGCTGTTCGCGCACTAGCTCCGCCACGTAGAAGGCCTCGGGGACGTCACTCACCATGCCGGCAGGGAAGTAGCGCGGTCCCTCGGGCATACGGGCGGCCAGATACTCGACCAGGGCCGGGACACCTTCGCCGGTCTTCGCCGAGATGGGGAAGTACTCGGCGTCGCCAAGCCCGAGCTCGGCCGCGGCAAAGGCCAGGTGATGGAGCACCTTGGAGCCGTCCACGCGGTCGATCTTGTTGAGCGCTATCACGGTGTCGGGACGGAGGCGCTCGGCGATGTAGCGGTCGCCGGCACCGATCGGCGCGCTGGCCTCGAGGAGGAGAACGCAGCAGTCGACATCGTCGAACGTCGACGTGGCGGTCTGATTGAGGCGGTCCCCGAGCGCTGTGCGCGGCCGGTGCACGCCCGGAGTGTCCGTGAAGACGATCTGGCCGTCAGGGCGGTCGAGGACGCCACGGACGCGGGTCCGGGTCGTATGGGGCGTCGCCGAGGTGATGGCGACCTTGGTCCCGAGGATCTGGTTGAGCAGGGTCGACTTGCCGACGTTGGGCCGGCCCACGAGGGCCACGAAGCCGGAGCGGAAGGCGGGCTTCGCATCGGTGCCGTCCCGGCCCTCACCGGCAGGAGTCCTAGGGCTGGTCATAGACGCCCGTCGTTCACCGGCGGCCTTCGTTTTCGCTCCCGTCAGCGGGGGCGGAAGACTCGGGGCGGAGGTCGCGGTCGGCTCGGTCGCCAGAGCGTTCCTCCCGTTCAGCGAGCTTCTGCGCCCGTTCAGCCAGCCATTCCTCGTCCGGGTTTCGCGGTCCGGTGTGCAGTGGCGGGCCGTTGAGCCGCATGATCCGGACGCTGCCGATGCGCCTGCCTTGCAGCTTCTCAGCGACGAGAAGATGCCCCTCCACCTCGATCGACTCACCTTCGGAAGGGACGTGACCAGCGGTGGCCAGTACGAGCCCGCCGATGCTGTCCCAGTCCCCTGCGGGCAGGTCCGCACCGAGGAGGTCGTTGACCTCGTCCACGTCCATCTTGCTCGAGACCCGGAACTGGCCCCCACCGAGGGGCACGATCAATGGATCGTCCACGTCGAACTCGTCGACGATCTCGCCGACCAGCTCCTCGATGAGGTCCTCGAGCGTCACGACGCCGGCGGTGCCGCCGTACTCGTCGATGACGACGGCGAGATGGAACTGACCGGCTTGCATCTCACGCATGAGCGGGGCGACGCGCTTTGTCTCGGGAACGTAGTTCGCCGGTCGGCACACGTCGCGCACCGGGCAGTGTTCCTTGCCGCTGCGGGCGGCGCGGATGAGATCCTTGGTGAAGGCGATCCCGATCACGTCGTCGAGGCTCTCGTTGAACACCGGGATGCGGCTGTAACCGGCCTCGATGGCCCGTTCGAGGACTGCGCCGGTCTCGGCCGAGTCCTCCACCGCGACAACGTCGGGCCGCGGCACCATGACCTCCCGCACGATCGTGTCACCGAACTCGATGATCGAGTGGATGAGCACCCTCTCGTCGCTCTCGATCGCCTCGTCCAAGGCTGCGACGTCGGCGAAGGCCAGCAGCTCGGACTCGGTCACGTCCGGCACGGGTCGCGCGGCGCGGCCTCCGGGCGTGATCAGGCGCGCCAGGCCGATGAGGGCGCCGGACACGAAGCGCGTCGGCGGGAACCTGACGAGCGTCGTGACGAGGGGTGCCGCCAACAGGGCGGCGCGATCGGAGTGGCGCACGGCCCACTGCTTGGGCACGGCCTCGGAGAACACGAAGATCACGACGACCTCGAAGGCGGTGGCGATGGCGACACCGATCGGGCCGAAAACCTGCGACGCGATGACGCCGACGAGAGTGGCGGCGACCAGCTGGCAGAGAAGGACGAGCAGAAGGATCGGCGCGAGGAAGGCCTCGGGCTCCTCGACAAGCCGGCGCAACGACCGCGCCCCCCGCTGTCCGGCATCGTCGAGGGACTTGGCGCGCGCCCGCGAGGTACGGGTGAGGCCCGTCTCGGCGAGCGAGAGGACGGCCGAGCCCACGATCAGGATGAATACCGCCACGAGGAGGCCGGCGTCGGCGCCGGTGAAGCTCCGCGTCGAGGCCAGGATCACGGGCCTGTGCCCGGTTCTCGGTGGTGGGCCGTGAGCAGCTGCTGTTCGAGCGCCTCCATCATCGCGGCCTCGGCGTCTTCCTCGTGGTCCATTCCGAGCAGGTGCAAGATCCCGTGCACGAGCAACAGGGCGATCTCGTCCTCGTAGGCCCCCGCGTGCTCGGGCGCCTGCCGCCAGGCGACCTCAGGGCAGATGACGACGTCGCCGATGAGAAGCGGCATCTCTTCGAACTCTGCTGGTCCACGCCCCGGCCCGCTCGCCTCCTGGTCCGGGACATGGCCCGGGCCGATGAGCTCGTCCTCGATCGGGAACGACAGCACGTCCGTGGAGCCTTTGCGCCCGAGGAACCTCTCGTTGAGGCCGGCGATGGCCCTCTCGTCGACGAACATGAGCGAGAGCTCGGCGTCGTCGCCGATGCCACGGTCGGCGAGCACCCGCTTGGCGAGTGCCACCCAGCGGCCGAGATCGACCGGTCGACCTGACTGCTCGTCGGCAGCGAAGACCTGGGCGCTCACTGGGGTGGCCGATAAGGCGGAGTGCTGAGAGCCGGCGCCGGCGCGCTCTCGTGGGTTCCGTTGCCGGCGTCGGGGTTCTCGGTCCTCCCGGTGAGGGCCACAGGCGCGCCGGGGCGGACGGCCCCCGCGCCGATGCTCCGGGCCTGGTCCGAGCGGTCGTAGGCGGTGACGATCTCGCGCACGATGCGGTGGCGAACGACATCGCCCTGCCCGAGGCGGATGAAAGAGATCCCCTCGATCTCGCCGAGCAGCTCCTCGAGGTCGAGCAACCCGGAACGGCCCCCTGCGATGTCGATCTGGGTCACGTCGCCGGTCACGACCACCTTCGTGCCGAAGCCGATGCGTGTCAGGAACATCTTCATCTGCTCCGGGGTCGTGTTCTGAGCCTCGTCGAGGATCACGAAGCTTCCGTTGAGCGTGCGGCCCCGCATGAACGCGAGCGGGGCGACCTCGATCGCGCCCCTTTCGAGCAGCCTTTGGGTCCCTTCCGGCTCGAGCATGTCGTAGAGGGCGTCATAGAGCGGGCGCAGATAGGGATCGACCTTGGCCATGAGATCGCCGGGCAGGAAGCCGAGCCGTTCACCGGCTTCGACGGCGGGGCGGGTGAGGATGATGCGTGCGACCTCTTTGGCCTGGAGGGCCTGCACGGCGAGCGCGACTGCGAGGTACGACTTGCCCGTGCCGGCAGGTCCGATGCCGAAGGTGATCGTGTTGGCGGTGATGGCGTCGACGTAGCGCTTCTGGCCCGCGGTCTTCGGGTGCACTTTGCGGCCTCGTGCGTAGCGGCCGACCTCGGCCGTGAGGACCTCGGACGGCCGTACGTCCTCCTTGACCATCTCGATGGTGCGCCCGACATTGGTGGGATCGAGCCAATGACCCCGTTCGAGCAGTGAGACGAGCTCTTCGAACAGGCGACCGACTCGTTCCGCTTCAGGCCCCTCGACGGTGATCTCGTTGCCGCGGACGTGGATCCGCGTGCCGCCGAACGCCTCTTCGACGGTACGCAGCAACTCATCACGTTGGCCCAGCAGGCCCACCATGAGGTGGTTCCCGGGGACGAGGATCTTGACCTGGGTGGACGACACTTGGCTCTCGCACGAAGGCTACCAGGCACTTCGCTGCCGGCGGGTCGTCTCGCCGCTTCCCGCCTCCTCCGGCACGCTCGCCGTGCTCACAGGGCCTTCATGTCGCATGGTCCCCGCACGCCTTTGAGGCACCTCAGCCGGGCGGCCAGCCGAGCCGCCGGCCACCGAGCACGTGCAGGTGCACGTGGGCAACGCTGTTGCCCGAGTCCGGGCCGATGTTCAGCACGAGACGGGATCCGCGTTCTGAAAGGCCGTCGGCGCGCGCGACGCGCCGCGCGACGTCGAACATCTCGGTGAGCAGTGCCCCATGGGCAGCGGTCAGGTGCGCGGCGTCGACGATGTGCTCTTTCGGCACTACGAGGACATGTGTCGGTGCGACAGGGTGCAGGTCGCGGAAGGCGTACACGAGCTCGGTCGAGAGCACCTCGGTCGAGGGGCGCTCACCTGCCACGATGGCGCAGAAGAGGCAGTCGGCCACGGCCGCGGGTTCCTAGCGTGCGCCGGCCCGCACCGGCTGAGGGTGGGATTGCCCGGTGTCGTGCCGAGCTGCACCGGCCGGCGCGCGGAGGCGGCAGGCGACCTCGTTGGCGAGCAGTCGGCCGCGAAGGGTCAGCACGGCCCGGTCACGGTCGCGCGCCACGAGCCCTGCCAGCATCTCGTCGTCCGGCAGTGCGTCCGCGTCTACGCCTTCACGGGTTCGCACTGCCAGCTCGAGGGACTCGAGCAGGCAGTGGTCGGAGTCGAGGCGCTCCGCGCTGGCAACCGCCGACCGGTTGGAAGCGATCGCCGCCATGTAGCGCTCCGGGGACCGGATGTTCCAGAACCTGCGGCCGCCGAGATGGCTGTGGGCCGCACAGCCCACGCCGAGGTACTCCCCCTGGCGCCAGTAGTTCTGGTTGTGACGACACTCGTGGCCGGGGCGCGACCAGTTCGAGATCTCGTACCAGCCGAGCCCGGCCTCCTCGAGCATCCTGTCGGCGGTCTCGTAGCGGCGGGCCTGGGCGTCGTCGTCAGGGTGGCGGTCCGGGTCGCGCCACAGAGCAGTGCCGGGCTCTGCCTGGAGAGCGTAGGCACTCAAGTGTGGGGGTGGCGGATCGAGGCCGAGCACCCCACGCAGCGTGGCCGCCCAGTCGTCGTCCGTCTCGTCTCTGGCGCCGTAGATGAGGTCGACGCTGAAGGAGTCGAAGCCGACCTCTCCTATCGCGCCGACGGCGCGCGGCACGGTCTCGGGGTTGTGGCGGCGTCCGAGGCTCGCGAGCACGTGGGACGCGAGCGACTGCACTCCGAGTGATATGCGGGTGACGCCCGCCGCCGCGTAGGTGCCGAGGAGCCCGACTGTGACATCTTCCGGGTTGCACTCCACGGTCACCTCGGCCCCTTCCTCGCGGGGGATGCCGTCGAGGAGCCGGGCGAGCTCGCTCCCAGGTAGCTGGGAGGGGGTTCCGCCGCCGAAGAAGACCGTGGCCGCAGGACCGAGGCCGCCGTCGTAGGCGCGCCGGAGCTCGGTCAGGCAAGCGTCGACGTAAGGCCGCGCAAGATGGTTCAGCCCCGCCCAGGTGGCAAAGGCGCAGTAGTCGCAGCGGCGGGCGCAGAACGGCACGTGCACGTATATGCCGAGCCTCTGTCCGGCACCGCTGCCGGGCTCAGCCACGAAGCAGGCCGAGCTCTTCCAGCCGTTTGAGGAGCGTGGTGAGGTTCTGGCCGAGCATCGAGGCCATGACTCGCAGGTCCTCGGACCTGATCGTCAGCACCTCGCCGTTGAAGTCCTGCCGCTGCACCTGCACCGAGGCGAGGAACCGCCGGAGCAGCTCGCGTTCAGGGCCCTGCACCTCCGAGAGGCGCAGGAGGTCGACGGCAATCTTGAAGGGCTTGCCCGAGGCTTCAGGGTTCTCGCCGTTGCTGTGGAAGGCAACGCCGCGCCCGGCGCTGGGGGGCTCCGCCGCGTCGGGCGGGAGCAGCTGGTCGACAGGAACGCGGTACAACCTCGCCAGCCGCTGGAGCCGCGGCACGGAGATGGTGCGTTCACCGCGTTCGTAGGCGCCGAGCACCGACGCTTTGAACTCGAGCCTTGAGGCCTTCTCCACCGCTTGCAGGGAAAGCCGCTTCTGGCGCCTCACAGTGCGCAGCCGAGCACCCACGGCGACCGCGTACTCGGGGTCGACTCCTTCTGTCTGGGCTTGGGGCATTCCCGTCACTCTCCGGTCGGTATCGACGCGTCGTTGCGCTCCGGCACCGTCAGCCCGAGATGGGCTCGCGTAGGCTGTGTCAGAACGCCGGGTCCTCGCCTGTGACCACCGAGCCAGGGCCCACCACCTAAGTGTTGCGCGGAGTGGCGGTGTCCTGCAAGAACGCCCGATCCGAGCGTCCCCGTCAAGGAGTTGTAATAGCCCGCGACGGGGGTGCGAGGACCATGCTCCGAAGCGCCGTCAAGAGGGCGCCCGCCACGACAGCCGCCGTCTCGACCCTGAGGACGCCGTCTCCGAGCGAGACCTTGTCGGCGACCAGCGCCAGCTCGCGCTCTGACCAGCCGCCTTCCGGACCCACCAGCACGACAGGAGTCGCGAGCGAGAAAGGTCCGCCACCGGGCTCGGCGAGCGCGACCTCGGCCGCCCGGGAACGTCCGAGGACCGCACCGAGGCTCTGGGTGGCGCCGATCTCGGGGAGGAGGGCCCGGCGAGACTGCATCGCCGCCTCACGGACGATTTTGCGGAGCCGGTCCTCACGCCGGACCGATGTCCCCCCGTCGGAGCGCACAACGGTCCGGTCCACCACGAGCGGCGTCAGGAGGTCCACTCCGAGCTCGGCCAACTTGGCGACCGCCCATTCGGTCCGTTCCGCCTTGGCCCACGAGAAGCCGACCTCGAGCACCGGCAAGAGGCGTTGGTTGACGTGGACGGGGCCGGAGACTTCGAGCCCGAAGCGGGGAGCCTTCCCAGAGCGCCCTCCCGCCGGGCGGCGAGAGGGCGCTCTGAGCGAGGTGAACGTGCAGGTCCTCCAGGCGCCGGCCCCATCGGCGACGGCGACCGTCTCGCCTGGCCTCAGGCGCAGGACCTCACCGAGGTGGTGGGCGTCGTCCTCGCCGAGCTCCGGCGAGCCGAGATCCTCGACGAAGACCATCGCCGCGGCGGCCCGGAGCTCCGCGTCGGGCGCGCAGGCGGTCACGCTCAGCCGAAAGCGGAGCGGAGCCGCGACAAAAGGCCCGGGTCCGGCGGCTGGACCTGCTCGCCGCGGAGGGCTGCCAGCTTGCGCAGTAGCTCGTCCTCTTCCTTCGACAGCTTGACCGGTGTATCCACGAAGACACTCACGAGCAGGTCACCGCGCCGCCCACCGCGAAGGCGCGGGACACCGTGGCCGGCGACCTTGAGCACACGGCCCGTCTGCACGCCGGCCGGGACCGACAGCAGATAGGGACCGTCGAGAGTGTCCAGCTCGACTTCCGTGCCGAGCGCGGCTTGGGCGACCGACAAGTGCAGCGTCGTGACAAGGTCCGTGCCCGACCGTTCGAAACGGGGGTCCGCCTCCACGCGGAGATGCACGTAGAGGTCCCCTGATGATCCGCCCCGCAGTGCGGCTGCGCCGGCGCCGGCGATGCGCAACGTGGCGCCGTCGTCGACACCCGCCGGTATGTCGACGGTGAGGGTCCTGTCGTCCAGTCTCCTGCCCTCACCGCGACAGTCGGGACACGGGGAGGTCACGACCTGTCCGATGCCGTTGCAACGTCCACAGGGCGTGGCCGTCATCATCTGTCCAAGGATCGACTGGCGCACGCGTTGGATCTGGCCTGAGCCACGGCAGTCCGGGCAGGTGGTGGGGTGCGTGCCCGGGCGTGCGCCGCTGCCTGAGCAGGTCGTGCAGGGAACCGGCGCCTTCAGGCTCACGTCACGGCGTGTCCCGAAGACGGCCTCTGCGAGCCCGATCTGCAGCACGATCTCCGCGTCGGCGCCCTGACGGCGCGCGCCGCGCTGTCCGCTTCCTCCGAAGCCCTGATTGAAGAAGACGTCGAACAGGTCGCCGAGTCCGCCGCCGAAGCCGAAGGGATCGCCGGCACCGGCCCCGGCGCCCGTTCCTTTCACGGCTTCGGGCCCGAACATGTCGTAGCGGCGGCGGCGCTCGGGGTCGCGTAGGGTCTCGTAGGCGACGGTGACCTGCTTGAAGCGAGCCTCGGACTCAGCGTCCCCAGGGTTCGCGTCCGGGTGCAGCTCGCGGGCGAGGCGCCGGTACGCCTTCTTCAGCTCATCCTCTGACGCGGAGCGCGGGACACCGAGCAACTCGTAGAAGTCCTGGGTCATCGACACCGCTAACCCCTTCTGAGCTCTCGTGTGAGCCGCTCGCCCACGACCGCGACAGCGGCGAGCGCGTGCTCGTAGTCCATCCGGGTCGGCCCCAGCACGCCGATGGTCCCGAGAGCGACGCCGTCCGACTCGTAGGGCGCGACAACGAGCGAGCACTCGGCGAGCGATTGGATGTCGGCGTGCTCCGAGCCGATCGAGACCGACTGCCCGTGGGCGAGCACGTCGCGCAGCAACGTCACGACGACATACGACTGTTCGAGGATCCCGAGCACGGCCCGGACTTGGTCGATGGCGTCGAACCTTTCTGCCATGTACGCCGCGCCGCCCACGAACACCTGGTCGTCGCCGCCGCTCGCCCACCCGTCTTCGAGGGCAGCCACGCAGGTCCTGACCAGCTCGTCGACCTCGGCATCGCCGCTCGGCATCTCGGCAGGGACGAGCCCGAGCGAGCTACCCGAAAGGCGTTGCTGAAGTGCCGTGCTGGCAGCCGACAACACGCTGTCGGGGACGTCGTCGCGGACGGAGACCGTGCGCTTTTCCACGACTCCGTTCGAGAGAACCACCACCGCCATCGCCGTGTGGGTCGAGAGCCGGGCGATCAGAGCTGAACGGACGACCAGCGCCTGGTAGGCGGGGCTCACGACGACGCCGGCGCAGTCGGTGAGCTGGGCGAGCAGACGCGAGGTGTCCTGGAGCACCCGCTCGAGCTCCCCGTGTGCCTTGGAGAAGAAAGTCTGCACTTGCTCGTGTTCGGCTCTTGCGAGCGGGTGCGGGTTGCCGAGGTGATCGACGAAGAACCGATAACCCTTGTCCGTCGGGATCCGTCCGGCACTGGTGTGGGGATGGGTCAGGTAGCCCTCGCGCTCGAGCGCGGCCATGTCGGCCCGCACCGTCGCCGGCGAGACTTCGATGACGGGATCCCGTGCGACCTGAGAGGAGCCCACCGGCTGTGCCGTCTCGACGTAGCCGGTGACCACGGACCTCAAGATCGCCGCCTTGCGGTCGTCGAGCCGATCGTGGTCGTTGCGGGTGGGCATCACAAGGTCTCCTCGTGCGGATTCTACTTGCGACGTCCAGATGCCACGGCAACGCCATGCCGTGCGATGCGCCGGACCGGGGGCAGCTGCCGGTGCAGGGCCGCGCCACATCGTCATTCCTCCAGCGTCAGCGCGCTGATGAAAGCCTCCTGGGGGATCTCGACGCGCCCGATCGACTTCATCCGCTTCTTGCCCTCTTTCTGCTTTTCGAGGAGCTTGCGCTTTCGCGTGATGTCGCCGCCGTAGCACTTTGCGAGCACGTCCTTGCGCTTGGCCTTGACCGTCTCGCGGGCGACGATGCGCCCTCCGATGGCCGCCTGGATGGGGACGTCGAAAAGCTGCCGGGGGATGAGCTCACGCAGCTTGGCGGTCATCTTGCGTCCGTAGTCGTCGGCCTTCGAGCGGTGCACGATCGTCGAGAAGGCGTCGACGGGCTGGCCCGCGAGGAGCACGTCGACCTTGACGAGGTTGTCGGTCTGAGTCCCCGCCGGCTCGTAGTCGAGGCTGGCGTAACCCTTTGTCCGGCTCTTCAGCACGTCGAAGAAGTCGAGCACCACCTCGGCCAGCGGCAGTTCGTAAATGAGCTCGACGCGGTCGGACGAGAGGTACTCCATCTTCTGCATGCGTCCCCGGCGCGTCTGGCAGAGGTCCATGATCGTCCCGGTGTACTCGGCCGGGCCGAGGATGGTGAGCTTCAGCAGGGGCTCTTCGATGTGTTCGATGAACTGGGGCTCGGGCATGGCGGAGGGATTGTCGACCGGCAGGACCTCGCCGTTGGTGAGGTGGGCGATGTACTCGACCGACGGGGCCGTTGCGATCAGGGAGAGCCCGAACTCCCTCTCGAGGCGTTCGCGGACGATCTCCATGTGCAACAGGCCGAGGAACCCGCAGCGGAAGCCGAAGCCGAGGGCGGCGCTGGTCTCGGGCTCGTAGGTCACGCTCGCATCGTTGAGCTTGAGCTTCTCGAGTGCGTCACGGAGGTCCGGGAACTCGTCTCCGTCGATGGGGTAGATGCCGCAGAACACCATCGGTTTCGGGTTCTTGTAGCCCTCGAGCGCCTTCGAGGCGGGACGCGAGGCCTCTGTGACGGTCTCGCCGACGCGCGCCTCTCCGACGTCTTTGATGCCCGCGATCAGGTAGCCGACCTCGCCCGGGCCGAGCTCGTCCACCTCCACGAGCGCCGGGGTTCGGATGCCAACCTCTTCCACCTCGTGAGTGGCACCGGTCTGGAGGAAACGCAACTTTGCGCCCGAGCGCATCGTCCCGTCCACCACCCGGACCGCGCTCACGACCCCCCGGTACTGGTCGTAGTAGGAATCGAACAGCAGCGCACGCAGCGGGTCTGTGGGGTCGCCCTGCGGGGCCGGGATCCGCCGGACCACCTCATCGAGCAGCTCGACGACACCGGCACCAGTCTTGGCGGATATCCGCAGGATCTGGTCGCCCGGAAGGCCGAGCACGCGTTCGATCTCCTCGGCGTACCGGTCCGGGTCCGCGGCCGGCAGATCGATCTTGTTGAGCGCCGCGACGATCTCGAGATCGTGCTCGAGAGCGAGATAGCAGTTGGCGAGCGTTTGGGCCTCGATGCCCTGCGACGCGTCGACGAGCAGCACGACTCCCTCACAGGCAGCGAGGCTGCGCGAGACCTCGTAGCCGAAGTCGACGTGGCCTGGGGTGTCGATCAGCTGAAGGATGTAGTCCCGCCAGTGGACGCGTACGTTCTGTGCCTTGATGGTGATGCCGCGCTCGCGTTCGAGATCCATCGAGTCGAGGTACTGGGCCCTCATGTCCCGCGGGTCGACGGCGTGTGTCAGCTCCAAGATGCGGTCCGACAGCGTCGACTTGCCATGGTCGACGTGGCTGATGATCGAGAAGTTGCGAATGACCTCGGGGGCGACCACAGCTTCCATCGTGCCACCTCGGCCACGGTGTGCCGTCCCGCTCGGTCAACTGGTACTCTCGGGGATCCCGGAGGCTCTGTTCCTCCTGTCCGTACGCGTCGAGGGACGAATGGCGAATATCAAGAGTCAGATCAAGCGGAACCTCCAAAACGAGCGTCGCCGCGTCAAGAACAAGGCAGTGCGCTCGGAGCTGAAGACGCGCACGAAAAGCGCCCTGCTTGCCGCCGAGACCGGTGCCGAGGACTCCGCTGAGCGCCTCCGCGAGGCCGTGAAGCGGATCGACAAGGCGGCAGCCAAGGGCGTCATCCACGCCAACCAGGCCTCGCGGCGCAAGTCGCGCCTCGTTCGCCGTATCGCCGTGATCACAGCCGGGAGCGCGGAGGAAAGCTAAGCACTCGGCCCGCTCGTGAAATGGCGCCCGGGCGCGCCGGCTTCAGTGGTTGGCGAGCGGAAGCTTGAGTGGTGGTCTTCCCCCCAGCAAGGCAGCAGTTACGGATCCGTCGCTGCCTGACATCCCGAGTTCCCAGACGCCGACGCCGGCGCAGCCGAACTGGGCCGCGAGGGCCGTCTTGAGGGCAATCGACACCGGGTCGTCGAACCAGGTCTGGTGCCACTGTCCGTCTCTTTTGAACACGGTCCAGGGAGTCTCGGTCGCGGGGTCCCATCGCGGCGCGTGACCCGCAGCCACGATCTCCGCGTACGTGACCGCGAGAGGAGGCCCCGTGGTTGCAGCTCCGTCGAATCGACTGGTGGCCGGGAAGTCGTAGCCATAGAGCGGGATGCCGAGCACGATGCGCCGTGCGGGCATCACGGAGGCGTACTCGGCGAGCGTTATGGCGTCGCTCCAAGGGGCGTTCGTCAACGGTGCCGTCGCCGAGGCGACATCGGGCTGCTGCATGTCATAGGCCATGACGAACAGCTCGTCTACGTAGCGAGCGAGCGCCTTGACGTCGAAGAAGTCCAATGGGTCCAGGGCAGAGGTCGGATAGGTGTCCAACATGATCGACCAGCTGGGCCCGAGTGACCTCAAGGTTCTCGAGAACGCGGCCACGAAGCGGACGAATCCGTCCCGATCCGCTGTGCTGTTGCCCTCGAGGTCGAGGTCGACCCCGTCGAGGTTTCCATCAGAGAGCAGGGGAGCGACCTTGCTGGCGAGCAGGGGCCCAGCTTTCGAGGGACTTGCGGCGATCGAGTGGAGAACCGAAGGGTTGTCGGAGAAGACTGTGAGCAGGACGCGGTCGCCCGCCGCGTGAGCCTGACTGACGTCGAGCGCGAACCCAGAACTTGACAGAGTCGAGTAGCCCTCCCCGCTCTCGGCGATCGCGCCGCCGGTGGCGAGACCGACCGCCCAGTAGGCGAGCGTCGTCAGGGATCGGAAGTCGGGCGTGAAGCTGCCGACTTCCCAATAGGGGAGGAAGCCGACCACCTGGTGGGTGCGGAGGGGCCGGACGAAGGCTCTTGCCGGGAGGGTTGGGGCAGGACGGCCCGAGACCGTCGGCAGGTGAACCGCCACCGCCCCCTCTGCTCTCGTGACTGCGGCCTGCTCGACAGGAATGAGGCGCTGGGCTGGGCTCGGCGGCTGAGTCGTGGTGGCCGGCCCCGCTCCGAAGATCCCGCAGGCAGCACAGCCGAGCGCGCCAAGCACGCTCGCGATCAGGGAAAAGGCTATGCGAGCGGCGGCCAGGCGCCGCGTTGAGGCCATGACGGCCCGAGCGTAGTTCCCGTCGCTCGAGGCGCGGCGTCGTCCTCTCCGGGCCCGGGCCGCCAGACCCGGTGTGCTCTACCCGGCGATTGCTCCTACGCTCTGCGCAATGGTGTTGTTCGTCGAGGTCTTCCGCTTGTTCGTCGCAGTCTGCGGCGCGCTCGTCGGCCTCGCGGCCGGCAACCACTACGCCGCCACGCCGCTGGGACGTTCCACGGGAGCTGCCATCGGGGTCCTGGTCGGTTACGTCGTCGGTGGCGTCGTCGGTCGCCTGACGGCGGGCGGCATGAACGAGGCGAACCGTTCCCTTCGTGACGTCCCGGCCCCAGAGCTGCTCTCCGGGATGCTGTTCGGCAGCCTCGGCCTTCTGATCGGCGTCATCGTCTGCATCCCGTTGTTCGTCTTCGTCAAGGAGGACTTCGACTTCCTCATTGCCGCGGCCGTGGCTTGGGTGCTCGGAACGCTCGGCTTGAAGTTGGGCATGGCCAAGGGTCGCCAGCTCGCCGACGCACTCGGCGTCACTCGCCACCTCACGACGTCGCGCCAGGACGTTCCTGCCGGGGGTGACCTGGCGGACACCTCGGCGGTGATGGACCGGTCGTTTCTCGTGATGGGCCAGATCGGCCTGTTCGGTCCCGAGCTGTTGATCCCCGAACCGGTCGCCGACGAGCTCACCACCTTGGCGGACGGCCCGGATCCCGTCGCCGCCCGGCGGGCGCGGCGCGGGCTCGAGGCACTGGACGAGCTCAAGAACCTCGGGGTGAAGGTCACCTTCGTGCAGAGCGACGTTCCCGCCGCCGCTTCGATCGAAGACAAGGTCTGTGTACTGGCCGACCGCCTGGACGCCCGGGTCGTCACGTGCTCTGTCGAGATGACCAGGCGCAGGGAGGAGGCGGGCGCCCGTGTGCTGGACCTTCGTCGCCTCGTGACCGATCTCTCCCCGGACCACATTCCCGGAGAGCATCTCAGAGTCGACCTCATCCGAGCAGGTCGGCAGCCTCAGCAGGCGATTGGCTTCCTGCCCGACGGCGACATGGTCGTGGTGAACGACGCCGAGGAGATGGTGGGGCGGACTGGTGTGGAGGTCGTCGTGCTTTCGACGAGACCGACGAACCAGGGGCTGCTCGTCTTCGCCCGCGTCGCCGACGAGACGAATACGTTCCACGGTGCTGGCCGGCATGGCCCGAGGGACATGGTGCGCAACGAGCGATCAGGTCTGGGAGAACCGGAGCACGACTGAACCCAGGGCGGTCTGCATTGCAGACCTGAAGGCGCTAGTGCACCTGGAATCCGTTCTCCCCGAGCAAGGGCACGAAGCGGGCTCCGCACAGCACCCGTAGTTCGACCAAAGCGTTGTCGCGCGATTCGAACACCTTCACGAGATCACCGCCCCCGTTCCCAACCGGCATGACGAGCTTGCCGCCCGGGCTGAGCTGGGCGGCAAGCGGAGCCGGGACGCGAAGGAAGGCGGCCGCGACCACGATGGCGTCGAAGGGAGCCGAGTCGGCTAGCCCGAGCGTGCCGTCGCCGGTGACGACCTCGGCATTGAGGACACCTTCCGCTTGCAGGTTGCGGCGAGCGGCCTGGGCGAGCTCGGAGATGCGCTCGACACTGAACACGCGGCGGGCGAGCTTGGCTAGCAACGCCGCCTCGTAGCCGTAGCCGGTGCCGATCTCGAGGACCGTGTCGTCGGGCCCGAGCTCCAGGGCCTCGATCATGAGCCCGATCAGCGAAGGCTGAGAGGTGGTCTGCGCCTGCCCGATCGGGATCGCGCAGTCATATCCGACGTCGTTGCGCATCGCGCCGGGCACGAACGAGGCGCGGCGCACAGTGCGAAGCGCCTCGAGCACCCGGGGGTCGGTGACGCCTTGGGCCTGTGCCGCTCGAACAAGCGACTCCGCGTTCGCGCGATCGACCCACGTCTCATCGCCGGCTCGCTCTGCGGAGCGGTCTCCGCTCAATTCCACCAGCTCATTTGAGCAGGAGGGCGGACCCGCTTGCCGCAGACGAGGCCGCCGGCAAGGCCGGACGGGGACCGCCGGCTGCCAGGAACACGGAGCACGGGAACGATGCGGCCTGCCGGTGCCGGCCAGTTCGGCGACCGAGGCGCCGAGAACACCGTGGGCCCGTGCGAGCGCGATAAATCACTGTGCGGGCGGCCCGACCCTTCTCGGGCTTGTCGTGGCGATGACGGCGGTCGAGGTACGTGAGTTCTCCGGACGCTGGGTGGCGCCGGTACAAGCGTAGGGTCAGAGAGCCTTGACCGCGGCCACGACCTTTGTCAGCGAATCCTTGGCGTCACCGAACAAGAGCGTGGTCTTCGGGTCGAACAGCAACTCGTTGTCGATGCCGGCGAAGCCCGGGCGCATCGAGCGCTTCATGAACACGATGTTGCGGGCCTCGTCGACCGCGAGGATCGGCATCCCGTAGATCGGGCTGTCCGGGTTGTTCTTCGCCGCCGGGTTGACGACGTCGTTGGCGCCGACCACGAGTGCCACGTCGGCGGACTGGAACTCCGGGTTCGCCTCGTCCATCTCCTTCAGCTGCTCATAAGGAACGTTCGCCTCTGCCAACAGGACGTTCATGTGGCCCGGCATGCGGCCGGCGACTGGGTGGATGGCGTAGATGACCTGGACGCCACGCGATTCGAGCAGGTCGGCGAGCTCGCGGATCGTGTGCTGAGCCTGTGCGACCGCGAGTCCATAACCGGGAACGACGATCACCTTGTTGGCGTAGGCGAGCAGGATGGCGACGTCCTCCGCACTTGCGGACCGGACGCTTCTGGTCGTGTCGCCCGCGGCGCCACCGGTGGCGGTGATGACCGAGCCGAAGGCGCTGAAGAGGATGTTCGGGAGCGAGCGTCCCATCGCCTGGCTCATCTTCTGGGTGAGGAGCGTGCCCGAGGCGCCGACGAGAGTACCGGCGACGACGAGCACGACCGAGTGCAACACGAAGCCGCTCGCCGCAACAGCGAGACCGGTGAACGAGTTCAGCAACGAGATGAGGACGGGCACGTCCGCCCCGCCGACGGGCAGGACGAAGGCGACGCCGAAGGCGAGGGCGAGGACGAGCACGATCGCAATGAGCCAGTTGGTTGAGCTCACGCAGAGCGTGATCCCGAGCCCGAGGATGGCGACGCCGACGATGCCGTTCCAGACCTGCTGGCCCGGGTAGGTGATGGCCCGGCCGGTCATGAGCTCCTGCAGCTTCGCGAAGGCGATGCAGCTGCCGGAGAACGAGACGCAGCCGATGACAACTCCGAGGAGGACCTCGACGACCTCGTAGACGGCAAGCGAGCCGGCCGGGGCCCTGAGGAACGTGGAGAGCGCGATAAGCGCGGCGGCGCCACCGCCGACACCGTTGAAGGCCGCCACCATCTGCGGCATGGCTGTCATCTTGACCAGTCGTGCTGCGGGGACGGCGATGACGGCCCCGATGAGCATCGCTCCGACGATGAGCAGGAAGTGGGTGAGCCCGTTGGTCGCGAAGGTGATGGCGATGGCCAGCGTCATGCCGCCGGCGCCGAGGAGGTTCCCGTAGCGGGCGGTCTTCGGCCCCGTGAGGCCGCGCAGAGCAAAGATGAAACAGATCGCCGCGATCAGGTCGGCGAGGCGGATGCCGGTTCCGAGGCTCACTTCGGGCCCCCTTCGGCGCCAGCCCCAGCCGCGCTGACGGTCTCCGCAGCGGCTTCGGCCGGCTTGCGGACCTTGAACATCTCGAGCATCCGGTCGGTGACGACGAACCCACCGACAACGTTCAACGTGGCCAAGACGACGGCGATGAAGCCGAGCGCCATCTGGGCCGTGCCGTGGGCCGTGCCTAAGACGAGCATGGCGCCGACGAGCACGACGCCGTGGATGGCGTTCGTGCCCGACATCAGCGGCGTGTGCAGCGTGCTCGGCACCTTGGCGATCACCTCGAAGCCCACGAACGCCGAAAGCACGAATACGGTTATGAGCGAGAGGATGTCCCCGCCGTTCATTGCGTCCCTCCTTCGAGCAGGTCGCGGGTGGGCCCATGGCGGACTTCGCCCCCATGGGTGACGCACGTGCCGGCGACGATCTCGTCCCCGAAGTCCGGGGCGAAGGCTCCCGCCTTGATGACGAGTGTCAGGAACTCGGCGATGTTGCGCGAGTAGAGGAAGCTCGCGTGCAGGGGCATCGAGCTCGGAAGGTTCCTCACTCCGATGAGTGTGACGCCGCCCTCGTCGCGGGTCTCCCCAGGCCGGCTCAGCTCGCAGTTGCCGCCCGTCTCGGCCGCGAGGTCGACGATGACGCTTCCGAGGGCCATCTGGTGCACCATCTCCGCGGTGACCAGCACCGGTGCTTTGCGCCCGGGGATGGCCGCGGTCGTGATCACCACGTCGGCCCCGGCGACCTCCTTGCCGATGAGCTCACGCTGGCGGCGCAGGAAGTCCTCCGACTGCTCGCGTGCGTAGCCGCCCTCGCCCTCCTGGGCCTCGAGCTCGAGCTCGACGAAAGTGGCACCGAGGCTCTTCACCTCGGTGCGGGCGGCGGTGCGCACGTCGTAGGCGCGTACGTTCGCACCGAGGCGGCGTGCTGTCGCGATCGCCTGCAGGCCGGCGACCCCCGCTCCGAGCACGAGCACCTTGGCGGGCGGCACGGTGCCGGCTGCGGTCATGTAGAGGGGGAAGAACTTCGGGAGGTGCTCGGCGGCCAGCAGCACGGCGCGGTAGCCCGAGACCAGCGCCTGGGACGAGAGCACGTCCATCGACTGAGCCCGTGTGATCCGCGGCAGCAGGTCCAGGCTGAACGCCGAGATCCGGCGATCCCGAAGCGCCCGGACGAGCTCGAGGTTGGCGGCGGGCTGGAGGTAGCTCACGACGCCGGAACCCTCGCCCATAAGGCCTACCTCCTCCAGCGTGAGCGGCTGCACCTTGCAGATGAAGCCGGAAGTGGCGAACAGCGTCGCGGCGTCGACCACCAAGGTGACGCCGGCGGCGGTGTAGGCCTCGTCGGCAAGCAGGGAGGAGGCGCCGGCGCCGGCTTGCATGGCGACGTCCGCGCCCAGGGCAGTGATCCTTGGGACGACGCTGGGGACGAGCGCAACCCGACGCTCGCCGGGCGTTGTCTCGCTCGGTATTCCCAATCGCATGAGCTCGGTCTAGCAAACGCGGATGCTCGCGGTCTAAACGGGGCTACCGGTGCGTCGCGGCCGGTACAACGGGGGTTCAGCTCCTGTCACTGGGGTGGTTACCGCCGCCTGTGCGGGCGGTACCGATACCTGGTTCGGGACTCGGATGAGTAGCCGGCCGGGCGTTGGTAACCTCGCTCGGGTGGCCAGCGACGTGATCGGAGATCAAACCCGGGAGCGGCCGGTCCGCGTCAGGATCGCCCCATCGCCAACGGGTTACTTCCACGTCGGCGGCGCTCGCACGGCGCTATACAACTGGTGCTTCGCGAGGCGTCACAACGGCGTGTTCATCCTCCGGATCGAGGACACCGACGCTGAGCGCAACAAGGAGGAGTGGGTCGGCGGGATCGGTTCCGCTCTGACGTGGCTCGGGATCGACTGGGACGAGGGCCCCTACCGTCAGTCCCAGCGCGGGGAGCACTACCAGGCAGCCCTCGACGAGCTCTGGGCGAACGGCCACCTGTACGCCTGCGACTGCACGCGTGACACGGTGCTCGAGCGGACGAAGGACAACGCGACGCCCGGCTACGACAGCTTCTGCCGTGATCGCGGCCTCGAGCGCCAGCCTGGCCGCGCCCTGAGATTCAAGGTTCCCCGAGAGGGCGTGACGGTCGTGACCGACGTGATCCGTGGAGAGGTTCGCTTCGTGAACTCGACGATCGACGACTTCGTGGTGGCGAAGTCGAACGGCAATCCCCTCTTCGTCCTCGCCGGCGTGGTCGACGACCGGGAGATGCAGATCAGCCACGTCATCCGGGCGGAGGAACACCTCCCGACGACACCGAAGGCGGTTCTCCTCTGGGAGGCGCTCGGGACCGACGGTCTGCCACTGCCGACCTATGCCCACCTGCCGGTGCTCGTTAACGAGAAGCGGCAGAAGATCTCCAAGCGACGCGATCGCGTAGCCATCGAGGACTTCCGAGCGCAAGGCTTCCTGCCCGAGGCGATGGTGAACTACCTCGCTCTGCTCGGATGGAGCCCGGGTGATGGGCGCGAGTTCTTCAGTCTCGAGGAGCTGGTCACGGAGTTCGACCTCAGCAACGTCAACCATTCACCTGCTTTCTTCGACGAGACGAAGCTGCTGCACTTCAACGGCGTCTACCTTCGCGAACTGCCGGTCGAGAGCTTCATCGGGCGCTGTCGTCGGTGGGCCGCAGAAGATGCGCTGGCGCAGGTGGCGGCCGACTTTACGTCGCCGGAATTCGCGCGGCTCGCCTCAGTGGTCCAGGAGCGGGCGGCCACGCTGTCAGAGGCTGCAAGTCTCGTCGAGTTCCTCTTCGCGTCTGAGTTCGAGGTCGAAGAAGAGTCGTTCGTGAAGGCGATATTCCGGGATCCGGACGCGGGCTCGATCCTTGTGGAAGCCCGCGAACGGCTCGAGGCCTGCGCCTTTGAGGCGACGTCGCTCAAGGCCGAGATCTCCGAGCTCGGCGAGAAGAGGGGACGCAAGCTCGGCAAGGTGCAGGCGCCGATCCGGGTCGCCGTGCTCGGGCGTGGGGTTGGCCTGCCGTTGTTCGAGTCGCTTGAGGTCTTGGGGCGGGTCAGGACTCTGGAGCGCCTTGATGCTGCAATCGCGCGACTGGCCGCGTCGGGGACCGGGGCATCGAGCGCCTGACTGTCTTACTTCGGCGCAGCTGACAGTCCAGCGGTCATGTGGGTCGGGCACAAGTCTGCACGTGTCTGAGACTCCCGCGAGCCTGTCCGCCGCGCCTGTTACGATGACGCCGCCCATTCGGGGGTGGTGTAATCGGCAACACGGCAGGTTCTGGCCCTGTAATTGGGGGTTCGAGTCCTCCCCCCCGAGCTGCGAGCGGCCGGAAGGCCGCTCGTTTCGCG
>Ga0187880_1000482_pt1 | contig 33353 bp, 33 predicted proteins | sample June2016WEW_19_4_FD_132998 | JGI IMG/M metagenome (GOLD analysis project Ga0187880, IMG submission 132998) | Peatland microbial communities from SPRUCE experiment site at the Marcell Experimental Forest, Minnesota, USA - June2016WEW_19_40 | ecosystem: Environmental > Terrestrial > Soil >... | reverse complement strand
GCATGGGTGTCCTTCATCGGTTGGTGATGACACCCGAATGATGCGAACATCCGTGCCTGCTTGACCACCGACTCAGCCGAGTCAGTCGAGCCAGTCAGATACGCTATTGGTGCAGGCTCTAAGCCTCCTTCTCGCCCTCCCCGGCGGGCGGCGGAACGACCGCCAGCGGGGGCTTCCGGCCCCTCATCCTGGCCGGACCGGGCAGGGCCAGCAGCGCGAGCAGCCCGGCGAGAGCCGCCACCAGGGCTCCGGTCAGGAGGCCCAGGTCCATGCCGCTGATGAACGCGGAGCGGGCCCAGGCGGCGAGCACCGCCCCGATCATGCCGCCCTCGCGCTGGGCGACCCCGAGCGCACCGCCCACGGAGCCGAGGATGGTGCTCTGGAGCTCCGCCGGGAGGTGGTACGGGGCGATGGAGGCGAGGATCCGTCCCTGGTAGCGAGTGGAGAGCTGGCTGCCAAGCACGGCCACCCCCAGGGCGCCGCCGACCTGGAGGAAGGCGCCGTTGGTGGCCGCGCCGATCCCGGTGTGCTCGGCGGGGAGCGAGCCCATCACCGAGGCCGTGACCGACGGGATCACCAGGGCCGCGCCGACCCCGAGCAGGACCATGCCGAGCACGATCCCGCCGTAGGTGGTGGCCACCGTGGCGCCGGAGATCTGCCAGAGCCCGGCGGCGATGAGCAGCAGGCCCAGGCCCACCACCAGCCGGCCCCCCAGCGCCCGGTCGAGCAGGCTGGCGAGGGGGGCGACGACGATGATCGAGCCGGCCGCCGGCAGCACCCGGATGCCGGTCTGCAGCGCCGTGTAGCCGAGGTCGAACTGGAGGTACTGGGTGAGCAGGAAGAGGGCGCCGAAGAGGCCCAGCATGACCATGCTCACCGACATCACGGCCACCGAGAACTGCCGCTGGCGGAAGAAGCTCAGCCGGAGCATCGGCTGGGAGACGTGCCGCTCCCAGACCGTGAACCCGGCGAGCACGACCAGGCCGCCGATGCCGGCGCCGATCACCGTCGGGGAAGCCCAGCCGTGCACCGGCGCGTCGATGATCGCCCAGAGCAGCAGCCCCAACCCGCCGATCGACAGCACCGCGCCGACCACGTCGGGCCGCTCGGCGTGCGGGTTCCGCGAGTTGGGGACGAAGGGGATCGCCAGGGCCAGCGCCAGCGCGGCGATGGGGACGTTGATGAGGAAGACCGAGCCCCAGCTGAAGTGCGCCAGCAGCAGGCCGCCGATGATCGGGCCCAGGGCGACCCCGGCCCCGGTGGTCGCCGCCCAGAGGCCGAATGCCCGCTGCCGCTCGTGCGGATCGGTGTACATGCTGGTGATCAGCGCCAGGGTGGACGGCATGATCAGCGCCCCGCCCACTCCCATGCTCGCCCGGGCCGCGATCAGCACCGGCACCGAGCCGGAGAAGGCGGCCCAGGTCGAGCAGCCGGCGAAGGCGACCAGGCCAGCCAGGAACGTCCACTTGCGACCGAACCGGTCGGCCACGCTGCCCGACACCAGGAGGAGCCCGGCGAACACCAGGACGTAGGCGTCGACGATCCACTGCAGGTCGGTGGAGGTCGCGCCCAGGTCGCGGACCAGGGTGGGCAGGGCGACGTTGAGGACCGTGTTGTCGAGGGTCACGATCAGCAGGGAGAGGCAGAGGACCGCGAGTGCCAGCCACCGGTGCGGCGGCCTCGCCGGCGACGCCTCGTTCCCCCGTCCCGGGGCGTCCACCGCCCGTGTCGCCACGCTCACGTTCGTCATCACTCCTTAACGCAGTTAGGTTTGCGTTAGTATACGGAGCCACCACCGCTAACGCAAGTCCAATAGCGATAAGACATGAGTAACGCAAGCCGAGTAGCGATAAGATCCACGCTGATGGACGCCCAGGCAGTCCGCCAGCCGGTGCGACGCACCGGCGGAAGGAGCGCGCGGGTACGCGCCGCGGTCATCGACGCCACCCTCACCGCCCTCCTCTCCGAGGGCCTGGACGACCTCTCGATCGCGAGCATCGCGCTGCGCGCCGGGGTCCATCCGACCACCGTCTACCGGCGCTGGGGCAGCCGGTCCAACCTGGCGCTCGACGCGGTGCTGAGCGCGACCGAGACCGAGATCCCGACCCCCGATACCGGCACCCTCCACGGCGACCTCCTCGCCCTGGTCCGGGGCATCGGCGCCTTCCTGCAGACGCCCCTCGGGGAGCTGGTGGTGCGGATCGCGCTGCGCCGCGACCTGCCCGAATACGAGGCCGCCCGCGGCGGCTACTGGGTCCAGCGGTTCCGCACCGGGGCGGCCCTGCTGGAGCGGGCCCGGGCCCGGGGCGAGCTGCGCGCCGACGTCGACCCCGTCCTCGCCCTCGAGACCCTGGTCGGCCCGATGTACGTCCGGATCCTGATCACGCGCGAGCCGCTCGACGACGCCCTCCTGGTCCGCTGCGTCGACCTCGTCCTCGACGGCATCGCCGTGAGGCCGCGGTAGGCCCACCCTACAATCTGGCCATGGGCCGGGTGATCCACGTCCGGGTGCGCGGTCTGGACCCCAGCCGGCGGGATGCGGCCCAGGCGCGGTTCGAGGAGCTGGTTCGCCGGCGCGAGTGGCGGGACGGCCATCCCTGGCTGGCCGACGACCGCTCGGCCGGGCTCTTCCCCCAGCTCTTCTTCGACGACCAGAAGACGGCCATCGCCCGGCAGGAACCAGCGGCCCCTCCCCTCTCGGCGGCGACCTTCATCCGCGTGCTCGGCGACGAGACCGATGCGCTGGCGGTGCTCTTCGTCTTTCGCGACCTCTCCGAGCGCTTCGGGCTCTCGGTCGAGCTGCGCGATCCCGACAACCCGATCGCGAAGCTGCGCCGTGTCGGGCTGGAGATGGGCCGGCTGCCCGGCGGCCGTCCCCTGGAGGCGATCATGGTGCGGCGGCCCATCTTCAAGAAGCTCCCCGACGGGCGCCGCATCGAGCTCTTTCCCCCGCGGGCACTCGCCGCCGCCTACGGAGTGGCACGCGACCCCGACCATCGCGGCTGGAGCTTCCTGGTCGCGGGGATGCGCGGCGAGGCACCCGACTTCTTCGAGGCCGAGGCGGAGGCGATGCGGATGCGACGAGGGCTCGACAGCCTGGGACCGGCGGGATGAGGGCGGTCGTCCAGCGCGTGAGCCGCGCCCGCGTCCTGGTCGGATCAGGGGGTGAGGCCGCCCTCCCCGCCCCCGGGGGCGGCCAGGGGACGGGGACCGAACCGGCCGCCGGGACCCGGCAAGCGCCGGGCTCCCGGATCACGGGCGAGATCGGGGCCGGCTTCTGCGTGCTGCTCTCGGTCGGTCCCGGGGACACCGAGGCCACCGCCGACCACCTCGCCGAGCGGGTGGCCCGGCTGCGCGTCTGCGCCGACCCGACCGGGAGGATGAACCTCGACCTCGAGCAGTCCGGGGGCGCGGTGCTGGTGGTCAGCCAGTTCACCCTCCACGCGGACACCTCGCGCGGGCACCGGCCCAGCTTCCTGGGGGCGGCCCCCCCCGATCTGGCCCGGAACCTCTATGAGAGCTTCGTCCGTGCCCTGGAGCGGCGCGGGCTCCGCGTCGCGACCGGTGAGTTCGGGGCGCTGATGCAGGTCGAGCTGGTGAACGAGGGCCCGGTGACGCTGGTGCTGACCAGCGGCGAGGGACCCTGGCGGGCCGACGCCGGCTGAGTCGCCGGTCGGCCGTTCAGGGGCGCCACTGCGAGCGGCCCCGCTCAGCCATCGCGAAGTCGCTGCGCACCGGCACCGGCTCCGGACGCCACGACGGGATCGGCATCCGAAGGCTGGGCGCGCCCCGGGCGCGGCCATCGGCGGGGGCGCGCGGCGACGGTCGAGGATGGGCCACCCGCACCTTGCGGGCCCACACCGCGGCCGCGAGGGTGAGCAGCGCGACCGTCGAGATCAGCGAGTGGAGCAGCATGGCCCCGATCGGGGCGGCCGTGAGCCCGCCGGCGCGGTAGGCGAGCTGGATCGGGCCGTCGAGCGGGAGCAGCACGTTGACCCAGGCGTTCTGGCTCAGGGAGAGCTGCACCCCGACGACTCCGATGATCACCAGGACCCCCTCCAGGTCGTGGGGCAGGACGGCGCCGACCGCCAGGCCGAGCGCGACCGCGACCACCGGGACCAGCGCGCAGGAGGCGAGCAGGGCCCCCTCGGAGACGGGCGCGGAGACCAGGGTCATGCCCACCGCGCCGATCCCGGCGAGGACTGCCCCCATGCCCAGCAGGAGGATGAATCGCCCCACCATCAGCTCCGCGGCGCGGTAGCCGGCGAGCACCAGCCGGGGCTCCACGGCCCGCGCCGCCAGCACCGAGAAGAGCGCCGCTGACGCCACCGACCACCCCATCCCGAGAGCGCCGAATTGGATCGCACTCTCGCTGCCGTTGGTCAGGGTGCTCAGGTAGAGGGCGAGCGGCAGCGCCACCAGGATGATCAACGAGAGCCGGCGTCTCAGGAGCTGGCGTGCCTGCATCTCCGCAGCGATCAGCGAACGGCGGAGGAAGGTGGCCATCAGCGTGCCCCCACGCCCACCGCCACCGGACCTGCCACCGCCAGCTCGACCACCCGGTCCACCCGGGAGAGCTCGGCGAGCATGTGGGTGACGATGACGATCGCTTTGCCGGCCGCCCGCCAGACGTCCACGTGGTCCCAGAAGTTGACGTAGACCCCGCGGTCGAAGCCCTGGTACGGCTCGTCGAGGAGCAGAACGGCCGGGTCACCGAGCAGGGCGAGAGCCAGGTTCAGCTTCTGGCGCGTCCCCCCGGAGAGCCGCTTGGTCAGCTTCCCCTCGGTGACCGGGTAGCCGAATTCCTCCAGGAGGCGCCTGCCGGTGGCCACCGCGGCGGCGCGCCCGAGCCCCAGGGCCGCCCCGAAGTAGACGAGGTGCTCGTCGGCGGTCAGCAGGTCCAGGAGGCCCGGCTCCTGGGGGCAGAAGCCCACCCGACCGCTGACCCGGACCCTGCCGGCGTCCGGCACGGTCAGCCCGGCGCAGATGCGCAACAGGGTGCTCTTGCCCGCCCCGTTCTCACCGACCAGACCCACGACCTCGCCGGATCGCGCCTCGAGGTCGACGCCGTCGAGGACCGGCCGGCCACCGAAGCTCTTGACGATGCCCGACGCCACCAGGGCCGGGGGGGCCGGCAGCCAGGGCCGGCTGCTCCGCCTCGCCGCCGCCACCGTCACGCCGCCGACCTCCGCCGTCCGCCGATACGTCTGCCGGAGCGCTGGTCAGCCCGCATGGCAGCTACGACCAGGCTAGCAACGGCAGCCTTTCGGCCAGGTTGCGAAGTGGTTCCGGCTCGTCGACAGCTGATCCCCCGCGGGGATCGCCCGACCCACCAGGCGTGTCAGGCGGGTCAGACGAGGGGCTGGTCAGGCGATCGGGAGCGCCGGTCAGGCCACCTCGGAGTGCCGGGGCAGGCCGAATGAGGCAGGCGGCGGGTCAGGCGGACCGCCGGGTCCTCAGCACGGCGAGCTGCTCCTGCTCACCACCGGTGCCCGCGTAGCGGAGCAGCTCGGGCGGCCGTCCTCCGGTCCCGGCGGGGCTCCGGAAACGGGCCACGCGGAGGCGGAGCGCGGCGACCTCGGAGTCCCGAACGGGCTTGAGCACCCCGCTGTCACGCAGCTCCTGGACCCGGCGGCGGAAGGTGCGCTCGCTCCCCTCGGGGCCGCCGTGAAGGGCGATGTAGAGGCGGAGAAGGTCGTCCCCGGTGAAGACCTCCCCGAGCAGCGCGACGGCGCCTGCGACGTGCCGGGACTCGGCGCGGAGACGGTCCAGGGCCGCCCGGAACGCGGCCGCGTCGGCGGCGTCGAACCGCATCCCACGCCCGGCCACGCTCCAGACCGCCGGGCGGGGGACATCCGCGTAGGGAACGGTCGCGTAGTACCAGGCGGTCACCGCCCGGGAGCGGCCCGTGCCGGGCGCGTCGTCGACCCCGACGAGGTGGAGCCGGCCACGGCCCTTGCGGCCCGCCTCGAGCCGGATCCCGGCCTCCTCCACCGCCCGGACGCCGGCCACCTCGAAGGTCTCCCGGGCGTCCAGCTCGGCCTTGGGCAGCCCCTGGCGCACGCTGAGGACGTGAAGGGCGCGGTTGGAGGCCGTGTCGGGGCTCGGGTCGAATCCGAAGACAGCCACCGCCACCCCGAGGGACGCCTGCGCCTTGGCCATCGCCGAAGAACCTCCGTCGTTTCGGGCGATGATGACACGAACTTGCGGCTCCCGGGGCCTCTCGTCGCGGGTTCGTTGCGGGTGGCCGGATCGAGGCGATCGCGTCCCCACGGCGGACGTTCGACCGTGCCGCGCGGGCAGCCCTCGGCGGAGGGCGAGATCCGGGAACCAGCTCGATGTGGGTGGTGGGCGGAGCAGGACTCGAACCTGCGGCCTTCTCGGTGTAAGCGAGACGCGCTGACCAGCTGCGCCATCCGCCCCCGGCCCCCGACTCTAAGAGCTTGCACCCATAGGCGGTTGATGCGATGCGCCGCTCAGGCCGCCGAGGTCAAGGAAGCCGCGAGCATCGCAGGCGAACTGGAGCCTCGCGCTCCGTGAGCCGAGAAGCGCAACGGCTGACACCGAGACGGCGAGCATGAGTGGATGAAGCGCGCCGATCGCCTATTGGCGCCAGCTCTGAAGGGTTCGGGCGGCGACCACCTCCCGCACCCCGCCGGCATCGTCGCCCACCAGGACCAGGCCGGCCATGCCCAGGAAGAGGCCGTGGCCAACCAGGCCGGGGACCGCGTCGAGGCGCCGAGCCAGGTCCTCGGGGTCGGGGATGACGTCGAACTGCCCATCCCCGAGGAGGTTCCCGGAGTCGCTCACGCGAGGCATGCCGCCGGCGTCCAGCCGGAGGCTGAAGGGGGCGCCGCAGGCCTCCAGCGCCGCCAGGGTCGCGTCCACCCCGAAGCGCAGGATCTCGACCGGCACCGGCCCGTGGAGCTCGGGCACCAGCTTGCTGGGATCGGCGACGACCACAAAGCGGCGGGCGGCGCGGGCCACCACCTTCTCCCGCACGTGGGCTCCCCCACCGCCCTTGACCAGCCGGAGCTGCGGATCGACGAGGTCGGCACCGTCCACAGCCAGGTCGAGGCCACGACGGTCGAGATCGACGAGTTCGATGCCCACCTCGGTGGCGAGGGCGGCACTGGCCTCGGAGGAGGCCACCGCCTGGACCCGCAGCCCGCCACGCACCGCCTCCCCCACCGCCACGATGAACCAGTGGGCGGTGGAGCCGGTGCCGAGCCCGATCAGCATCCCGTCGCGGACCAGCCGGGAGGCCGCCCGCCCCGCCGCCTCCTTGGCGCGATCGGAGCACATCGTGTCCGAGCCTAGCAGTCACGAGGGCATGCCGGAGCCCGGAGGGCCCGGGCTCAGGAGGCGAGCCGGCCCTTGAGCCTCATCTCATCCCGCCCGGGCAGGCCACCGAGCGGCTGGCGCATGAACCTCTCCTGGGCGGCGAAGACCGCCTCCACCATGTCCGCTGGGGTCGCCTCCTGGCCGACGGCCACGCCGCGGCGGCGGAGCTGGGCGAGCACCCGGGGCGGCATCGGCTGACCGCGGAGATTCATCTCCTCGATCTCGATCAGGAGCCCGTCGAGCTCGCAGAGGATCTCACGCCGTCGGGAGCGGTAGGTCTCGGTCTCGGGAGCCCACTGCAGCTGGTTCAGGACGCGGTTTCTGACGAAGGTGGCCATGACTGCTCCCTGGAGCGCCCCCTGCCCGGTGTGGTGGGTTGTGGTGAAGGAGGTTCCGAGTGGCCGGACGTTCCAGAGTGCGATGGTATCCAAGCGGGCGGCGCTTGGCTAGTGGTTAATCCCCCGCCCGTGGGAACTCGTCAGGTTAGGCGACAACTCCTCGGACCCCACACCGGTGCCTCTCCCGCCGGCCCGAGGCCGGCCCGCTGGCGCCCGAGGCCGCCGGTGCGCGATTCCCCCCGGCGGCCGCCGCGATGGCTCGCTCAGGCGGCGGCGGCGACGATCAGGCGGCGGAGGTCGGCACTCGCGGCTGTCAGCGACGTCCCCAGCGCCTCCGCCAGGGCCGCGGCGAAGTCCTCGGCCACCGATTGGGGGGTGAGCCCCGCGACGCCCTCCCGAAGCATCGACGTGGCGCCCGCGTCGGGGATCCCGCAGGGGACGACGTGGTCGAACCACCGCAGATCGGTGGTGACATTGAGGGCCACCCCATGCTGGGTCACGCCGCCGGCCAGCTTCACGCCGATGGCGGCCAGCTTGTCCCCGCCCACCCAGGCCCCCGTGAAACCGGGGCGGCGCGCCGCGGCGACGCCGTGGCGCCGGGCGGTGGCGATCAGCGCTCCCTCCAGGGCCCTGACATAGGCGACCACGTCGCCGCGTTCTGGATCCCCCGGGATGGGGAAGGCGTCGGCCAGCCGGATGATCGGGTAGCCCACCATCTGGCCGGGACCGTGGAAGGTCACCGAGCCACCCCGGTCGACCTCGATGCACTCCGCCCCCAGGGCACGGAGGGCCGCCGGACCCTCCCCGAGGTGGGCGGCCTGGGCATTGCGCCCCACCGTGTAGACCGGCGGATGCTCGAGGAGGAGGAGGCAGTCCCCGATCTCGCTGGCCGCCCGGGCCGCCGCGAGGGAGCGCTGGAGCCGCCAGGCGTCGCGGTAGGGGACGGTCCCCAGCCAGAGCCGGCGCAATCCGCGAGGCGCGGGCGTCACCGGTCCCGCCTCAGACCGCCGCGGCCGCCAGCACCTGGCCGGCGGCGTGGTAGCTGGAGCGGACCAGCGGCCCGGACTCCACGTGGTCGAAGCCGAGGGCGAGGCCGTGCGCCCTGAGCGCCGCGAACTCGTCCGGATGCCAGAAGCGGACCAGCGGGTGGTGCTTGAGGGTTGGCCGGAGGTACTGGCCGATGGTGACGATCTCCACCCGGTGCTCCCGGAGGTCCGCGAGCAGGCGGTGGACCTCCTCGAGCTCCTCACCCAGGCCCACCATCAGGCCGCTCTTGGTCTTCGACGCCGGCGCCATCTCCTTGGCCGCGGCGAGCACGGCCAGCGACCTGCGGTACCCCGACTTCGGCCGCACCCGGGGGTAGAGGCGGGCCACCGTCTCCATGTTGTGGTTGAAGATCTCCGGCCTCTCGGCGAGCACGGTGCCGACCGCGTCCAGGTCGCCCTGGAAGTCCGGGGTGAGCACCTCGACGGTCGTGCCCGGCGACTGGCGGCGGATCTCCCGGATGGTGGCCGCGAAGATCGAGGCCCCGCCGTCGGCCAGGTCGTCGCGGTCGACGGAGGTCACCACGGCGTGGCGCAGCCCCATCCGGGCCACCGCCTCGCCGACCCGGCGGGGCTCGCCGGCGTCGACGTCGCCGCCCCGGCGGCCGCTCTTCACCGCGCAGAAGGCGCAGGCCCGGGTGCAGGTGTCGCCCAGGATCATGAAGGTGGCGGTGCCGGAGTTCCAGCACTCCCCGACGTTGGGGCAGCGGGCCTCCTCGCAGACCGTGACCAGCTGCTTCTCCCGCATCAGCGACGTCAGCTGGGTGACCCCCTGCCCGACCGGCGCCCGGACGGTAAGCCAGGGCGGCCGCCGCTCCACCCCCTCGGGAAGGAGCCGCTGCCACGTGGGTCGAGAATCCACCTGCGGAGTGGTTGGGTTCGGGGCTCCCACGGGCACGAGCGGGATCTGCTTCATGACCTCGTGCCACTCTAGCAGGGGTTCCGGGCGGCACCCGGCGCCGGCGGCGACCGCCGCCGGCCCGCGCCACCCCACGGGACGATCGGGGCCGTTCCGGACATCCTCCGGGCCAACGCGGCACAATCCTCTGTCATGGCCACTGTCGAAACTCCCGTCAACGAGCCGGTCCAGTCGTACGCGCCGGGCACCCCGGAGCGGCAGCGCCTCCAGCGCGCCCTCGCCGAGATCGAGACCTCGGCGCCACTCGACCTACCCATGCACATCGGGGGGCAGACCGTCGAGGGCTTGGGCGGCAGCCTGCCGGTGCGCGCCCCTCACCGGCACGCCCAGGAGCTGGGGCGGGCCGGGCAGGCGACCGTCCCCGCCGTCGAGGCCGCGGTCGACGCCGCCCTGGAGGCGAGCCGCGAGTGGGCCCACACCACCCTGGAGGAGCGGGCCGCCGTCTTCCTGCGCGCCGCCGAGCTGCTCTCCGGCCCCTGGCGTGACCGGATGAACGCGGCCACCATCCTCGGCCAGAGCAAGTCCGTCTACCAGGCGGAGATCGACGCCGCCTGCGAGCTCATCGACTTCTGGCGGTTCAACGTCCACTTCGCCTTCAAGCTCCGCGAGGAGCAGCCGGTCAGCTCGACGGGGGTCTGGAACCGCACCGAGCTGCGCCCCCTCGAGGGATACGTGGTCGCGATCACGCCATTCAACTTCACCTCGATCGCCGGGAACCTCCCGACGGCGCCGGCCCTGATGGGCAACACGGTGGTCTGGAAGCCGTCGGTGACCTCGATGCTCGCCGCCAGCACCATCATGGAGCTGCTCGAGGCCGCGGGCCTGCCCCCCGGGGTCATCAACATGGTGACCGGTCACGGCGCCGGCGTCCTCGACGCCGCCATCTCCCATCCCAGCCTGGCCGGGATCCATTTCACCGGCTCCACCGAGACCTTCCGGGGACTCTGGCGCCAGGTGGCCGGCAGCCTCGGCACCTATCGCACCTACCCGCGGCTGGTCGGCGAGACGGGCGGCAAGGACTTCGTCATCGCCCACGAGAGCGCCTCCCCGGAGGCGCTGCTGGTCGGGCTGCTCCGCGGCGCCTTCGAGTACCAGGGCCAGAAGTGCTCGGCAGCCTCGCGCGCCTACATCCCCCGGCGCCTCTGGGAGGAGCTGCGCGGACCGCTCGCCCGCGAGACCGAGGCGATCCCGATGGGGGACCCCACCGACTTCTCGAACTTCATGGGCGCGGTCATCGATGAGCGCGCCTTCCGCAAGCACGAGGCCGCACTGCAGGACGCCGCTCGGGACCCCGACCTCCACCTGATCGCGGGAGGCGAGTGCGACGACAGCACCGGCTGGTTCGTCCGGCCCACCATCATCGCCACCGACGACCCCCACCACGACCTGATGGAGCGGGAGCTTTTCGGCCCGATCCTCACCGTCTACCCCTACGACAGCGACTGGGAGACGGCGCTGGAGCTGGTCGACGAGACCTCGCCGTACGGGCTGACCGGGGCGGTCTTCGCGACCGAGCGGCGGGCCATCAACACCGGGATGCGCGCCCTCCGCCACGCGGCGGGCAACTTCTACGTCAACGACAAGCCGACCGGGGCGGTGGTCGGCCAGCAGCCCTTCGGCGGCGCCCGCCAGAGCGGCACCAACGACAAGGCCGGGTCGGCCCTCAACCTGCTGCGCTGGGCCTCGGCGCGCTCGCTCAAGGAGAACTTCGTCCCCGCCAGCGACTGGCGCTACCCGCACATGGACACGGACTGACCAGAGAGGCGGAGGCGCGGGGGCACCCGTGTGCCTCCAGACCCGTTGCGGACATCCATGTCCACAACACTCCACGTCGCGGTGGAGCGCTCCGGTTCCCCCTCAGGAGCCCGCCAGGGAGCGGCGGACGTACTCCTCGAAGCTGGTGGGCGGCCGGCCCAGCAGCCAGCCCAGGACGTTGGGGTTGCCGGTGATCCCGTACCGTCCGTAATGGTCGAAGAGGCGCACCATGGCGTCGCGCCGCCAGTCGTCCTCCTCCGACGGGAGGGCGCCGGGTCCGACCGGGGGGGAGGCTGGTGCGCCCAGCGCGGAGCCGCCTCCGACCGGAGGGGCACCGGGTCCGCCTGAGAGGGAGCCGGGTCCCTCCGGAGGGGAGCCGGCCATGAACGCGGCGGCCACCGGCACCTGCTCCGGGACCACAGAGCAACCAGAGACCGCCTGGATGACGGCGGCGAGCTGACGCGCGCTGCGATAGTCACTGCCGCACAGCTCGTAGGTGGCGTAGTGGTGCCGGGAGTCGGTGACGACCAGCGCCGCCACCTCGGTCACGTCGTCGAGGTCCACGTGCTGCAGCGGCGTGTCGAGGTCGAATGGCTGGGTCAGCACGCCTCTCTCCACCACTCGCCGCACGTCGATGTTCTGCATGTAGTGCATCGGCTGGAGGATGGTGAACGGGATTCGAGAGAGCAGCACCATCCTCTCGACCGCCAGCTTGGACTGATGGTTGAGCAGCGGCTCGAGCTGGGGATGGGTCACCGAGAACTGCACCAGATGGGCGACCCCGGCCCGCCGCGCGGCGCTCACCACCGCGTGGCCCATCTCGGCCTCGCGGGGGTGCATCGGCGGTCCGATGTGGATCACCGCCTCCACGCCGGCGACGGCCGCCTCCACCGCCGCGGGGTCGAGCATGTCGCCGGCAACCGTCTCCGCCGCCCCCAGCTCACGCAGCCCGGCGACGGCCGGAGCGATGTCGAAGGCGCGAACCGGGCGCCCTCTCCGCACCAGGGCGGCGATGAGATTGCGTCCGGTCCGACCCGCCGCTGCGGTGACCAGGATCATCTCGGGTCGTGCGGCCGGATCAGCGACCGACCCCCGCTGCCTGGCCCACCGGGTAGATCAGCACGATGACCAGGGCCACGGTGAACACCAGACCCACGTACCACCGCCAGCCACGAGCCCGCATCAGAGCAGCGTAGCGCTCTCGTCCAAGCCCTCGAGCTGACCCTTGACGTCCTGGAGGAAGCGCGCCGCCTGCAGGCCGTCGTTGATCCGGTGGTCGAAGCTCATGCCCAGGTTCATGATCGGCCGGATGGCGATCATGTCGTCGATGACGACGGGCCGCTTGACCACCGCGTCCATGGTGAGGATCGCCGCCTGGGGCTGGTTGATGATCGCCTGGGTCATCACCGCCCCCAGGGCCCCGGTGTTGTTGAGGGTGAAGGTGCCGCCCTGGATCTCGTCCAGCTTGAGCCGGTTGGCGCGGGCACGGTTGCCGAGGTCGGTCATCGCCTGGGCCAGGCCGGCGACGCTCAGCCGGTCGGCGTTGCGCAGCACCGGCACCACCAGGTTCTCCTCGAGGGCGACGGCGATGCCGAGGTGGATGTCGTGCTTGAGCACGAGCCCGGCGTCGCTCCACTGGGCGTTGAAGGTCGGCCGCCGCTGGAGGGCCTCGACCACCGCCCGCGCGACGAACGGCAGGTAGGTGAGCGAGATCCCGTAACGCTCCTTGAACGCCGCCCTGCTCCTCTCGCGCAGGCGGACCACCCGGGACATGTCCACCTCGACCATCAGCCAGGCGTGGGGCGAGGTCTGGCGACTGCGGACCATGTGGTCGGCGATCGCCCGCCTGATCGAGGTCATGGGTAGCAGCTGGTCGCCCTCCTCGGCGACCGCGGGCTGCGCCGGGAATGCGGTGTCCCCAGCGGGGACCGGCGTGGGAGCGGGAGTGGGGGTCGGGGACGGTGCCGGGGCCGAGGCCGGGAGGCCCGCGGACGGGGCGGAGGCGGCGGCGAACGCAGCGGCCCCAGCGGGAAGCGCGCCCGGCGCGGGCGGCGCCGGGGCGGGGTACGCGACGGGAGCTGCCGCGGCCAGCGCCGGCGCAGGTCCGGCGGCACGGGCGGCGGCGTCCCGCCGCTGCACGTACTCGAGCACGTCCTTCTTGGTGACGCGCCCGCCGATGCCCGAGCCGGCGACCTCGGCGACGTCGACACCGTGCTCGCGGAGGAGCATCCGGACGGCCGGCGTCACGTGGCCGTGGCCCGCCGGGACACCGGCGCCGTTGGCTCCGTGGGCCGCGGTGCCGACCGGCGAGGCCTCGCTGGCGGCCGCGGGGAGCACGGTGCCCGGGGATCCGAACGGGACAGGCTGGGCGGGCTGGGCGGACGGGGATCCGAACGGTACGGGCTGGGCCGGCGACGGCTGCGGGGCGTTGACCGCTGCGGCCGGCGCGCTGGAGGCAGCCTGAGGCGCGGGCACCGCGGGGGTGGCGGGCTCGGTGGCCACGGGTGCCACCGGGGCGGCCGCCGGGACGGGGGCCGCGGCGCCCTGCTCGATGGTGCAGATCGGCTGACCGACGCTGATCACCGAGCCCTCCGGGGCGATGATCTCGCCGAAGGTGCCGTCGGCGGGCGCCGGGATCTCGGCGTTGACCTTGTCGCTCGCCACCTCGACGATCGACTCGTACCGGGCCACCGGCTCGCCGGGCTGCTTGAGCCAGCGGGCGATGGTCCCCTCGGTGACCGACTCCCCGAGCTGGGGCATGCTGACCGTCAGTGCCACGTGGGTGGGCTCCTCGCTACCGTCCTCGGATGGTTCAGGGCTCCGGATGGACCGGATGGATCAGTACTCCGCCAGGCTGCGGAGCTTGGCCTCGAGCTTGTCGACGTCCACCAGGTAGGCATCCTCCAGCGACTTGGCGAAGGGCATCGCCGGGACCTCGGGCCCGCCGATGCGCATCACCGGAGCATCAAGGTACTCGAAACACTCCTCGGCGACGATGGCCGCGACCTCGCTGCTCACCGAGACCGCCAGGTTCGCCTCCTGGGCGATCAGCACCTTGCCGCATCTCCGGGCGCTCTCCACGATCGAGGCGCGGTCGAGGGGCCGCAGCGAGCGGAGGTCCACCACCTCGACCGAGAAGCCGTCCACGGACAGCCGCTCGGCGGCATGGAGGGCGGTGTCGACCATCAGGCCGTAGGTGAAGACGACGATGTCCTCGCCGGCGCGGGCGACCCGGGCCCGGTCCAGCGGGACGGTGTATTCGCCGTCGGGGACCTCACCCTTGACCGACCGGTACGCCCGCTTGTGCTCGAAGTAGAGGACGGGGTCGGGGTCGCGGATCGCCGTCACCAGCATCCCCTTGGCGTCATACGGGTTGGACGGCACCACCACCCGGAGCCCGGGCACGTGGCAGAACATCGCCTCCAGCGACTGGGAGTGGTACAGGGCGCCATGGACACCGCCCCCGAACGGGGCCCGGATGACCACGGGCACGTGCCAATCGTCGTTGCTGCGGTAGCGGACCTTGGCGGCCTCGCTGACGATCTGGTCCACCGCCGGCAGGATGAAGTCCTGGAACTGGATCTCGGCGATCGGGCGCATGCCGTTGAGGGCGGCGCCGATGCAGACCCCGACGATGCAGGACTCGGCGAGCGGGGAGTCCATCACCCGCCACTCCCCGAACTCGCGCTGCAGTCCCTCGGTCACCCCGAAGACGCCGCCCTTGGCGCCGACGTCCTCACCGAAGACCATCACCCGATCGTCGCGTCGCATCTCGTCGCGCATCCCCTCGCGGATCGCCTCGAGGTAGGTCCTGACGGCCATCAGGCGTCTCCCAGGACGTGGAGGAGGATGGTCGCGGGGTCGGCATCGGCCGCCGCCTCCGCCTCCGCGGTCGCCAGGTCGAGCTCGGCCACGAGCTCGGCCCGCATCGCCGCCTCCGCCCGCGAGGTGAGCACTCCGAGCTCGGCCAGGCGGCGCGCGTAGGTCACCAGGCAGTCGCTGCGGCGGTCGGTCTCCAGGGCCTCCTCGGTGCGGTAGCGGCGCTGATCGTCGTCGGAGCTGTGCGAGGTGAGCCGTTGCACCTTGGCGTCGATCAGGGTCGGCCCCTGGCCCGCGCGGGCCCGGGCGATCGCCTCGCCGCACTGCTGGTAGCTGGCGACGGGGTCGGACCCGTCGACCACCACCCCGGGGATGGCGTATCCGGCCGCCCGGTCCGCGACGTCGGGGGTGTTCATCTGCTTGGAGGCCGGCACGCTGATGGCGAGGCCGTTGTTCTCGACCACGAAGACCACCGGCAGGTGGTGGATGGCGGCGAAGTTGAGGGCCTCGTGGAAGTCCCCCTCGCTGGTCGCGCCCTCCCCGGTGGTCGTCACGGTCACCGCGTCCTCGCCCCGGATCTTGGAGGCGAGCGCAACCCCGGTGGCGTGGATCAGCTGGGTGGCCACCACCGACCCGGAGCTGACGATGTTGAGCCGCCGGCTGCTGTAGTGGGCCGGCATCTGACGGCCACCGGTGTTGGGGTCGGCGGCCTTCGCGAAGGCCGCCAGCAGGTGGTCGCGAGGGGTCATCCCCAGCACCAGGGAGAGGGCGAGGTCCCGGTAGTACGGGGCCACCCAGTCGACGCCCGGGCGGAGGTGCATGCCGAGCCCCACCTGGATCGCCTCCTGGCCCATCCCCGAGACCCAGAACGGCACCACCCCCTGGCGGTTGAGCAGCCAGATCCGCTCGTCGAGCAGGCGGGCCCGAAGCATGTGCCGGTACATCGCCCGCAGGGTCTCGGCTTCGATGCCGGTCACCCCTCGGACGTCCCTATTGGCAACTACCACCCCTTCTCCTCCGGTGAGGCTGCGGGCCCGACGAACGCTGCTGCCGACACGCCCAGCTCGCCCTCGCCGTCAAGGGCGGGGGAACGGCGCCACATTCCGAAGCCGGCTGGGCGCTCCTGGTTTCGGCCGGCGGCTGCGAGAGACGGAGAGCAGGGCCCGGCCGCTCACATGTGAATCGGCTCGCCCCCGGCCGCGAGCGCGGCCTCCATGATTATCTCGCTCACGGTCGGATGGGGGGCAATGGCCCGGCCCATCTCGAACGGGGTGGCCTCGAGCAGGCCGCCCAACGCCGCGGCGTAGATCAGCTCGGTGACCTCGGGGCCGATCATGTGGACGCCGAGGACGGTGCCGTCCGCCCCGGCGACGACCTTGCAGAAGCCCCGCTCCCCCCAGATGATCGAGCGGCCGTTGGCGGTGAGCGGGAAGACCCCGGCGCTCACCTGGTGGCCCGCGGCACGGGCCTCCTCCTCGGAGAGCCCGATCGAGGCGATCTGGGGGGTGCAGTAGGTGGTCCGGGGGACCAGGTTGGGGTCGAGGGGGTGGGGGCCGAGGCCGGCGATCACCTCGGCCGCGATGATCCCCTCGTGGCTGCCCTTGTGAGCGAGCAGGAAGCCGCCGATCACGTCCCCGATGGCGTACACCCCCTCCTCGGCGGTGCGCAGATCGGGTCCGGCGCGGACGAATCCCCGCTCCAGCTCCACGGCCGTGCTCTCCAGGCCGATCTCCTCGGTGTTGGGGGTGCGGCCGATGGCGATCAGCAGCACCTCGGAGCGGAGCCTCTCTTCCGCCCCACCGTGGGTGACCGACACCTCCACCCCCTCCTCGCCACGCCGGATCGAGCCGAGGTCCAGGGTCGCGCCGACCAGGCAGCGGATCCCCCGCGCCTCGAAGTGCTTGGCCAGCTCGACGCCGATGGCCCGGTCCTCGAGCGGCACCAGACGGTCGAGCATCTCCACCACGGTCACCTCGGCCCCGCAGCTCCGCCAGAAGGAGGCGAACTCGACGCCGACCGCACCTGCGCCCAGCACGATGGCCGAGGCGGGGACGTGGTCGAGCGCGAGCGCGTGGTCGGAGGTCAGCACCACCCGCCCGTCCGCCTCGGCACCGGGCACCTGCTTGGGGCGGGAGCCGGTGGCGATCACGATGGACCCGGCCTCGACGTCGACGTCGCCGCTCTGGCCGCCACCGACCCGCACCCGGCGCGGGCCCTCGAGCCGGCCGCGACCGCGCACCACCTCGATACGGTTCTTCTTCATCAGGTACTCGACGCCCCGATGGAGCTGGCCGACGACCTGGTCGCGATTCCTGGCCACCTGCGCGTAGTCGAGCTCGACCCCGCTGACCCGGACCCCGAGCCGGCCACCCTGGCGCGCCTGGTCGAGGACGAAGGCCGACTGCAGCAGGGCCTTGGTCGGGATGCAGCCGCGATGGAGGCAGGTGCCCCCGAGCTTGTCCTCCTCCACCACGGCGGTGCGGAGCCCGAGCTGGGCAGCCCGGATCGCACCCACGTACCCGCCCATGCCCCCACCCAGGAAGGCGACGTCATAGCTGCCCGCCATTGCCTCGGCAGTATATTCACGCCGACGTGAGCGACCACCCGTGAACACCCTGGAGATCGTGCTCGTCCTCGGTGGGCTGCTGATCGGGGTCGGGGTCGGCTACGACGCCGAGCGCTGGGACCGCAACGTCAACGCCTGGAGCCTGATCGGAGCCGTCTTCAGCGTGCTCGGGCTGGCGGCCTGGCTGGTGGTCCGCCACCAGGAGGCGGAGCACCGGCGGGCCACCGCTGAGGAGCTGCCCCCGCGGATGCGCCGCTGGCTGCGCCTCCGCCGCCAGGCCCGCTCCGCCGGCTGAGATCCGGCCGCCGGCGGCCGCCCCGCGGCGCCACGCCGGCACTACCACCCGCCGAGCCCGCTGAGGCCCGCCCGGCCGGGATCAGCCGCCCTGCCCGGCGATCGCCAGGGCGGCCTGGAGCTGGGGATCCTGGGAGGGCTCGGCTGATTGGGCCTCCAGGGTGAAGAGATCGTCCGGGTCCGGCAGCGGCACGACCTGAGCCGGGGTGATCCCGGTCCCGTCGATGCTCTCGCCATCGGGGCCGTACCACTTCTCGACGGTGAGGTGCAGGTCGCTGCCGTCCGGGAGGGGAAAGTCGAGCTGCACCGAGCCCTTGCCGAAGGTGGTCTCCCCGACCACGGTGGCCCGGTGGTAGTCGCGGAGCGCCGCGGTGACGATCTCGGAGGCCGAGGCGGTGCCCCCGTCGACCAGGACCACCAGGGGGATGGAGGGGGCGAGACCACCCGATTGGATCTGATCGTGGATCACCGTCTGGGCGCTCGACGGCTGTCCCTGGAGGTCCATCCGGCCGCGCCGGACGACCACGTCCTGCTCGCTGCCGCGGCGGGTGAGGAACTGGCTGGCCAGGGTCACCGCCGCGCTGACGTAGCCACCGCCGTTGCCGCGCAGGTCCAGGACCACCGCGGTGGCACCGGCCGCGAGCCCGCGCTTGAGCTGGGCGACGGCCTCCTGGGCGGTGTCCTCCCCGAAGCTGGTGACCTGGAGGTCGAGCACGGTGCCGAACATCCGGCTGTCGACGGTGGGGATCTGGAGATTGGCCCGGGTGACGGTGAAGGAGAGCTGCGCGCCCCGGCGATCGACGGCGAGGGTCACCCGGGTGCCCGCGGGCCCGTCGATCAGCCCCGACACCGCATCGATCTGCTGGTTCAGCGAGCCCAGGTTGGAGACCTGGGTCCCGCCCACCGCCACCAGCACGTCGCCGTCGCGCAGCCCCGCGCGCTCCGCCGGCTGGCCGTGCAGGACGTCCTCGACCGCGAGCTCGGTGGGGCTCTGGTCGGAGGGGCAGAGGGTCGCGTCGGCGCAGCGCTCCTCGAGCGCGATCCCGATGCTGCCGCTGCGATCCTGGTTGACGGCGGCGGTGAACTGCTGGTATTGGCTCTTCGTGAAGTAGGCGCTGAAGCGGTCGTGGTAGGTGCTGTCCAGCGCCTGCACCAGGGCCGCCTCGCCGGCCTGGGTGCCGAGGCTGGCGGGGACGCCGCGGAGCACGTAGTTGCCCTCGATGTCCTGCCAGGCCACCAGCAGGGAGGTCTGGTCGAGACCGCCGAAGCGCGGGTAGATGGCCGCCAGGCTGCTGCCGAAGGGGACGGCACCAAGGTTCTGGACCAGCAACCCGCCCAGGTAGAGGCAGACCACGGCGACCACGGCGTGGCTCCAGAAGCCGGCGTGAGGCCGGGGGAGACGGCGCCGGCGCACGCGCTCCGTGACCTGGCCGCCGGCGAGGCCGTCGCCCTCCTCAGGTCGCACCGGGCCCCCCTCTCCCAGCGGGGGGCGATCCCCCTCCGGGGCCGGGCCATCCCCCTCCGGGGCAGGGGGCTCGGTCATCGGCCGAGGTCGGTGACGCCCAGGCCGGTCAGATCTAGGAGCGGCGGCCCCACGGGCCGGCGTCTTCGCAGCATGCGGCTGATGCCGATATGGCTGGAAATGGGCGTCGCCGTCACACGTGCAGGAACCGGCGGATCCCCAGGAAGCTGCCGAAGCCACCCAGGGCGGCGCCAAACACCACCAGCAGCACCACCAGCGCGGTGAGGAAGGGCCCGTCGAAGCTCACCCCCAGGAACGCCTGAGTATTGGCCTGATCGAGCACGAACCGGTAGGCGAGGGCGACGATGGTCGCCCCGAACGCCGCTGCCAGCACGCCTCCGAACACTCCCTCAAGGATGAACGGCCAGCGCACGAACCAGTCACCCGCCCCCACCAGCTTCATGATCTCGATCTCGGTGCGCCGGATGTACACCGCGGTGCGGATCGTGTTCATGATGATCACCAGGCTGATCACCCCAAGCACGATCGAGAGGATGGTCCCGACCCACACCGTCCAGGTGATCACCGTCTTGAGCACCGGTATCACGTGCGGGCTGTAGTCGGTGGCGGACCCGCTGCTGGTGTCGACGATGGGGAGCGACTTGGCCACGCTGTTGAGCTGGGTGAGATCGTTGAGGTTGCGGACGTGCAGATCGATCGAGGCAGGCAGCGGGTTGCTGCCCAGGGTGTTGATCGCCGACTGGAGCTGGAGCCCGCGCTGCTGGGCCAGGATCACCGCCTGGTCCTTGGTGGTGAAGCTGACCCCATTGACCCGCGCATCGTGGGCGAAGCGCTGCTCGTAGTCGGCGATGGTGCGCATCGACAGCGAGTCCTGGAGGTAGATGTGGATCTCGTCGGCCTGCGCCTCCTGCTGGTTGAGGATGGCGTCGACGGTGTGGGTGAGCAGGATGGTGCCGCCCACCAGCAGCATGATCAGGCCCATGGTGAAGACGCCGGCCATGGAGACGGCCAGGTTGCGGGTGAAGTTCTGACCGGCCGCGACGAGTGCGAATCTGACCGACGCCAGCAGCCCTCTCATATGGTGGCCTCGCCCTCGCGGAGGTAGCCGCCCTCGGCCTCGTCGCGGACCACCCGGCCGGAATCGATGGCGATCACCCTTCTCCGGCAGAGGTCGACGATCTCGCGGTTGTGGGTCGCCATCAGCACCGTGGTGCCGCGGTGGTTGATCTGGAGCAGCAGCTGCACGATCCCCCACGAGGTGTCAGGGTCGAGGTTGCCGGTGGGCTCGTCGGCGAGGAAGATGCGCGGCCGGTGGACCAGGGCGCGGGCGATCGCGACCCGCTGCTGCTCGCCTCCGGAGAGCTCGTCGGGGAACTTGGTGAGCTTGTCCTCGAGCCCGACGATCCAGAGCGTCTCCTCCACCTTCTCCTTCATGTGGCGCTGGCCCGGCCGGGTCACCTGGAGGGCGAACGCGACGTTCTGGGCCACCGTCAGCTTGGGGAGGAGCTTGTAGTCCTGGAAGACGATGCCGAACTTGCGGCGCAGCTTGGGCAGCCGCCGCCGGCTCATCCGGGTGGTCTCGTGGCCGTCGATGAAGATCCGCCCGCTGGAGGCCGCCTCCTCGCGGATGAGCAGGCGGACCAGGGTGGTCTTGCCCGACCCGCTGGCCCCGACCACGAAGCAGAAGTCGCCCTGGTAGATGGCGAGGTCGACGTCCCGGATCGCCTCGGTGCCGTTCGCGTAGGTCTTGCTGACCCCGTGGAAGGAGATGACCGGCCGCTGACCCGGGTCCGGTCGCTGGCCCACCTCGGGTGGCATCACCGCCGCCAGGCTCACCGCCCGGATCCTCCGAGGGGGGCGACGACCCGGCGGTCCGGCGATCTGCGGCTGCGCCCGGGGGGCGCGCTCGCGACGAGCATCCGTGGAAGGGTCATGGGGATGTGACGTTCCGATCGTTCAGCGGAGGTGCACCCGGGGGATCGGGAGGCCGGGAGGGCCCGGACGGGGTTGCTGGGGGACGTGGGGTGGATCGACGACCCGATGCGGGACCGACCGAGTATAGCCGCGGCACCGGGGCCGTGGGACAGGTCGAAGGACCCCAGGTGCCCGGGGACCGAGGGCGCCAGCCCGGAGGTCACTGCGGCGTCCGTGCGTCCGCCTCGCCCGCCGCCCAGCGGAGGTAGGCCATCTGGAAGGAGTCGATGTCGCCGTCCAGCACGGCCTGGACGTTGCCCACCTCGTGGCCGGTGCGGTGGTCCTTGACCATGGTGTAGGGGTGGAGCACGTAGGAGCGGATCTGCGAGCCCCATTCGGCCGGGAGCGACTCCCCCTTGAGCTCGCTGATCCGTTCGGCGTGCGCGGCCTGGGCCACCGCCAGCAGCCGCGAGCGCAGCACCCGCCAGGCGACATCGCGGTTCTGGTGCTGGGAGCGCTCGTTCTGGCAGGTGACCACGATCCCGGTGGGGATGTGGGTGAGGCGGACCGCCGACGACGTCTTGTTGACGTGCTGGCCGCCGGCGCCGCTGGAGCGGTAGACGTCCTCGCGGACGTCCTTGGGGTCGATCTCCACGCTGACGTCGTCCTCGACCTCGGGGGTCACCTCCACCAGGACGAAGCTGGTGTGGCGGCGGTGCGCGGAGTCGAAGGGGCTGAGCCGGACCAGACGGTGGACGCCCCGCTCCGACTTGAGCAGGCCGAAGGCGCGCCGCCCCTCCACCCGGATGGTGGCCGACTTGATGCCCGCCTCCTCGCCCTCGGACTCCTCGATGAACTCGACCGCCATCCGGTGGCGCTCCCCCCAGCGGAGGAACATGCGGAGCAGCATCTCGGCCCAATCCTGGCTGTCGGTGCCCCCCGCCCCGCTCTTCACCGAGAGCAGCGCCGGGTTGTCGGTGTAGGGGTCGCTGTAGAGGAGGTCGACCTCGCGGGCACCCAGCTCCTTCTCGATCTCGTCGATCTCGGCGGTCAGCTCGGCGACCATGACGGGGTCGGCGCCGGACTCGTTGCCGTCGGCCTCGTCTCCCATCAGGTCGGCTAGGTCGCGCGCGTCGGCGACGCGGCGGCTGAGCGCCTCCCAGCCGGCCAGCTCCTCCCGGATGTGGGAGAGCTCCTGGGTCAGCGCGGCAGCGCGGCGGGGATCGTCCCAGAGCGCGGGATCGGCGACCTGGGCCTCCAGCTCGCCCACGCGCGAGCGTCGACCGTCGAGGTCAAAGGTGGCCCTGTAGCTCGGCTACACGGGCTGCGACCTCCCTGGCTCGTACCGACAGCTCGCTCATGGCGGGGTGGAGTGTAGCCGGTGGCTTGGGAAGGGACGGCGGAGGGCTGCCCCGAGGACCGCGACGACGCGAACCTCAGTCGATGTCGCGAAAGCGGCGGCCGTGCTTGACGGCGTTGCGCACCCCAGCGATCAGCTCCTCGGTCGGGGTGTCCTTGAGCAGGTAGCCCACCGCGCCCGACCGGAGCGCCTCCTTGACCCGCTCCTTGCCGGAGAAGGAGGTGAGCATCAGCACCCGGGTGTCGGGGCACGACTTGAGCAGGAAGCGGGTGGCGTCCATGCCGTCCATGTTGGGCATGGAGAGGTCCATCAGGACGATGTCGGGCTCGTGCTTGAGGCTCATCGTGACCGTCTCGACGCCGTCCGAGGCCAGCCCGACGACCTGGATGTCCTCGGTCCGGTCGAAGATGTCGGCCAGGCCCTGCCGGACCACGGGATGGTCGTCGACGATGAGGAGGCGGATCTTGCCGCTGCTGCCCATGACCTGAACCTCTCGTGAGAGCTACCCGTCCCCTACTCCGGCAGCCGCATTGTAGGGGCCTGAACGTGCCGATCGGCCCGGCGTCACGCGGGAGCGACCGGACCGTGCTGCGCCTTTCACGGCCGGCGGCCCGGTCGGTGAGGTCAGCGACGCGAGGCCGCAGGCGCCGGGGAGCGCGGCTTCCTCGGCCGTGACCCACGGGCAGCGGGCACAGAGGTCTCGAGGCCGTCCCCGGCGGTGCCCGCCTCCACCACTCGGCCTCCGACGCTCGGGTGGGAGACGACAGCAGGGGCCACCGGGGCCACCTCGCCCTCGGTCGTCTCCTCGGCGACCGGCGGCGGGAGCATCGGAACCGATATCTCCACCCGGGTGCCCTTCCCGGGAGCGGAGGTGATGGAGAGCTCGCCGCCCCCGTCGCGAGCGGTCTGGGCGAGCAGGCCGAGCCCCGCATGGCCCTTCTTGCGCTGTTCGGCGCGCTCGGCCGCCGAGAAACCGCGGCCGTCGTCACGGATCGACACCAGCAGCCGGTCGCTCTCGGTGCGGACCGTAACCCACACCGTGTGGCACTGGGCATGCTTGACGACGTTCCGGAGCGCCTCCTGGATCACCCGGTAGGCGAGCCGCTCCTGGCGCTGGTCGAGCTGCTCCTCGGTGCACTCCAAGACCCACGAGATGTGGTCGCGGTCGAGCCTGCTGAGGAGCTGGCGAAGCGCCGACGAGAGACCCTCCTCGTCGAGGAGGGGCGGAGCCAGCTCGACCATGAGCGTCCTCAGCTCACGGACGGTCTCGGCAGCGAGGTCGCGCGTGTAGTTGAGGAAGGTCTCGACGCCCTCGCGGGAGGAGATCGACGGGTCGCCGTCGGAGAGACGGCCCAGCATGGCGCTGGAGCGCAAGAGCAGGCCCGAGACGTCCTGGATGACGCTGTCGTGGAGATCGGCGGCGATCCTCTTGCGTTCGGCCTCTGAGGCGTCGCCCGCCCGCCGAAGCGCCTGGGCTTCGCGGCGGAGCAGCCCCTCCCGTTCACGGCGCTGTGCCTCCTCTGCCAGGGCCTGCCCATGCGCACGCCGTGCCAGTACCACCATGGACGCCTGCACCATGGCGATCGGCAGCAGCAGCGTGACGATCCCCCAGGTGCCCTCCGTCTTGTAGAGGAGGGTCGCTGCAGCGGCCGTGATGCCGAAGGGCAGCGCGATCGGCGCCGACTGCAGAAACTCGCGCAGCGTCCCCAAGACCGTGCTCGGCTCGCTCGCCAGGGCCTTCACCGCCGCCAGAAGCGTCCTGTTCACCACGACTTCCCCGAGGCTGCCAGCGACCCCGGCCAGAGCGAGAGTCAGCGGCTGTGGGTGCCCCCCCGCCACCGCCCGGAAGCAGAGCCAGGCTGCGGTGTCAGCCAGGAAGTGGTCGGCCACATTGAAGGCTGTGCGAAACCACCCGGGACGTCGCCGTGTCGCATTGCCGAAGGCCTGCGCGACGGCCATGGCCAGGATCGCCGGCGGACCGACCGCGAACGAGAAGGCCAGGTGGAAGAACCCCGAGGTGGACCAGCGTGAGTTGACCTCCCCGAATCGCGGAACCGCGAACGCGGCCATGCCCGCCACAAGAACGGAAGCCACGCCGGCGGCGACCCAGTTGCCAGCCCAGGGCATCACCAGCACAGCGAGCGCCACTGCCCCGAGCCAGAGGCCGACCACGAACGTCGCCAGCCGTCGGCTCATCTGCACGCGACCGAGCGGCGGTGCCGGTGGAAGCGACCACAGCGCGCGCCGCGCCCGCGCCACGCCCGGCTCGAGCCGGGTTCGCCACGCCTTCCACGGTCTCATGGCGGAAGCGTAAGGCCGATCGGCCGCCCCGGCGCGAGCCTCGGCCGGCTCCGTGGCCTGGGGGGCGCTCACCGGTCAGCCGCCAGTCCGCCTAGCCGGGCCCGGCAGGCAGCAGCGCCCACATGGCGTGGCGGGCCGTCGCCGACACCGGGCGCAGACGTCCTAACGGTGGCGGTCCGAGCGCCCATGCTCGAAGGGTATGGGCCGCGGCTTCCGGGCCGCGCCTTGTCATTGGACCGTGGAAAGCCTGTGGCACGTGTCGCCCCTTCCTCCGCGCTCCTTATCCCAAACGACGCAACCGCTCCGAGACCGCCTCGTCACCACGACGTTGCAAATTGTGGGGGAGGTCGTCACACTTCCAGCCGGAGGCGTTGCGCCTCGACAGATATCCACGGGAATGGAGGACCTCACGTGGTGCTCACCAGCGACTGGGGTTGATTTCTGTACCGCGCGGTCGGTAGGCCGCGCCGCATAAAGATGCAAAGGGAGGTGTCGGGCTGAGGTTGCCCCGGCACCTCCTGGTTCTGGGTGGCGAGCGCATCCATGCGAAGCACGCACCTCCCTTGCTTCCGCGCACGACCCCATCTGACTGAGTTCGCGCATCGCCGCATTCGCGCCACCCACCTTCAGTCGGGGATCTCCGCCAGAGGGCTGGACGGTCCCCTCGTCATGGCTGTCCGGTCGCTCGGCCCGAGGGCGGCCACGCCGAGTAGCCCGAGGCCGACGACCGCCAGGATGACCACGAGCGTCTGCCACTTCAGGGTCAGGGCCAGCAGCAGAGCTAGCATGGCGCCACCCGCCATCCCGACGAAGCGGCTCGTCGAGACCGCCCCCTGCACTCGCGCCACCGTGTCCGCTGCCTGGCTCTGGATGATGACTCCCCCCTCGATCTGGACAAGGCTCGCTGACGCCGTGTTACCGGCGAGCAAAACGAGGTCGAGCGCGGGCGATCCAACCAGGGCCACCGCCCCAACGCAGAGGATCTCGCCGACGATCGCCGGCAGGATCACCGCTGGGCGCTGCAGCGGCCGCCAGAGCGCGATGACGGATCCGAGCATCGCGCCCAGTCCCACAGCCGCCCAGCAGAATCCGGCGTCGGCGGAGGACCCGAACCGCTGAGCTGCCAGGTCGGGCAGCGCCGCCTGCAGGGCGGTGATCACCAATGTGGTTGAGAATGCGCCGAGCGCGACAACCCTCAGCACCGGCCGCCGGAACACCGCCGCGAAGCCACCCGTCGCGGCGGTCCGCACGGTCAGCGATCTGCCCGCGATCCCTGGCATCGAGGGTAGCGAGAGGAAGAGCACGGCACTCACCACGAAGCTGACGGCGTCACCCGCCACGAGGGGCACCGCGCCAACCACGGGGAGGAGCAGCGCGCCCACGGCCGGCGCCCCCAGCATCATTCCGCCCATCGACAGGTTGTAGACGAGATTCAGCGTGTGGCGGCTTTCCGCGCCGGCAAGTCGAGCCATCATCGCGCTGGTCAGCGGCTGCCACGAACCCCCCACCAGCTGCGAAATCCCCACAAGCACGAAGATCGCCCAGTATCCGCGTCCCAGTGCCAGGGGGACGGTGATCGCCGCCGTGACCGTCCCCTGCGTCACCGCCGCTCCCACGATGGCACTCCGGGGGCTCGCGGCATCACCCAGCGGTCCACCCAGCCACGCCCCCAGCGGGCGTGGCGCCACACGCACCAGGAGATATCCGGCCGTCACCGACACGCTCTTGGTGGCGTTGAACAGCACCACGGCCAGCGCGAACGTCGTCAGCCAGTCACCGAAGCTTGAAATAGCGACTCCCGCCACGAAGCGGGCCGCCGCAGCCCGATGCATCGGCGTAGTCTCCGCTTTCCAGCGCTGTTCCGCCAAGTCGCACCCACCACCGCCATGGGTCCTCGGGCCGGCAGCCGAACGCCACTCGACGACCGAGGAGCCACCGAGGCAGCTCCCGATCGGACTCCGGGTGCGTGCTAGCATCCCAACCGGCTGGATCAGCGGCGGTGGGCCAGGTCGGCGGGAGCCGGAAGGCGAGCGACCTGGGCGCGGGCCGGCAGGGAGGTGGCGCGCATGGCCACACGGGCAGTCGATCGGGTTCGCGCGGGGGTGACGGGACGCCTCGCCGCTGGGATCGCGGCCTGCCTGCTGGCCGGGGCCACCGCCAGCGCCTGTGGAGGGATGACCTCGACCCCGACCGCGGGCACGGCCACCCCCACCCCCTCGAGCACCATCCCTCCTGCTCCGTCGGGAACCGCGACCCCAGCCGTCAGCGGGACGACCTCGACCCCGGCGGCCAGGGCCGGGAGCTGGTCGACCGCTGACAGCATCGACCCCGGCCTCGACCTGGTGGCGGTCTCCTGCCCGTCGACCACCGACTGCGTCGCCGTCGACGCCAACTCGGGGGGGACCGCGACCTCCGGGAACGCCCTCACCTACGACGGCAGCTCGTGGTCGGCGCCCGCCCCCGTCGACCAGCCCAACAGCCTGGTCTCGATCTCCTGCCCCACGGCCAGCTTCTGCGCCGCGGTCGACAGCGCCGGTGACGCGCTGACATACGACGGGAGCTCGTGGACGCCCTTCACCGGGGTTGACGCGGTCGGCCAGTTCGAGGCCGTGTCCTGCGTCTCCTCGTCGTTCTGCGTCGCCGTGGACAACTCCGGCAACGCGTACACCTTCGACGGGTCGGCCTGGTCCGGCCCGGTCCAGGTGGATTCGACGGAGGGCACCCTGACCTCGGTGTCCTGCACCTCGCCGAGCTTCTGCGTGGGAGTTGGCGGCACCGGCGGCTTCACCTTCAACGGCTCCTCCTGGTCCCGCCCGACCGGGCTCGGGACCGGTGAGACCTCAGGGACCGGTCCGCCTGACGGGGTCTCCTGCGCGTCCTCGTCGTTCTGCGTGGCGGTGGGCAGCGACGGGGGCGTCTACACGTACAACGGCAGCTCCTGGTCGACCAGGGCGGACGTCGACGCGATCGACGGGGTCTCCGGGGGCCTCACCGCGGTCTCCTGCCCCACCACCTCCTTCTGCATGGCCGTGGACGAGGACTCGAACCGCTCGGTGATGTTCAGCGGGAGCTCGTGGTCCGCCCCCACCCCGGCCAGCTCCGGGTACGGGCTGGAGGCGCTGTCGTGCCCGTCCAGCTCCTTCTGTGTCGCCGTCGACGACAATGCGGACGTCCTGACCTGGCACAGCTGAGGAGATCGCCATGGCCGTCACCGGCGTGCACCTGCTCTTCTTCTCCCCCCACGCGGAGGCCCTCCGCCAGACCCTTCGGGACGCCTTCGGCTGGTCCCACGTCGACGCCGGCGGCGGCTGGCTGATCTTCGCCACGCCCCCGGCGGAGGTCGGTGTCCACCCTGGTGACTCGCCGGCCCACGAGATCTCGCTGATGTGCGACGACCTCGACGCCACCGTCTCCGAGCTGCGCGCCCGGGGCGTGACGGTGCGGGGCGACCCCGAGGCGCGGCAGTTCGGCCGGGCGGTCACGCTGGTCCTGCCCGGGGAGGTGGAGGTCCTCCTGTACCAGCCCACCCACCCCACCGCGATCGCGACCGCTCAATAGGGCGGCCGGTCGAACCGGAGGCTGGTCAGCAGGGCGACCGGTCAGGAGGGGGGCTGGTCAAGCGAGGCTGATCGGGAGGGCGGCTGGTCCGCGCTGCCGGCCGCCGGATCCGGGGTGGGGATCAGCCCACCCGGCCAGTCCGGCGTGCCGGCTTGGTCCCGATGACGACGGTGGCGTCGATCTCGTCGAGGCTGTTCACCTCGGCCAGCAGCCCGCTCGCGGTGAGGATCTCCGCGGCCCGCCGGGCCTGCACCGCGCTCGTCTCGACCAGCAGATGACCCCCGGGGGCCAGCCAGGCGGGCGCCTCGGCGGCAACCCGGCGCAGCACGTCGAGACCGTCGGGGCCGCCGTCGAGCGCCTGCCGCGGCTCGTACAGCCGCGCCTCCCGGGGCAGGAGCGGGATCTCATCGGTGGGCACGTAGGGGACGTTGGCCACCAGGACGTCGACCCGGCCGCGCAGACCGGCGGGCAGCGGGTCGTAGAGGTCGCCCGCGTGCACCCGACCCCCGACGGTGACGAGGTTGCGCCGGGCGCACCGCGCCGCGGTGGCATCGATCTCGGTGGCGTGCAACTCGACCGAGGGCAACGCCGCCACCACCGCGGCGCCCACCGCGCCCGAGCCACAGCAGAGGTCCACCACGACCGCTCCCGGGTGGGCGTGCGCGGCTGCCTGGGAGGCGAGGAACTCGGTGCGATGCCGGGGGACGAACACCCCGGGCTCGACCGCCACCCGCAGCCCGCAGAACTCCGCCCAGCCGATGACGTACTCAAGCGGCTCGCCGGCGGCACGGCGGTCCACCATCGCGGCGAGGCCGTCCGGGGTCGCCGCCGCGATCAGCAGGGCGGCCTCCTCCTCGGCGAAGACGCAGCCGACGGCGCGAAGACGGGCGACGACCTCTGGGAGAGCGAGCGGCGCCGGGTCGCGCATCTCCTCCTCCCCCACTGGTCACGGTGTCAGCCGGCTGCCTCCCGGCGGGGTGGGCCCGCCCAGGCCAGGTGCAGGCCGCACTCCTTGACCGGGTCATCCTCCCACCACCAGCGCCCGGCGCGCTCGGCCTCGCCCGGCCGGGTCGCCCGGGTGCAGGGCGCGCAGCCGATCGACGTGTAGCCGCGCGCGTAGAGCGGGTGACGGGGCAGGTCATGGGCACGCACGTGGTCCCAGACCTCATCGTGGCTCCAGGCCGCCAGCGGGGCCAGCTTGGCGATGCCGCCATGGGCGGGGTCGCGCGCCAACACCGGCGTGGTGACCCGGCTACTCGCCTGCTCACGGCGCAGCCCGGTCACCCAGGCGTCGTACCCGCGCAGCGCGCCGCTGAGCGGGCGGGTCTTGCGGACGTCGCAACAGAGGTGACGCAGGTCGGGGGAGCGGCGGAAGAGATTGACGCCATGGCCGGCGGTCATCGACTCGACCGCGGCCGGTTCGGGAGTGATCACCCGAAGCCGGATCGGAAACCCGCGTCGCACGGTGTCGATGAGGGAGTGGGTCTCCTCGGGGAGCCGGCCGGTGTCGATGGTCACGACCTCGACACCGGGGCGCAGCCGGCTGGCGATGTCGATGAGCACGATCGACTCGGCCTGGAAGCTGGCGACCATGGCCACCCTCTGGAAGCGCCGGAAGGCCCAGGCCAGGATCGCCTCGGCGCTCGCCCCCTCGAGCTCACGGGCAGCGGCGATCAGGTCGTCGTCCGGCACGTCTCTCCTTCCTCGGTTGGCCCCCCCTGCGCTGAGCGCCAAGTCTGGCAGTGGTTATGCATACGATCAAGGTTCTGGGTCGTATGCTTTCATTCTTCTCAGAAGAACTGTGAGCGACCTCCCCCCGCCTCTCGAGCCCGACAGCGCGCCGCCCCGCACCGGGGCCAGGCCGCGTTCGCTGGCGCGGCCGCGGCCGGAGATCACCCTGGACCAGCTCCACACCTTCCTCGCGGTCGCCGAGCGGCAGCACGTGAGCGCGGCCGCCGACGCCCTCGGCATCTCCCAGGGATCGGTGAGCACGGTGGTGCACCGGCTCGAGAAGCACCTCGGCCTGCCGCTCTTCCAGCGGGTGGGCAGGAACGTCCGGCTCACCGACGTGGGGCGGGCGCTGCGCCCCGTCGCCACCCGGATCTTCGACGACCTCGCCCTGGTGGACGAGCTGCGCATCAGCTTCCTGAGCGATGAGCGGGGGGAGATCTCCGTCGCCGCCGGGCACGTGGTCGGCGCCCATCGGGTCCCCGGCTGGCTGGCCCCCTTCGTGGCCGCGCACGCACGCCTGGGCCTGCGCCTCCGCATCGCCCGGTTCCGGGACATGATCGTGATGCTCCAGGGCGGCGAGGTGGACATCATCTTCACCGGTGCGAGCGTCTACGCGCCCGGTCTGGAGTCGATGACCATGGAGCGCACCGAGATGGCGCTCGTCTGCGCTCCGAGCCACCCGCTCGCGCGCAGCCGCCAGGCGGCCGCCGAGCTGAACGCGTATCGGCACCTCCAGCACGAGCGCGGCACCGCCACCCACGAGCTCGCCCTCCAGATGCTCGGGGACCACGGCCGCGACGCCGAGACGGTCGAGCTGGAGGAGGGGGCCCTGGTCCCGGCGCTCCGGGCGGGCCTCGGTTTCGCGGTCATGCCCCGGGCGCTGGTGGAGAGCGACGTCGCGGGGGGACGGCTGACCGTGCTCCCGTACCGCGGACCGCGGGTCCTGCAGTCGTTCACCGCCGCCCGGCGCGAGGGGGTGCACACGCCCGCGGTCGAGCTGCTCTGGACCCATCTGCGCGGCCTGGCGCAGGGCGACTGACCCGCGGGCGACGCGATCGGCGGGGCGGGTCACCCGCTTACCGCCCCTCCCCAACAGAGCTGGCAGCGGTCGCCGCCGCCGCGAGCCCTCGACCGGGCCGGGATGATGGGCGGGCCCGTGGAGGCGGCAAGCAGGGCCGCCCCGGGGATCGAGCCTGATCGAGGCTCCCGGGGGCGCGGCTCCCAGTTCAGCCCAGCAGCGGGAGCCTCGCGCCGAGTGGGCCGAGGCGATCCAGCTCGCCGCCATCGAGGGCCACACGGCCGGTGGCCTTGAGGGCGTAGGTCTCGGCGTCCCACGCCACCGGCAGAGGGCTGCCCAGCAGACCGTCGAGGGTGACCCGGACGACCTCGAGCGCCGCAGGAGGCGCCGGCGGGGGGCTGTCGAGGTTCACGGTGAGGTCCAGGTGGTGGAGCACCGCCTCGACCGTCAGCGTGGCCAGGAGGTCGGGGATGGCGATGACCAGGCCCTGGGTGCGCACCCTGCCGGACGCCGGCGCAGAGGCCTCCCTCCCCCGGCGCCGGGTCGCCCGCGGCGTCACCTGGTGCTCCGCCCGGCCGGCCATGACCGCCGCGGCCGCCGCGCGCAGGGCGGCCTCCGAGGTCTCCTCCCACTCCTCGACCAGCGTGGCCGCACGGGCATCCGCGGACGCCGCCCGCCTGACGAACTCGGCGTGTCGCTCCGCCCCCTCGGTGCCCGGCTGGTAGGGGCGCCAGTAGGCGACGAGGTCGGTGGTCGCCGCCTCGGTGGTGGGAGTTGCGAAGGCGACCAGCGCCCGCTGGGGGTCGAGCAGCAGGTGGAAGAGAACATCGCGGACGGTCCAGCCCCAGCAGCGCGTGGGCCGTTCGAACGCCGCGTCCGGCAGGGTCCGCACCGCCGCGGTGACCGCCCGGTACGACTCGCCGAGCGCCTGCAGGGTCGCGGTGACGTCGATGCCGGAGCCCTCAGCCCGCGGTTCCGGCCGTGTAGCGCCCCTGGAGATCCTTGTGAAGGACGCTGATGAAGCCACGCTCCCGTGGGTCCAGCGCGCGGTCTGCCGGCTGCCCGGTCCGATGGTCGATGACGACTCGCTCGATCTCGGCATACAGCCCGCTCGCAAGGAACGGCTGCGCGTAGTCCTGCTTGTAGGTCCAGACGTCGACCTCGGGACGGTGGTGGTAGCGCACGCGGGTGGGCGCGTCGGGGAGGAAGTCGCTGAGAAGGAGGTGCCCGCCGTCGCGCAGGACGCGGTCCAGCTCCGCCACGGCCGCCAGGAGCCGCGAGCGGTCCAGCCAGTGCAGGACGAAGCTCACGATCACGAGGTCTGCCGACTCGCTGGCGAGGGGCAGATCATGCGCGACGCCCCGAAGGAAATCGACGCGGGGATATCGGACCGTGCCGTCGTCGATCGCCTCCATCGAGGGATCCACGGCAATGGCCCTCCCGCCGCGAGCGGTCTGGATGGCGGCTGCCCGCCAGCCGTTGGACGATCCGACGTCCACCACCACGGTCTCGGCGCCGGCGAGCGCCAGGGCACGGGATATCAGCGGGTCCCCGGCCACGCGCCCCTCCTCCCCCAGCGACGCGACGTTTCTCCGGAACCACGCATCCCCCTCGCCCCGGAGGAAGAGTGCCTCCTGCGGAGGGGAGGTCGCGGGCCCGGGCGTCTCGGGCGTGAGGCTCATCTCCCACCCTCACCGGCGGGCTCAACCATCGGGGTCACGACCGCGCGTGGTGTCTGCGCGGTGCCGACTGCGTTCGGTGTCGGCGCGGAGGCACCCGCACTCCCCTAGGCTGCACGGCTTTCGAGATGTAGCGACACCTGGGGGGCTTCCCCAGACATAGAGAAGCGACCCATCCTTGGGGTGTTCGAAGTCCTGAGGAGGGTCGCCCGTGACCAATGATGACCTGCT
>Ga0187880_1000478_pt1 | contig 33592 bp, 36 predicted proteins | sample June2016WEW_19_4_FD_132998 | JGI IMG/M metagenome (GOLD analysis project Ga0187880, IMG submission 132998) | Peatland microbial communities from SPRUCE experiment site at the Marcell Experimental Forest, Minnesota, USA - June2016WEW_19_40 | ecosystem: Environmental > Terrestrial > Soil >... | reverse complement strand
GCAGCCCGTCAGGAGGTCGGAGTCGCACCGAGTACCGCTGCCGCTGCACCGGCACCCACCTCCGACCACCCGACCCGGCGGTCGGCAGGCGCAGGGACCCTACTTCAGCACCCTGCTAGCGGCCTCGCTGAAGTCGAAGATCTTCTTGATCGTCTCGTAGGCGAGGTCGCCCAGCAGCAGTGCGTGGCCTTCAGCGCCGCTTTGATCCTTTAGCGTGATCTGCAATGCCACAGAGGTGTCGTTGCGCTCGGCCGCGCAGTCATCCTTGAAAGGCGCGTGGATGAACGCCTCGAAACACTCGGAGACATCGTCATCGTCAAGCGATGTCACGGCCTGTCCTGGATAGCTCAGATACTTCGCTGGGAGTTCGCTGTAAGCATGCTTGTCGTGATCAGTGTCGTATCCGATGACGCGGATCCGATCACCCGAGGCGGGCTCATGCCCGGCGTCGGCCGCAGCCATCGTCGCGCTGACTCGCCGCTTTGCTTCCTGGTGGAAGGCCTCCGCGTCGTCACATAGGGGTACGTCGCCGTCGGTGTATTCCCGCCACAGCCGCGGGGTGGCCCACAGCTCGCCGATAGTTACCTTGCTCAGGAGATCGGCAAAGCCGAGGCAATGGTCCATATCGGCGTGAGTTAAGACAAAGGCGGCCAGGTAGGGCTTTCCGTCGCGGCGGGGCAGAACCTCGACCAGACGATCGACAACGGCTGCTGCCGAGGCACCGTCCTCGTCGGCCAAGGCCATCTCATGCAGGTCGACCTGGAGGACGTGTTCGTCGTCGACGACCACCGTCGTGCTATCTCCGGTGCCGACAGGCCAGAAGACAATTCCCTGGTCGGGAAGTTGAGTAGTGATCATGTGATCTCCGATGTGTCTTCAGGCGGGCGTGGCTCTGGCAGTAGTGTGCGTGGACCAGCTTGATCGAAAGCTGCAGTTCCCTTGAGCCTCGTCAATACTTACCTCGGGGCGAGCGGCCGCAATGCGAAGGCCGCGCCCTGCGAGCCTGCCACCATCGCGGGCAACCCTGGGAACGTCTGTTCGGCTCATACGGGAATCATACCCCGTTCGGCGGGCCTTCCGGCACCTCCGGGGTGCTGGCGCTACGGGATGGCCTATCGGTCGAGGTGCAGCCTTAGTGAACCTCGTCCCTTTGCATCATCTGCCGGCAAACCGGTCTAATCTCCATCACCGGCCACATGAGTAAGCGCGATCTCACCGAAGCGGACATTTGCGCCAAATGGATCACACCGGCCCTGCTTGGCGCCGGCTGGGACGAGCACACCCAACTTCGGCGGGAGGTTCACTTCACCAAGGGCCAGATCCACGTCCGGGGCAAGATGACCCTGCGCGGCAAATCAAAGTTCGCCGACTACGTCCTCTACTACAAGCCGAACATCCCCATTGCCATCGTCGAGGCCAAGGACAACAACCACTCCATCGGCGACGGGATGCAGCAGGCGCTCGAGTACGCCGAGATTCTTCACATCCCGTTCGTCTTCTCCTCGAACGGCGACGGCTTCCTCTTCCACGATCGAACGGGGACCTTGCCCCAAATGGAGACCACCCTGTCACTGGATGGTTTCCCTTCCCCGCCGCGGCTGTGGTCCATCTATCGATCTTGGAAGGGGCTGACCGACGAGCAGGAGGCAGTGGTCCTCCAGGACTACTTCCACGACGGTAGCGGCCGGGAGCCGCGCTACTACCAGCGCAATGCCATCAACGCGGTCACTGAGGCCATCGCCCAGGGGCAAGACCGCCTTCTACTCGTGATGGCCACCGGGACGGGCAAGACCTACACCGCCTTTCAGACCATCTGGCGCCTTTGGAAGGCCGGACGTAAGAAGCGAGTCCTCTACCTCGCCGACCGCAACGTCCTCATCGACCAGACCATGGTCAACGACTTCCGCCCCTTCAAGGGGGCGATGGCCAAACTCAGCACGGCCACCCGCACCATCGAAGCCGACGATGGTGCGACCCAGGAGATCGCGACAGCACTGGACCGCAAGCGCCGTATCGATACGTCCTACGAGATCTACCTCGCCCTGTATCAGGCCATCACCGGGCCCGAGGACCGGCAGAAGCTATTCCGAGAGTTCTCTCCTGGGTTCTTCGACCTCATCGTCGTTGACGAGTGCCACCGTGGAAGCGCAGCCGATGACGCCGCTTGGCGGGAGATCCTCGAGTACTTCTCCAGCGCAACCCAGATCGGCATGACGGCCACTCCGAAGGAGACCAAGTACGTCTCCAACATCCACTACTTCGGCCCGCCTGTCTACACGTACTCGCTGAAGCAAGGGATCCTCGACGGCTTCCTCGCCCCCTATAAGGTCATCACCGTCCACATTGATGTCGACGTGGAGGGATACCGTCCCGTCGAGGGGACAACCGATCGGGAAGGTGAGTTGATCCCTGATCGCATCTACAACCTGACCGATTTCGATCGCACGCTGGTCATCGACGACCGCACCAAGCTCGTTGCTAAGCGCGTCACCGAGTTCCTGAAGGAGAGCGGCAACCGATTCCAGAAGACCATCGTGTTCTGCGTCGACCAAGAACACGCGGCTCGGATGCGCCAGGCGCTCATCAACGAGAACTCGGATCTCGCCGGCGAGCATCGCCGCTACGTGATGCGCATCACCGCCAACGACCGTGAGGGCCAGGATCAGCTGGGCAATTTCATCGACCCAGAGGAGACCTACCCGGTTCTGGTCACCACCTCGCGTCTGCTGTCTACCGGGGTCGATACCCAGACGTGCCGGCTCATCGTCATCGACCGCCCGGTCGGCTCGATGACCGAGTTCAAGCAGATCCTCGGACGAGGCACCCGGATCCATGAGGATACCCACAAGTTCTACTTCAGTCTGATGGACTTCCGGGGGGCCACCCGCCACTTCGCCGATCCCGACTTTGACGGAGAGCCGGTCCAGGTCTACGCCCCTGAGGACGATGACCCGATGGCGCCTCCTGAGACCGAGGGCGAGGCCGAGGAAGGGGACATCGTGGTCGACGCCGGCAATGACATCTCCATCACGCCGGATGAGCCAGAAAGCCGCAAGTTTTATATCAATGGTGTCTTGGTCACCATCATCGCCGAGCGGGTGAAGTACCTCGACGCCGATGGCAAGTTGATCACCGAGAGCCTGCGGGACTACTCAAAGCGAACGGTAACCGATCAATTCGCCTCGCTCGACACCTTTCTGCAGCGGTGGAGAGCGGCGGATCGCAAGCAGGCGGTCGTCGACGAGCTCGAGAACGAAGGACTCCGCCTGGAGCCCCTGGCTGAGGAGGTCGGCTTGGACCTGGACCCCTTCGACCTGATCTGCCACGTCGCGTATGGCCGGCCGCCGCTAACCCGCAAGGAGCGGGCGGAGAAAGTCCGTAAGCGGGACATCTTCACGAAGTACGGCGACCAGGCACGAGCCGTCCTCGACGCACTCCTCCAGAAGTACCAGGACGACGGCGTCCTAGACCTTGGAAACCCCCGCATCCTCCAGATCTCGCCGATGAACACCATGGGTACTCCGGTTCAGCTGATCCGCCACTTCGGGTCCCGAGGCACCTTCGAGCAGGCGGTCCACGAGCTGCAGGACGCCCTTTACGGAGCCGCCTAGATGGCCCAGATGATCTCGATCCGCAATACAGTCAAGGCGATTCAGGACATCATGCGGCAGGACGCTGGCGTGGACGGAGACGCTCAACGCATCTCCCAGCTCTGCTGGATGTTCTTCCTAAAGATCCTCGACGACCAGGACCAGCAGCTCGAATTGATGGACCCCGACTACCGCTCACCGATGCCAGACGGCCTGCGGTGGGGAGCCTGGGCGGGCGACCCCGAGGGGCTGACCGGTGATGGCCTCCTCGCCTTCATCAACAACCACCTCTTTCCCTCGCTGAAGAACCTCAGCCCTGCAGGGCCCCAGGAACGGCGCCAGCGGGTCGTGCGAGCGGTCTTCGAAGACGCCTACAACTACATGAAGTCAGGCCACCTGCTCAGGCAGGTGATCAACAAGATCAACGAAATCGACTTCAATGACCTCGCTGAACGTGAGCACTTCGGCGATGTCTACGAGCAGCTGCTCAATGATCTGCAGAGCGCAGGCAACGCCGGCGAGTACTACACGCCCCGTGCCGTGACTGCCTTCATGGCCGAGCGCGTTGATCCCCACCCGGGGGAGATCCTGCTAGATCCCGCCTGCGGCACCGGCGGGTTTCTGACGTGCGCGATTCGGCATATGCGCGAGCACTACGTCAAGACGCCTGACGATGAAGCCCTTATGCAGGCATCACTCCGGGCCGTCGAGAAGAAACCCCTTCCTCACATGCTTTGCACGACGAACATGCTGCTCCACGGTATCGAGGATCCGAGCTTCGTTCGGCACGACAACACCCTGGCCCGGCCGTACGTCAGCTATGGGGACAGCGATCGGGTGGATATCGTGCTCACCAATCCTCCGTTCGGTGGTAGAGAGGAGCCTGGAATCGAGAGCAACTTCCCCAAGCACTTCCAGACCCGTGAGACGGCGGACCTCTTCCTCGCGCTCATCATCCGCCTGTTGCGGAAGGCCGGCCGAGCGGCCGTTGTACTGCCCGACGGCTCCCTGTTCGGGGAAGGGGTCAAGACCCGCCTTAAGGAGGTGCTCTTGGCGGAGTGCAATCTGCACACCATCGTGCGGCTCCCCAACAGCGTCTTCAGACCATATGCCTCCATCGGCACGAACCTTCTATTCTTCGAGAAGGGAAGTCCGACGAAGGAGATCTGGTACTACGAGCACCGGGTGCCCGAAGGTCAGAAGGCGTATTCGATGACTAAGCCTATCCGCCTAGAGCACCTCGCGCCATGTGTGGCCTGGTGGGGAGGTTCGTCGCGCAAGGGACGTGTGATCACCGACGTTGTCTGGAAGGTGACCATCGATGAGGTGCAGGAAAGGGGCTGTAACCTGGACATCAAGAACCCCCACGTTGTTGACGGTGACCATGAGTCTCCGGAGGAGCTCCTCCGGCAGCTCGATGGCGCCGAGGCAGAGGTGAGGCGAATCACGGACCACTTGACGGGGCTCCTCAGCAAGGCGCTTCTACCATGAGCGTGGGATCCTTCCTGGATGAATTCCATCGGGTTTCGCAAGCCCCGGGTGCAACCAACGCTCTCCGTCCTGCAATCGTCGCCCTGGCCCTTAGAGGAAAACTCACGACACGCGGTTGCGGACCTCCCGTGGACCCAACGCCGGGTATGGAGGAGCTTCTCCAAGGCCGGCCTCGCTATCGTCGGGATCAGCGCGCAGCGGCCGTCCCTACGGAAGCGGGTATGTTACCTGGATGGCGGTCATGCCGCTTGGGGGACACCGGCCTCTACATAAATGGCCTGGCATTCAAACCAGAGGACTGGGGGAAGCAAGGACGGCCGATCATTCGGATCCAGAATCTCTCAGGCGTGAGCGCAACCTTGAACTATACAGAGCGCAGCGTGGACACAGACAACGTGGTCTCGCGCGGCGACCTCTTGGTATCGTGGTCAGCAACGCTAGATACCTTCATTTGGGATGGTCCGGAGGGAGTACTCAATCAGCATATCTTCAAGGTCATACCGAATCGATGCGCCGTAGCGGCTGGGTTTCTCTACTGGTTGCTCAAGCACGAAGTCAAGGTTCTAGCAGACAGCCAACATGCCCACGGGCTTGCGATGATGCACATCAACCGCGGGCCTTTTCTGGGCCACACCGTCTCCCTACCACCCCTCGAGGAGCAGGCGCGCATCGTCGCCAAGATCGACGATATGATGACCCTCTGCGACAAGCTGGAGGTTGCCCAAGCCGAGCGAGAACAGAAGAGGGGTCGTTTGCGGCTCCTATCCTTCACGCGACTGACTGCCTCGGTGAGCAATGGCGTCGACAGAGGCAAGGTCCAAGAAGCGGCGCGGTTCTATCTGAACCACTCGGATCGGATGCTAACCAGAGCCGGACACGTTGCTCAGTTGCGTCAGACGATTATCGACCTTGCGGTGCTGGGACGGTTGGTGCCACAAGAGCGTAGCGATCAGCCGGCAGCGAGACTCGTCGATGCCATCCTCAAGCGCCGAAGAACGCGAGAGAGCGATGGCGCAATCTCCTACAGAGAATCCAAACGGATCCTTTATCAAGTACCGATCAGCTGGGAATGGGTCAGCCTCTCGACCGCCTGCCGCTTTGTTACTGACGGAGACCACCAACCGCCTCCGAAGGCCGACAGTGGCATTCCGTTTCTGGTCATTGGGAATGTCCGTTCCGGGCGAGTCGATCTTCGAGATTGCCGACATGTTCCAGAGGAGTACTACGCGCAATTGGACGACGCACACCGACCGCGCGCGGGCGACGTACTCTATACGTTGGTGGGGTCATACGGAGTACCTGTCCCCGTGATGCGCGAGGAGGCGTTTTGTGTCCAGCGCCATATTGGAATCCTCCGTCCTGAGCCTGAGGTCCTCCAGCGCTACGCAGTGATAGCTCTCAAGAGCACGTTCTCCTTGACGCAAGCATCGGAGTGCGCCACGGGAATTGCCCAGAAGACCGTCCCCCTAAGCGGTTTGCGGCGCCTAGCCATTCCACTTCCACCTCTCGCCGAGCAACGTCGGATTTGTGTGAAGGTGGGTGATTTGTTGGGTGTGTGTGACCAGTTGGAGGCGAGTCTGTCCGCAGCGGAGATGGGGCGTGCAAAACTGGCGGAGGCTGTGCTGCGAGCTGCTCTGGGGGATGACTGGCCAGTAGATCGGAGCTAACGTCCCCGCCGTCAGTTCGACAGCCCCTTGCCGATGGCGATGCCCGCGGCTAGAGCCGCGAGTCCCAGGAGGATCGCGCCGAGAGTATCATCCTGCTCCTTCTTCCGTGCTTCGGCCCTTCGAGAGAGGGTGTCGTTGAGAGCCGCAACGAGATTCACGACGACGGACGCACCACGCCGGGAGAAGTCCACATCGGTCCAGCCGAGCTTCGCGTACTCCGCTGGTACCAGCTGGGAGAGCGCTTCATCCCGCAGGAGCAGCATCTCCTTGCCCTGGCTGGAAGCACGGGCGATTTCCTCGAGGACCGCATCAAGACGCAGAGGGCTGGTCAGAATGCCGACCACGAAGTCGGCCTGATCCATCGCCTGGACCGGAACATCGGGCCCGGCCGGAACAGATCGGATACCGTTGTCGTCGAGCGTGCTTTCAAGCTGCGACACCAAGGACATGTCCGAAACGGAATGCGCGATGAACACTGAAGCGCCCGAAAGGGGGCGTTGGACGCAGATGATGAGGGCGTGTGTCCACATCATCTCGTTGGACGGGGACGCCGACTGGGGCCCCACCCACTGACCTTGAATTCCAACAAAGAGTTCCTTCTCGCCGAGGTCCAAGTGCGAGGGGACGGGAACGGTAAACCGGACCGTGAGGGAGTCGCCGGCCCCAAGGAGTTTACGAAGGACGGTGGGGATCCACTCGCTAGCATCAAGCCACTCGGGTCGCACACCCACCTGGAAAACGTAGAGATCAACCCCACTGTTGTTTGTTACGACAAAGGTGAGTTGGGCCACCTCTCCGGGAAGATAGCGAGCCCGGTCCGGCTGTAACTGCACGGCAACAAGCGAAACGGGCGCGGGCGCGCGAAGAGACCGAAGAGCTTCGGCAACTTTGTACACGGTGCTTTTGCGGAAACCGCCGGCGACCAGCTGGCTGGGCGTCGAGCCTTGTTGAAGGCGCATCAGGATGTCGTCTTCGATCCCCACGGTGGACATTTCTCCTTGGCGACTTGTTGTCAGTGCTCAGTTCCCCACGGCGGTTGTTGAAGTCGCCACGTGATGGTACGGCAGCGGTATCCGCCGGACCCAGACCGGCCCGCTCGAGGGCGAGCGCCGCAGGGCGAGTTGTGGAGTGTTCGCGGTGGGGCACCCCGGCGGACGGCGAGGTGGCGGGCTTCTTTCAACGGCTCCGGAAGATCAGGTACACGATGCCCGCGGCGAGACCGGCGAGTACCCAGGGCGCCCATTTCGCGCCGGCGACGTCAGCAACGGCTCGATCCAAAGCGGCCGCCATCTCGTCGGCTGCCTCACCGACCAAGGTCCGTTCCGCCACGGCCAGGAGGAGGCCTCCTCCGTCAACTCCGAGGGCGGCGACGAACAGGTCGTCGAGGGCGATGGCGGTGGCGTGCTCCGCGGCCGCTCCGGTCTGGCCCGTGAGGGCCAGCGTGGCGACTCTCGCCCAGGCGAACTCGGAGCTGAGCTCCCCGGCCTGCCCGACGAGCGCCCGGCCCTGGTCGTATTCCGTGAGCGCGTCGAACCCGGCATTGAGGATGCGGGTCACGACGACTTGATCGAGCGATACCCCCTTGCGGACCATGATCTTGACCTCTCGTGAACGGTTGGCACTCAGGGGGGTGCACCTCGCCCTTGGTGGAGAGTCTACCACAGAACACAGCGTTGAGTGGACAGTCCACTACTGTCCAGCGCTACGTCCCGGCCGCGGGGGCGGATCGCGGGCGCAGCTTCGTCGGCCGCACCCAGACGAGGCGCTCGCTCGCCGTCCCTATCGCCACGCGCCTCGCATGCCCGGCCCGCTGGTGCTCCCGGGGGGAGGCATGGGTGCCGGTGGGTCGATCCTCCTCGGGCGCTGGCGGCGCCGGCGCGATCGACCAGGCCGGCTCACGGCCCTGGCCCTCGAGGCCTTCGAGGTGGCGAGCCTGGAGGAGCTGCACGCGAAGCTGGAGCCCTTTCTCGCGGGCCCCAGCCGGGTTGGAGCGCCTGATGCCAGCGATGCGATGGGCCGGAACGTGACGGGGTGACGGGGTGACAGATGGACGGATGACGCGTCACCGTCCTCGCGCGCGCGCGCGCGCGCTAAGAGCCAGGCGTTGGCGACCGCGCGGCACCCGCGTGTCCACGTGACACGCTTCGGTCAGGCCCACCCCGTCAGAGCAGGTGGAGCCCCTGGTAGCCGCGCGCGTCGGCGTAGCGGTGCGGCTCGACCCCACCGATCGAGGCGAGGAAGCGGCCGAAGGAGGCCCTGGGGACGGGCTGGAAGCCGTGGTCTTTGCACACCGCGAGGTACGCGGCCCAGAGCTCAGCAGAGCTGGTCCAGTCGCGCGCCGCGTACCGACACCGCTCGCCAAGGAACTGGAGGAGGCTCGGGTCATGGTCCATCGAGCGCAGCGTATGCCCCCTGCGATCTCGCCGGGGACGATTCCGCGCCATCGCGTTGAGTGCAGGGGAAGGCTCGCCGAGAGGCCGCTTTCGCATCTGCCTCGGTGACGTTCTCGGCCAGCGCGGTGGCTACAGCGGGGATGGCGCCCGTCCCGGCCAGCGAGATCGTCAGGGTGCCGCCAGGGCCCAGGGTCTCGCCGTTGGTTCGGGTGTCCAGCACTCGGTCCGGCGGGCTGAGCGGGGTGAACAGCACTCCCGCCCCAGCGGCCGCGGTGTCATCGGTGTAGTAGCCGTCGACGTCAACGATGACGTCGACAGAGCCCAGGTCGTTGAAGATGGAGACCTGTCCGTTGGTCCCCACCGGCACGATGACCCGGTTGGGCACGGTCTCCCCGGGTCCGAAGTTGAGGTTGCTCGCGGTGGGCTGGGCCACACCGGCTGGCCAGGCGGTGAGGTAGCTGCCGGAGGTGGGTGAGGCCCTCGGTGGAGTCGGTTCGGGGAGGCGGCTGGCGGCCCGGCCGCGGGCGGGCGCTGAGTCCCATTCGAGTCCCATTCGTGGGTCCGCCTCAGCCGCCTGAGTCCGCTCCAGGCCAATACGAATCGACCCCTTGAACCTGTGTCAGTCAGGGTTCGATTCCCTTTCCCGGCACCAGAGGTCCCTGGTGCGGCCTCGTTTTCCCGATCGGTACCCCCGTCTGTACCCCTGGCCCCAGGGAGGACGCGGAGTCGTCGGCCGTGACGGGCGTCGATCGAGACCCGGTGCCAGACGCGTGACGCTGCGGGGGGTCGGCCACACCGCCGCGGACAGCGGCCACCAGCCCGGACTCGTGGCGGCAGAGCTGCGCTCCTTCTTCGCCCAGCATCATCGGTCCCACCTCCTCGGCAGCGGCGGCGTGGCCGGGGCACTGCCCGGGCCGGGTCAGGGGTGGCGCCCGGTGCGCCGTCTGGGTCGAGTTCGCCGGCCCCCCCCCGGGGAAGTTAGGATCGTCGACGTGCTCGCCTGGATGGACCTCGAGATGACGGGCCTCGACCCCGCGCGCCACGTGATCGTCGAGATCGCGACGCTGATCACCGATGACGATCTCGTCGTGCTCGCGGAGGGCCCGGATCTCGTGGTGCACGCGGAGAGTGCCCAGCTGAACCGGATGGACGGACACGTCCGCGCCATGCACACGGGCTCTGGTCTCCTGGCCGCCATCGAGGCGTCGTCGATCACTCTTCAGGAGGCCGGCCGGCAGACGCTGGAGTTCCTGCGGAGGCACATTCCCGAATCACGGACCGTTCCCCTCTGCGGCAATTCGATCGGGACGGACCGGCGTTTCCTGGCGGCACAGCTCCCCGAGATCGAGGACTTCCTTCACTACCGGTCGATCGACGTCTCGAGCGTGAAGGAGCTCTGCCGCCGCTGGTATCCGGAGACCCTGGAGAAGGCCCCGCCGAAGGTTGAGGCGCACCGGGCCCTCGACGACATCCGCGAGTCGATCGCCGAGCTCGCCTACTACCGATCCACCATCTTCGTGAGCCGGCCGGCGGGGCTCCAGCCGTGACCTCGTCGACATCGGTGAGCCGGAGCCTCCGCCTCGCCGTCGCCCAGTACGAGCCGCGGATCGGCGACCTCGCCGGGAACCGGGCGGCGGCGGTGACCTGGGTGGAGGCCGCGGCGGAGCAGGGCGCCCAGCTCGTCGTCCTCCCCGAGCTCGCCTCCTCCGGGTACGTCATCGCCGGGGAGGAGGAGGCCGGTCAGCTTGCCGAGGACGCCGACTCCGGCGAGACCGTCATCGCGCTGGTCGACGTGTGCCGCCGCCGTGGCGTCCACGTGGTCGCGGGCCTGGCCGAGCAGGGCGATGGCTGCCGGCACAACAGTGCCGTGGTCCTCGGCCCCGTGGGCCGGCTGGCCACGTACCGCAAGCTGCACCTGTTCTACGACGAGCAGTCCTGGTTCCGGCCCGGGAACGAGGTTGTCGTCGTCGACCTCCCCGTCGCCAGGGTCGGCGTCGCGATCTGCTACGACCTCTGGTTCCCGGAGCTCGGCCGCGCCCTCGCGCTGCGCGGGGCCGAGGTGATCGCCGTCCCCACCAACTGGGTGAGCTCCTTTCGGGCGCGCCTCCATGACGAGCACGGCTACTGCCAGGGCGACATCATGGCGATGGCCGCCGCGGCCGCCAACGGCACCGCGGTAGCCTGCGCCGACCGGGTGGGAGTGGAGCGGGGGACGACCTTCCTCGGCGCGTCGATCATCGTCGGGCCCGACGGCTGGCCTCTGGCCGGGCCGGCGAGCCCCGAACGTGAGGAGCTGCTGATCGCCGACGTGGACCTGGAAGCGGTCGAGGGCGCGCGCTGGCGCACGCCGCGCAACCACCTTCTCCGCGACCGCCGGCCCGAGGTCTACGCGAACGACGCGCCCCCCGGCGGATTGAAGCCCTGAACCTGGCCGGTCTCGATCTCCCGGAGGTGGGCGAGCCGCGCGGCGAGCGGGGGATGGCTCGGCATGCGGCTGGACCACGGCCAGAGCAGCCAGCGCAGGATCGGCGGCCGGTAGAGGCGCCGGCGGATGTCCTGGGCCAGGTCCGCGAGTGCGGTGAGGCCCCGGGCGAGGGCGGCGGGGTCGCCCGCGAGCAGCGCCCCCTCCGCGTCGGCGCGCGTCTCCCGCGGGCGGTTGAGGACGCTGAGCGCGGCGCCACCGCCGAATACTCCCACCAGCCAGGCGGTGAACCAGATCGGGTAGTCGGCGGGGTTCGGTGCCACGACGGCCGCGGCGACGACGAGCGCGACGGCCACCGCCAGCGCCCCCAGGCCGCGGGCCCTCGCGGCGGTGCTGTCCTTGTGACGGACGTGGATGAGCTCATGGGCGACCACCGCACGCAGCTCGCGGTCCCCCAGACGGTCCAGGTGCTCGACTGAGATCAGAAGGACGGCGGGCTGCCTCCCCCAACCGCCGCGCACCCCGATCGGACGCGTGCCTCCCCGGGTGACGGTGACCTGCGGCATGGCGCAGCCGGCTCGAGGGCAGAGCTCGGCCAGGATGGTCTGGACCCGCCACTGCGCTGCGGCGCCCGGATCCACGCCTCGAAACCGGCCCGACGTGCACAGCAGGACGGCCGCGAACTGGAGGTTGAGGATCGCGGCGATCGGGCCCAGGGCCGGCTCCCCGTTGAACGCCAGGGCCGCCGACCACCCCGCGATGCACACGCACACCGCCGGCACGAGGACGACCGTCGCCCGCGAGGGTGCGCCGCTCCGCAGCCGGGTGGGTGGCGGGGGCGGGGGGTGCGCGTTTGGGGGCGGGTAGGGAGACGGGTACGGGGGCGGGCGGGGAGACGGGTACGGGGGCGGGTGGGGAGACGGGTACGGGTACGCGTACGGGTACGGAGGCGGCGCCGGTGCCGGTGCCGGCGGGGGCGTGCCGGCCGGTGCCGGTCCGCCTGCCGCGGGGTCGCCGGCCTCGGGCGCCTGCCATTCCGGGCCTCCGCCGATCACCCGGCGAAGTCTACCCAGGGATGGCGGTGGGTCCATGGCGGGAAGGACACGAATTCACGGGCCAGCCCGAACCCTCGGCAGCCATTCCTCCGACATGGTACATTGGTACCATGATCACAGTCGAGCGGGTGCAGACGGGCGTCCGGATGGAGCGCCGGCTGCTCAAGGTTCTCAAGGGCCTGGCCGAGTACCTGGACATCTCCCTGGGGGACCTGCTCGAGGGCATCGTGCTCCACGCCTTCGAGCAGAAGCTCCCCTTCGACGACTCGAAGCTGGTGGTCATCAACCGGCTGAAGGAGGTGTACGGGCTGGATCTCACCGCAGCCGACAGCCATCACCTGACCAGCCCCGACGAGGAGGTGCGGGGTGACCGCCTGTGAGCACGTGCGCGTGACCAGCAGCATCCCGGTGTCCCTTCCCCCCGATGAGGCCTTCACCCTCTTCACGGCGAGCGGTGAGCGCTCCTGGGTGGACGGCTGGGATCCGCAGTTCCCGAGCCAGCCCGCGGACGAGACCGAGCCCGGCACGGTGTTCACAACCGCCCACGGCCCGCACGGGACGACGTGGGTGGTGGTGCGCCGCGAGGGCCGTCGCCTGGTCGCCTACAGCAGCGTGACCCCCGGCGAACGTGCCGCCTTCATCACCGTCAGCCTGGAGCCGTCCGCGGCGGGGACGACGGCGACGGTCCGCTACGAGATCACCGCGCTGGTGCCCGAGGCGAACCCCGCGGTCCGGGAGTTCGGTGCCCACTACGTCGAGTACCTGGACGGCTGGCGGGACCGCATCGCCCGCCGCGGCGTGCCGGCGCTGGGCAACCGTCACCCCTGATGGGGAGCCCGGGGTCGATAATCGGTGCATGGCGTCCGATCGGGCCGGGTGGGGCGCTGCCCGGGGGCGGTCCCCCCAGGGGCTGGGCGCCGCCGCCCTGCTCCGGCACTCGCTCCTCTGGGCGTCCCGCCGGCACGGGGTGCAGCGGGTCGTCTCCGGCTCTCCGTTCACCCGCCGCCTGGTCCGCCGGTTCGTCGCCGGGGAGGACCTGGCCGACGCGGTCGCGGTGGCCCGGCGGCTGGCCGCTCAGCGGCTCTCGGTCACCGTCGACCATCTTGGGGAGGACACCCGGGATGCGGGCGACGCGCGGGCGGCGGTCGCGGTTCACCGCACGCTGATCGCCCGGCTCGCGTCCGAGGGGCTGGCGTCGCGTGCGGAGCTGTCGCTCAAGCTCTCCGCGCTCGGCCAGCACCTGGACGAGGAGCTGGCCTCCGCGAACGCGGGGGAGGTCTGCTGGGCGGCGGCGGAGGCGGGCATCCCGATCACCCTCGACATGGAGGATCACACGACCACCGACTCCACCCTGCGCATCGGCGGCCGGCTGCGCGCCGAGCACCCCGCGACCGGCCTGGTGATCCAGGCGTCGCTGCGCCGTTCCGAGGACGACTGCCGGGCGCTCGCCCATCCGGGTTCCCGGGTTCGCCTCTGCAAGGGCGCCTACCAGGAGTCGGCGGCCCTGGCCTGGCAGCGGCGCAATGACGTCCGCCTCGCCTACCTCCGCTGCCTGCGGATCCTGCTCGAGGGGGGCGCACTCCCCCTGATCGCGACCCACGACCCGCCTCTGATCGAGGCCTGCCACCGGCTCATGGCCGCCACCGGCCACGCCGGCGTCCCCCACGAGCACCAGATGCTCTTCGGCATCCGCGGCGACGAGCAGGCCCGGCTGGCCGCCGCCGGGGAGGAGGTCCGGGTCTACGTCCCCTTCGGTGAACGGTGGTACCCGTACCTGATGCGGCGGATGGCGGAGCGCCCGGCCAATCTCGGCCTGGTGCTGCGCGCGCTGACCAGCCGCGGGTAGCGGCGCCGCCTCGCGGCCCGGGGGACTTTCGCCCGGGATCACCGCGCGGGGCGCGTTCCCTTCGACACGTAGTCGAAGAAGCGCTCGGCCGTCCCGCCCGAGGTCCACTCCGCGCGCAGCCGCGTCCGGCGCTCCTCCCTGCGCAGGGCCGACAGCAGGTCGCGGTTGAGGTCGCGGGCGCTGTCGCCGGCGAGCTCGGCCTCGATGTGGAAACCGTCCGCCGTCTCGGTGACGCCGGCGGGGAAGAGCTGGGCGACCAGCGGGCGGACGCGGTCCGGGTCGTCGGTGCTGACGTCGGCCAGCAGCTGGAAGGTCGGCATGACCCCGGAGGGTACGCGCGTCAGGTGGTCGTCGCGATGCCGATGAGGAGGACGACGAAGGCGGCGGAGGTGCCGGTGATCATCGGGCCCCTGTGCGCCCCGCCACCTGAGCGAGGGCGACGATCGAGAGCGCAACGACCGCGAAGAGGGGCGGGCCGATCGAGCCCATACCGAGGAAACCGAGGGCCAGCCCGCCGCCCGCGGTGAAACCGCAGATCAGCGTCCGGGCGGTGGTGCCTCGGACGAGCGCCCCGATCAATCCGAGCACCGCCAGCAGGACGAGGAACCCGCCCACGAAGAAGACCCGGCTGCCGGCTGGCCTCCCCTCCAGGCCGAGGGGGCCCGTCTGCTGGGCGAGGAGGAAGGCGTAGAGGCCCAGGTCCGCGACCGCGACGGCGGCGATCCCGAGGCCGGCCCGGGTGACCCACCTCCCCCGGCGCCGTGGGAGCGGGAGGATCACCATGACCTCCAGCCTGCGCTCCGGTTCTCCGGCCCACCACCGGCCAGCTTCTGGCAGGGTCCGGGGACAGGCGGCGCTCGACCCCACCGCCCATGCCTCAGTCGCCGCGGACCTCCGCCGCGCGTGGTGGCCGGCCCCGGCGGGGGAGGGAGCCCGCGGTGGACGGCAGCCGTCCCGCCGCCTCCAGCCCCCGCCGGAGCATGAACTCGATCTGGGCATTGCTGCTGCGCAGCTCGTCGCCCGCCCAGCGGGCGATCGCGTCGTAGACGGCGGGGTCCAGCCTCAGCAGGATGCTCTTGCGTTCGGGCACCGGCTCCGCTCCCAACCGCCTGCAGCCGCGCTGCCTTCCCGCGCTCCTCTCACTGGTAGAGCGTGCCGGCGTTGACGATGGGCTGGGTGTTCTGCTCGCTGCAGAGGACCACTAGCAGGTTGGACACCATCGCGGCCTTGCGCTCCTGGTCCAGCTCCACGATCTCGCGCTCCTCGAGCCGCGCCAGGGCCAGCTCCACCATGCCGACGGCGCCTTCCACGATCGTCCTGCGGGCGGCCACCACCGCGCTCGCCTGCTGCCGGCGCAGCATCGCCTGGGCTATCTCAGGGGCGAAGGAGAGGCGCGTCAGCCGCGACTCGACGATCTTGACCCCCGCCGACGACACCCTCTCCGCGATCTCGGCGGTGAGCTCGGAGGTGATCTCCGTGGCGTTCACACGCAGGGAGAGCTGGCCGTCCTCGTGAGCGTCGTACGGGTGGGTGCTGGCCACGTGCCGGACCGCAGTCTCGGTCTGGATGTCGACGAAGCGGGCAAAGTCGTCGACCTCGTACAGGGCCTGCGCCGTGTCCTCCACCTGCCAGACCACCACGGCGGCGATCTCGATCGGGTTGCCGTCGGCGTCGTTGACCTTGGCCACCTGGGTCTCGTAGTTGCGGATACGGGTGGAGACCTTGCGCCGCTCGGTGAAGGGGTTGACCCAGCAGAGGCCGGGCTTGCGGATCGTGTCGACGTACCGGCCGAACAGCTGGACCACCCGCGCCTCCCCCGGGACAACCTGGGTCAGGCCGCGAAAGGCGATGTAATCCGCGAGGGTGACGAGGATGGCGGCGCCGATCAGGATGCCGCCGATGAGCCCGCCGCCCGAGCGGTTGGCCAGGATCGAGCCGAGCACGTACATGCCGATGTCGACCAGCGCCACCACGATGATCAGGGTCAGCGCCCAGGGACCCGAGGCAGCCTGCTTGACCCGCTCTGTCATGATCGCCCGCGCCCCGGCCGGGACAGCGGTGGGGGTTGGGTCGCCTGTCATGGTGTCTCCTCCTCGGATGGCGTGAGCTCGGGTGGGCTCCCGGCGGCTGGTTTTGATACTATCATAGTGATATCAGATTTCACAAGGAGGCGCTGCTCGTGACCGGCCGGGTGCTGGAGATCGACCAGGTGTCCAAGCGCTACGGGAGCGTCCTGGCGCTCCAGGAGCTGAGCTTCGAGGTCCGGGCGGGCGAGCTCTTCGGCTTCGTCGGGCCCAATGGCGCCGGCAAGACCACCACCATGCGCATCGTTCTCGGCGTGCTCGCCGCCGATGCCGGGGCGGTGCGCTGGGGAGGGGAGCCGATCACCTTCGCCACCCGACGGCGGATCGGCTACATGCCCGAGGAGCGCGGCCTCTACCCGAGCATGGGGGTGACCGAGCAGCTCGTTTACCTCGCCGAGCTTCACGGGATGCGCGCTCGCGACGCACGCGCCGCCTCGGCCCGCTGGCTGGAGCGGCTCGGGCTCGCCGATCGCGGCGGCGAGCAGCTGCAGAAGCTCAGCCAGGGCAACCAGCAGCGGGTCCAGCTGGCCGCCGCGCTGCTCTTCTCGCCCGACGTGCTGATCCTCGACGAGCCCTTCTCGGGGCTCGACCCGGTGGCCGTCGACGTGATGAGCGCGGTGCTCCGGGAGCAGGCGGACGCCGGCATCTCGGTGCTCTTCTCCAGCCACCAGCTCGAGCTGGTCGAGCAGCTGTGCGACCGGGTCGGCATCATCCGCGCCGGCCGGATGCTGGCTGCCGGTTCCGTGGAGGAGCTGCGCAGCGGGTCGGCTCCCCGGTACTGGGTGGATGCCCCGGGGGCGGCCGCCGGATGGGCGGAGGAGGTGCTTGGTGCGACCGTGGTGCGGGTGGACGGCTCGCGAACGCTGGTCGAGCTCCCGACCTCCATCGGCGACCAGGCCCTGCTTCAGGCGGCGCTCGCCACCGGTCCGGTCCGCGAGTTTCGCCGCGACACGCCATCGCTCAGCGAGCTCTTCCGCAGCGTCATCACCGAGGAGCCCGCGGCATGAGCAGCGCCACCCCCGAACGCGCCGTGCTCAGCCCGCGCCGCGCCGTCTACCTGATCGCCCGCCGCGAGTTCATGACCAGGATCCGCGGCAAGGTCTTCATCATCGGGACGATCGTCGCCGTCGCACTGCTCGCCCTGTACGCCGTGCTCCAGCTGGCAGTCATCGACAGGATCAATACGACGACGACCTTCAAGGTCGGCTTCTCGGGTCCGGCCACGGCGCTGGCCCAGCCGCTCGAGTCGGCGTCGCCGTCGCTCGGGTTCAAGGTGCACGTGAGCGACATCGCGACCGAGGCGCAGGGCCGGTCGGATGTCCGCGCCGGCAGCATCGACGCCCTCGTGGAGGGCACGCCCGGCGCTCCCCAGGTGGTGGTCAAGACCGGGATCGACCCCACCCTGCAGGCCGCCCTGGTCGCGCTTGCCAAACAGGAGGTGCTCTCCAATGACCTGAGCGCGGCGGGGCTCAGCCCGGCCGCCGTCGAGAGCCAGGTGAACGCCGCGTCGATCCGCCTCGACATCCTGCAGCCCGCCACGGCCGCCGAGCTGCAGGGGCCGATCATCGGCTTCGTCATGGCCTTCGCCCTCTACGTCTTCATCGGCATCTACGGGGGCGTGATCGGGCAGGGGGTGGTCGCCGAGAAGGCGAGCCGGGTGGTGGAGATCCTGCTCTCCACAGTGAGGCCGGGCCAGCTCCTGCTCGGCAAGGTGATCGGCATCGGCCTGGTCGGGCTGATCCAGCTCGGCATCATCGCCCTCTGCGGGCTGCTCCTCACCGTGCCCACCGGCGTGCTCGCCCTGCCCGGCGCGGCGATCGGGGCCGTCCTGATCGGGGTGATGTGGTTCGTGCTCGGATTCATCCTCTACGCGCTGATGCTCGCCGCCACGGCGTCGCTGGTCTCCCGGGTCGAGGAGGTGAGCAGCGCGACCGTGCCGGTCACGATGCTGCTGGTCGTCACCTGGCTGCTCGCCTACGTGGTGGCCATCCCGGCCATCGACGCGGTGACCGGCGGTGGCACGGCGCCGCACGGGCTGGCCACGCTCACCACCATCCTCTCGCTCATCCCGCCGTTCACCCCGGTGCTGATGTCGATCCGGATGGCGGCGGGCGAGGTGCCGCTCTGGGAGGGGCTGCTCGCCGTGGCCCTGGTGCTGGCCAGCATCATCGGGGTCACCTGGCTGGGCGCCCGCATCTACGCCAACTCGATCCTCCGCTTCGGCGCCCGGATCAGGATCCTCGAAGCGCTGCGGCGCTCGCCGTGAGGGTCCCCCCGGCCGTGGCGGAGGGCAGCGATGCGCGGGGCACCCCGGGGGACGCGTCAGAGGATAATCGCCGCGCCGTGACGACCCCACCCGACGCGTGGACCTTCCGCGTCGACGACCTCGTCAAACGATTCGGCACCCTCGCCGCCAACGACGGCATCACGCTCCGCGTCGAGCCCGGCGAGGTGTACGGACTCCTCGGCCCCAACGGCGCCGGCAAGTCGACCCTGGTGAAGCAGACCATCGGCCTGCTCAAGCCGACCTCGGGCAGCATCACCCTCGGCGAGCACGACCTGGTGGCCGACCCCGACGCCGCCCGCCAGCTCTGCTCGTACCTGCCCCAGGCGCAGATGCCGATCGAGGCCTTCCGGGTTCACGAGGCGATCGAGCTGGCGGGGCGGATCCGGGGCGCCGACATGACCCGGGTCCGGCGCCGGACGGCCGAGCTCATCGACGGTCTCGAGCTCGGCGAATGGCGGAACACCCTCGGCACCCGCCTCTCCGGCGGCGTCAAGCGCCTGGTCGGCTTCTGCATGGCGACGGTGTCCCCCGGCCACCTGGTCATCCTCGACGAGCCGACTAATGACGTCGATCCATTGCGCCGCCGGCTGCTCTGGGACGAGATCCGCGGCCTGGGCGCCCAGGGCTGCAGCGTGCTGCTGGTGACCCACAACGTCCTGGAGGCCGAGAAGGCGGTCGACCGCCTCGCTCTGATCGCCAGCGGCCGCCTGGTGGCGGAGGGGACCCCCTCGTCGATGAAGGCCGCCGACCGGAACCAGATGCGCCTGCAGGTGATGCTCGCTCCGGGAGCGGAGACGCCGGACCCTCCCGCGTGGTCGGGCTCCGCGGTTCGGGTCGGCAACAACCTGGTGACCACGATCGCCGAGGCCGACGCGTCATCCGGGATCGCCTGGGCGGCGGGGCTCATCGACGCCGGCGTCGCCGAGGAGTACGCGCTCGGCGCCACCAGCCTGGAGGACGCGTACATCCGGCTGACCTCCGACATCCCGACCGACGGACTCCATGGCGAGCCTTGACGCCACCACCCTGACCACGCCGTTCGGCGGAGTCGAGAGGGGGATCGGACGCTGGGGCCGCGACTACGTCTCCATGCTGCACTGGCATCTCGCCAGCCTGCGCATCTGGCTGATGACGATCGCGGTCGTCCAGGTGCTCTCCGGCGTCGGGTTCGTGCTCGGCATCTCACTCTTCTTCAGCCACATCCCGGTGAGCGCTGCGCTCTTCGTGACCACCGGCGTCCCGGTCATCAACCTGCTCATCGTCGGGCTGATCCTCGGGCCCCAGCTGGTGGCGCAACAGCGGACCGCCGGCAGCTACGAGTACCTGCGCACCTTGCCGATCAGCCGGTCGGTCACCGCCGCCGCCTGGTACACGGTGTGTCTGTTCACCGGGCTGCCGGCCATGGTCGTGTCCCTGCTGGTGGGGCAGCTCCGCTACGACCTGCCGCTGCACATCTCGCCGATGATCGTCCCCGCGGTCCTGCTCACCTCCCTCGCCGGGACCATGCTCGGCTACGCCCTCGCCCACGCGATCTCGGCACCGATGGTCACCCAGCTGGTCAGCCAGCTGCTGATCTTCATCATCTTCGGGTTCGTGCCGATCCTCTACCCGATCACCCAGATGCCGGCCTGGCTCGCCGATCTCAACTGGTGGTTTCCATTCCGCCACATGGCGGTGGTCGTGCGCGCGGCCCTGACGACCTCCCCGGACGCGGCGGTGCCCACCGCCTACGCCGTGATCGGGGTGTGGACCGTGGTCGCCGCGGGGCTGGCGGGCTGGGCGCTGGGGCGGCGGCCGTGACCGCCGCCGTCGCCGAAGCGGGGCGCCGGGAGGACCTCCTCCCGCCCGGCCACGATCTGCGGTCGGGGCCGCCCTACTGGGTGGGGAGCCTGCGCGCCATGCTCCGCTACGACTGGGGCGGGATGCGCCAGTGGGTCGGGATGATGGTGGTGATCCAGGCCATGATGGGCGCGGGCATGGTTCTGATGTACGGGTTCTTCTACCCGCAGATCACCGTGGCGAGAGCGCTGTACATCGCCACCGGTGCCCCCACCCTGGCGCTGATCCCGCTCGGCTTCGTCATGGTCCCCAACCTGGTCATGCAGGAGAAGCTGCGGGGGACGTTCGACTACGTCTGGTCGCTGCCGGTGCCGCGGAGCGCCCATGCGGTCTCCACCTTCAGCCTCTTCACGGTGCTGGCGCTGCCGGGCACGGTGCTGGCGCTGCTGGTCGCCACCTGGCGGTACGGCATCCACCTCTCGCTCTCACCGCTCCTGATCCCCGCGGTGCTGCTCTGCGCCCTGATGGCGGTCACCGTCGGGTACGCGCTGGCGCTGGCCATCGCCAACCCGCTGGTGACCAACGTCATCGTCAACGCGCTGATCTTCGTGGTGCTGCTCTTCTCTCCGATCGTCTACCCGGCGTCGCAACTCCCCGGATGGCTGTACGACGTCCACCGGGTGCTGCCCTTCGAGAGCATGGCGGTGGTGATGCGGGCCGGGCTCACCACCGGGCTCGCGACGGACGTCGGGCTGTCGTTCCTGGTGCTGGGCGCCTGGACCGTCGCCGGGTGCGCGGTCACGGCGTGGGTGGTGGGCCGCCGCCGCTGAGCTCGCGGTCAGGCCGGATCGGACGCCGGCGCTTCCGCCCAGAGCACGACGTCGACGGCCGGCTGCCCGGTGTCCACCCCGTGGCTGCGCTCACGCCGCTCCAGGAGCACGGTCCTGAGGCCGGGGAGCGCGCCGGCCAGCGCGTCCTCCGTGTAGAGCCGCTCGGGGTCGGGCGGTCCCGTCTTGCCGAGGGAGTCCAGGTGGTGACCGACCAGGAAGAGGTGCCCGCCGGGGCGGACGGCCCCGGCCGCGGCCCGCAACAGAATGGTGCGCAGCGCGGGCGCCGGATGGATGTTGGCGATCACGACGAGGTCGAAGCTCTGTCCGCGGTCGAGGAAGTCCCTGATGTCGGAGAGGGTGGGGGAGACGCTCAGCCCCTCGGCGGCCGCCGTAGCGCGCAGCCGGTCGAGCGCGACCGACGACGCATCGACGGCGGTGACCTCCCATCCCTGCCGGGCGAGCCAGAGGCTGTTGCGCCCCTCGCCGGCACCGAGGTCCGCGGCGCGCCCGGGCGTGAGCGGGGTGACCAGCTCGACCAGCGCGGTGTCGGGCTCGCTCGAGAAGAGTCGCTCGACGGCCGCGTACCGCTGGTCCCAGCTCTCGGGGCGCTCCATCCCCGCATCCTGCGCCGGGCGGGATCCGGCATCACCCTCCACGGTCAGTCGCTCACGCAGCTGCCGTCGCTGACCGGTGCGGAGTGCCCCTGGGCCGCCTGGATGTCGCCGCTGATGTCGGAGGTCGCCAGGGCGTACCCCTCGTCCGCGATGGTCGTGCTCATGGCGAAGGTGACGCCGATCACCTGGCCGTTCAGGTTGACCAGCGGCCCTCCGGAGTCCCCGGGGATCACGGCGGCGGAGACGATCACCGTCTCCCGCGTGACGTAGCCGTTGAAGTAGATGTTCAGGGAGGAGGCGTCCTCGGTGCCCCGGACCGCCGCCGCCACCGTGGCCTCGGGCCCGCCGTCGGGGTACCCGATCACCGCCCCCTGGGTGCCCGCGGCCGGGTTGGCGGTGGCGATCGGGAGGGGGGTCATGTCCAACCCGGGGACGTAGAGGATGGCGACGTCGATGTTGGGGTCAAAGAGCACCACCCGGGCGGTGCGGACCGCTCCGTCGGGAGTGTCCACCTGCTGGAGGTACGAGCCGGCGACGACGTGGGCGTTGGTCAGCATCAGGTCGTCGCCCACCGGCCAGGCGGAGCCGGCCACCGCGCCCCCCGGACCGCCGCAGCCGTATGCGATCACCCGCGAGACGTCGGCCTCAGCGGCGCGGACGCCGGCGGTGTCGGTGCTGGCGGGCAGCGGCTCGAGGGGCAGGTCGGGCATGAGGCTGGTGAAGGGATTGGGCAACTCGTCGTTCTGCAGGAACTCCTGGACCTTGGCGAGGAAGGCGGGGGGCTCCGGGGCGATGGTGAGCAGGGCCCGTTCGATCGCCGACCCGCTGATCTGGCCGCTGACCACGCTCAGGGAGCTGTTGGCGAAGGTGAAGCCCAGGAACCAGGCGATGAAGAGCACCCCGAGACAGCTGGTGACGCTGCCGGCCACCGAGTCCCAGGTCGCCAGGCGGGTCCTCAGGGTGAGGACACGGGCCCGGTACCCGAGTGTGCTGCCGATCCCCTCGATGACCAGGATCGACGCCAGGAAGATGCCGGCGGCGATCAGCGGCTGGTTCACGCTGCCCGGCTGGGGCGAGAAGAAGCGGGTCAACGGAGGAGCGACCAGCGCCCCGACCACCGCCCCGACGACCAGCCCGAGCATCGCCAGACCTCCCCAGGTGAGACCGCGGCGGTACCCGGAGAAGGAGATGCCGAGGATCAGGAGCAGGATGAGCGCGTCCAGGATGTCCATCCGGTCCGGGAGTCTGACGGGTGGGGACACGACCGCGGGTGCGGGCAGTTTGGACGGGGTTCGGCGGGCCTCTCTCCGGCCGGTGCGGGCCGCAGGGGCGATCCGATCGGGGCGGCGGCCGTCAGGCCCCTGTGGGTGGCCTATCCTCTAGGGCATCGGGGCGTGGCGCAGCCGGTAGCGCGCTTGCTTTGGGAGCATGAGGTCGTGGGTTCGAGTCCCGCCGCCCCGACCAGCTGGTCACCCAGTGGCCAGTCCTGAATTCGACTGGTGCACTTGCTTTGGTGGTGGCGGTGCCGAGTAGGGCCCCGGAAAGGCATCCCGAGGGCAGAGGCAAGTGCTGCTCCAGACGACGATCAACGAAGCAAGTGCTCTACGGTCTGGGTTGACCGCCCGATCCCACCAATGGTAGGATGACTGCCCTCGAGTTCGTCCCCACGACCGGCCCTGAAGAAGTCGGTAACCATCGATCCCGACGTTTTCGAGAGCTTGGGTTCCGATCGCCGCAGCAACCTCTCCGCCACCGTGAACGACAGCCTGGCGCTGGTCGCCGCCTTGGATGCTCAGCGCCAGCTCGTCCGAGAGTGGGAGGAGGAGCATGGTCCCTTCACCGAGGATGAGCTGAGGCCCTTCCTCGATGTGGTCCTCAGGGCCCAGCTTGAAACGACTCTGCGCGCTGTCTCCGAGGCTCTTCGCGACACCCTTTCCGTGGCCTGAGCGTGCCCGGTCCCGGACCGAGACGGCGACGCCCCGCCGGCATCGCCACGATGGCCACGGTCGACACGGGCTGGCTCGTCGCGGCGGAGCGCAACCCTGCCGCCGCCCGGCGTCACGTCGCCGCGCTGACCCGGGTCGGTCAGGTGCTGGTGGTCACCCCTCCCGTCATCGTGGAGGCGAGGCAGGGTGCCGGCGACACGGGCAAGCTCCTCGTGGCCTTGGCCCAGCTTCGCCGTGAGCCGATCCTCCCCGAGGATGGAGACCGCGCGGCCGAGCTGCTCCAGGAAGCAGGTCGCCAGGCATCAGACCCCGCGACGCGGGTACGGACGATCGGCGTCGTCGATGCTCTTGTCGCGGCAGTTTCGGAGCGTCTGGGCGGAATCGTCTACACCGGGGATCCCAAGCACATGACGTGGCTGCGCGACGCCGGAGCCCGCATCACGGTGGCGCCGGTCCCGTTCTGACCGGACGATCCGTTCACCGTGGCGCTGCAAGGGTCCGGGCTGACCCGAACGGAGTGCGACCTCACATCCCTGATCTTGTCCGAATGCCCTTCTCCTCCGGATCTCCTCATTGAGGCGCTCCTGGGAGTCGTTCGGCCAGATTTGCCCCAGGGGCCTTGGGGAAGGCGGCGAAGGCCCAGAGCTCCTCGGCCGCGGCGGTGAGCAGGGTAGCGGCGTAGGGGAAGCGCCCCTTCAGGCGCGCGACCCTCCCTGGAGCCGAGCTCGCGTCATCTCGGCGTCGGACAGGGCGCAGATCGAGCAAACGATCGTCGCCACGGCATCCTGAGCGCCTCGCGGGACGCGGCTCGGCAGGTTGCGGAGGAGGTGAGCGTGGCAGCACCGCCAGCTACCCCAGGACGCTGGCGACGGTGTCGGGGGGCCGGGGTGAGAGTCGGAGATCACCGCGTCCACCCCACTCAGCTTCCGCGCCCGCAGACCGCAGGTCTCGGCGATCGATACCTGCCCCTATGCCATCGCGAATACACACAAGCAGCAAAGATGGGACACTTGACAAACGCGATCGGTTCGCTCATGATCGCGACCACTTTATGAGTGCTCTGATCAGAAAAGGCATTGACTTGGAGCAATATCTGCCATGAGGGGCGATGAACGCCGTGAACTGATCCTGGCTGAGGTGCTGGCGAACAACGGTCATGTCACCGATCTCGCCACACGCTTCCGAGCTTCCCCGGCCACCATCCGTCGCGATCTGGAGCGGCTCAACGATGAGGGTCGAATCACGCGAACCTACGGCGGCGCTGTGGCCCGACCCCGCGCGATCGAGCTCTCGCTTCAGGAGAAGGAGTCGAGCCAACCGCGGGAGAAGGAGGCGATCGCAGACATCGCTGCAGGCCTCATCGACGACGGCGACGTCATCATCCTTGATGCGGGTACCACGCCGGGCCGCATCGCCCTCGCCCTTCGAGAACGCACTGGCATCACCGTGGTAACCAATGGGGTCAGCGCCATTAGCGCCCTCCGCGACGCCGACGGCATCGAGGTGATCGTCCTCGGCGGCACCCTGCGCCATCGCAGCCAAGCGGTCATCGGAAGTATCGCCGAGGAGACCGTGCGCCGGATCCGGGCCGACAAGGTCTTCCTCGGCGCCGACGGCGTCATTGCCGGCGAAGGACTGAACTCACCCACCGAGGCAGAGGCCCATTGGAAGAGTGTCATTGCCGAACAGGCGCACGAGGTCTTTGTCGTTGTCGACCACTCGAAACTAGGTGCGAGGCGCTTTGCCTACATCACCCCTATCGCTCGCGAGTACACGATCATCACTGATTGGGTGGCATCAACTGCCCTGATCCAAGACTTCGTGGATCTGGGTACTCGCGTAATACGCGCCGACGCGCCCACATGAGCGCGCAAGAGATGGGAGACGCAACCAGCTTAGAAGGAGTCGAAATGCCCGGTGTATCTGAACCATCGCTACCGGATCTCTCTCCAGGACCCTCTGTTGGTGAAACGTCAGGAGCCTTGGCTGGCATCACGGTCGAGTTCCACGGACTAGACGTCATCCCGAGCGAGGAGCGTACAAGAAGGCCTCGAAGTCTGTTCTGGCCCTGGTTCGGCTCTAGCATCAACGTTCTCGGCCTCAGTTTCGGCGCTTTCCTGCTGTCCTTCGGCATTTCCTTCTGGCAGGCTCTCGTCGTCGGAGTCATCGGCTGCATCGTTTCGTTCCTCGTAGTGGGATTGGTCGCCATCGCGAGCAAGCGGGCCTCTGCCCCGACCATGATCGTCAGTCGAACCATCTTCGGTATCAACGGAAACAGGCTCGTCTCTTTCCTCTCTTGGATGCTCGCGGTCGGATGGGAGACGATCCTGACCACCTTGGCCGTGCTGGCGACCTACACAATCCTGGCTCGTGCCGGCCTGCGGGGGGCAACTGCCACCGAGCTGATAGCATTGGTGCTGGTCGCCGGGTGCATAGTAATGGCTGGCGTCTATGGCTATAAAATCGTCATGCGTTTGGAACTTCTCATCAGCGTGATTACAGGGGTGCTCACTGTCGTCTTCATTGCCCTCGCGTTCGGTCACATCAACTTCCAGACGCTGGTCGCAATGAAGGCGGGCTCGACGCCTGAGACCATCGGTGCCTTCTGCTTCATTCTAGTTGGGTTCGGCTTTGGTTTCGCCCCCATCGCCGGAGATTACGCTCGGTACATACCGCGAAAGGCGAGCGGGGCAGCCGTCACATTCTGGACCACAGCTGGCGCTGCGGCGCCCGGGGGCATTATGCTCATATTCGGTCTCCTGCTCGCAGGCTCGTCAGCAAACCTCAGCAACGCTATCGAGGCGAACCCCGTTGGCGCACTTGCCGCTATCCTGCCCGTCTGGTTCATGGTCCCCTTCTTGGTGGTGGCGGTGACCGGCTTGATCTCTGTGGCCACGCTTGAGATCTACTCCTCGGGGCTCGCCCTGCTGGTCGTAGGCCTACCTGTGAAGCGGCCGGTGGCCGCGCTAATCGACGGACTGGTGATGATCGTGGGGTGCATCTTCATCGTTTTCGTGGCGCAGAGCTTCATCGGGCCTTTTGAAGCGTTCCTGACGACCGTCGGTGTACCCGTCGCGGTTTGGTGCGGCATCTTCTTGGCGGACATTCTCATGCGGCACAAGGACTATGTGGAAGCCGATTACTACTCTGCCCAGGGACGCTACGGGAATGTCAACTGGGCACCCGTGCTGTTGCTGGTGGTTGGCACGGCGGTGGGTTGGGGGCTGATCACAAACAGTGCCGAGGGCTTCCTAAGTTGGCAGGGTTACTTCCTTGGGCCGTTCGGGCTTGGCGGAGTGAATGGCGCGTGGGCGTACTCTGATCTCGGTGTCGCGGTGGGCCTGATCATCGGCTTCGTGGGGTACTTGATCGTTGGCCTGCGCGCGGTGCGCCGGCAAGAATCAGTCCCCATCCAGCCGGCGGCGAGCGCCGCATTGGCTTCTTCCTTGGCTCGCGCGAGCGCCTCCAGCGGAAGGGCGTCATGAGGGCAGCTCGGCTCTACGGTCCGGGAGACATACGCGTCGAGGACGTACCCGATCCAGTTCCGGCGCCCGGCTGGGTAGTCGTCCGCGTGGAGGCGTGCGGTGTCTGCCCCAGCGATACCCGGGCGTATAGCGGAAGCAGGCCCGCCGGTGCCCCGTGGACTCCCGGCCACGAGGTCGCTGGCGTGGTCGCAGCCGTGGCCGACGGCTCCAGCGCTCCGTCACGGGGGGCGAGGGTGGTCGCCGACTGGCGGTCGGTCTGCGGGCTCTGCTTCTACTGTCAGCAGGGAGACGCTAATTTCTGCGAGAGGCGGCGGGACTTCGCGATCGCTGGATTCGCCCAGCTCACCCTGGTCCCCGAAGAGGTACTGCATCCTCTCCGCGATGAGCTCAGCTTCACTACGGCGTCGTTCTGCGAGCCTCTGGCCTGTGTGCTCAACGCTCACCGGTCCCTCCCAATACCCCTCGGCAGCGACGTCGTGGTGGTCGGGGCAGGACCCATTGGGCTGCTACACCTCCAAGTCGCCACGCACCGGGGCGCACGGGTGATCGTCACCGATGTCCTCCCCGAGCGACTTGACGTCGCCCGCCCTCTCGGAGCTGCTGCGACTATCGACGCCTCGGACTGTGACGCGGTTGCCGCGATCAAGGATCTGACCGGAGGCCGGGGAGCAAAGGCTGTCGTCGTGACCGTGGGATCGGCCGCGGTCGCCGAAACCGCCATGCGCATGGCCTGCAGGGGAGGGACAGTCAGCCTCTTCGCCGGGATTCACCCGCCGACGACCATTGACCTGGATCCCAACCTCGTCCACTACAACCAGGTGTCCCTCACCGGCAGCCACGACTACAATCCTGGCGATTTCGCCACTGCCCTGCGTCTCCTGGATGGCGGGGTCGTGTCGGTGGATACGCTCGTGACCGGCCACTACCTGCTCGCCGATATCAAGGCCGCCTATGAGGCGACCAACAGTCACCAAGGGCTCAAGTCGATCGTCCACCCGAACGGCCTGAGCCGGACCGAGGAGTCCGCATGAACACGGGAAGCACGGCACCCACCGCCATCGATGTCGAGTGGCAGAAGCGGCGCATGCATCACATCTTCGCGACCGACGGACGGGCCGTCATTGTGGCGATGGACCACGGCATTAAGGGCGTAGTCCCGGGCCTGATCGACGTCAGGACCGCGGTGCGCGCCGTGGTCTCTGGCGGAGCCGACGCGGTGATGACGACTCTGGGAATGGGCCGTGCGGTCAGCGCGACACTGGGCCGGACGGGATGGATCATGACCCTGGACAGCGAGCGATCAGTGGCGGGCTACGGGGTGGAGGCGGCGATCCGCCAGGGAGCGGACGCCGCCGAGCTCAAGGTCTTCCCGGGCAGCAACGACGACGAGAAGCTGGGCGAGTTGCGCGAGCTGGCCGCTCAGGCCCACGCGGTGGGCCTACCGCTGATGGCCGAGGCGATCCCGGTTTCGTTCACAGACACGGCGGCCCACACCGTCGAGAACTTCGCGACGGCGTCGCGCATTTGCGCTGAAGCCGGCGCCGACTTCGTCAAGGTACCCTTTGCTGGGACCGTCGACCGGTACCGGACGGTCATCGAGGCATGCTTCGTCCCAGTGCTGGTGCTCGGCGGCTCACTACAGACTGACCCCGTCTCGGCCCTGGAACTCGCGGCGGATGCTATGGCGAGCGGCGCTCGGGGCGTGGTGTTCGGACGGAACGTCTTTCAGGCACCAGACCCAGAACGCATGGTCGCGGCGCTGTGCGAGGTGGTCCACGGCGGCGCTGCAGTCTCCCAGGCCCGGCGACTGATCGAGCACTGAAAGGAGACACAGCGTGAGCACAGCGGCTGGGACCCGTACCATGAGGGCGGCAATCTTTTACGGGGAGAAGGACATCCGTGTCGAGGACCGACCCGCTCCCGAGCCGTTGCCGGAAGAGGTCCTCGTCAGAGTGAGGGCTGCCGGCATCTGTGGCAGTGACCTCCTCGGCTACAACGGCATCGGCCCGTGGCAGCCTCCCAAAGGTGTGGGGATCGAGGAGGGCCACGAGTTGGCCGGTGAGATCGTCCAGCTAGGAAGCTCTGTCACTGGGCTGGCAATCGGACAGCGCGTGGCAGTGCAACCTGAACATCTCATCGCCTGCGGGTCGTGCCAGGAGTGTCGGAGCGGCCTGCCCCACCTGTGCAGGCAGCTTGGCCTCCTACACGGACAACCCCAGTGGAGCCATGGGTTCTCGGAGTACGACACCTGCGTCGCCTCCAACGTGTGGCCGATGCCCGACGGTATGTCCTTCGAGAGCGCTGCGATCGCGGACTGCTACGGCGTCGCTCTCCACGCCGTCCACCGTGCAGGCTCCCTGGACGGCCAGACCGTGGCGGTGATCGGCTGCGGGACTATCGGCCTCTGTATCGGGCAGACGGCACGCGCCGTGGGCGCCGGGCGGGTGGTCCTCATCGGCGACCAGGCCAACGCGGTGGAGACGGCGGCGAACTCCGGGGCCGCCGACGAGGTCGTTCTCGTCCCACGTGATGACCCTGCCGCGGTCCTCGACCGCTTGACTGCGGGCATGGGTCCGGCCGTGGTCTTCGAGGCGGTCGGCCGGGCGGGATCGACACTCGAACAGGCCCTACAATGGATAGCGCCGGGGGGACGTGTCTGCGTCGCCGGAACCTTCACGGAGAGCCCGCGATTCTCACCCGATGTCGCCTACACGAAGGAGGTTTCGGTCCTCTGGTCGAACAGCTATGGGCTCGACGGCGCCGTTTCCGAGTACCAGCAGACGCTTGAGCTGATGTCGTCCGGTCGCATCCAGTCCGAAGCGCTGATCACCCACCGATTCCCTCTGGAGCAGATCACCGAGGCGTTCGCTCTAGCCAATGACAAGCTGACGACTCACGCCATCAAAGTGGTGATCAACTCATGACCGGAGAGGCGCAAACAGGACACCCGACTGGATCCCTCCCCATGCAGGCGGCCGTGCAGAGGTCGATTCCCGGGACGCCAGAGGTCGTCGAGGTCAGCATCGACCAACCGGGTCCGCGGGAGGTGCTCATCAAGACCGTCGCCGCCGGTCTCTGCCGGAGCGACCTCAGCTTCATCAGAGGGCTGCTGCCCAGCTATGCGGAGACGCCGTTCGTGGCGGGACATGAGGGTGCCGGCATCGTCCTCGCGACCGGTTCTGGTGTGACCAGCGTCGCGCCCGGCGACTTGGTGGTGGCGGCGCTGAGCGCCTTCTGCGGGCACTGCAAGTACTGCTTGACCGGTCACGCCAACATCTGCTTTGCCCCGGAGACGGTGAGAGCAGCCACTGACAGGCCGCGGCTGAGCTTCGAGGGCAAGGCGGCCGCCCAGTGCTGGAACGTCTCTGCCTTCGCTGAGATGATGCTGGTGCACGAGTCGCAGGCGGTGCGGATCCCCGCGGACGTGCCCGGAGAGGTGGCCCCGATCCTGGGCTGCGCGGTTGTCACCGGCATGGGCGCGGCGCTCCGCACCGCCCAGGTGCGCACCGGCGAGACGGTGGCGGTCTTCGGCTGCGGCGGCGTGGGGATCAACGCGATCCAGGGGTCGCGGATCGCTGGAGCCCGCCGGATCATCGCTGTCGATCGGCTCCCCGCCAAGCTCGAGCTGGCGCGGGCCTTCGGTGCCACCGATGGAGTGGTGGCCGGTCCCGACACCGCGGCCTCGGTGATCGAGCTGAGCGGAGGCGGTGTTGACCAGGCAATCGAGGTAATCGGGACGACGGAGACCTGCCAGCAGGCGATCGCGTCGACCCGCCGCGGAGGCACCGTCACCATCGTCGGAATGATCCCCGAGAGTGAACGCGTGAGCATCTCGGAGTTTGATCTGACGGCGGAGAAGCATATCCAGGGTTGCGACATGGGCTCGAACCTGCCCCCACTCGACATCCCCTTCTACTGCGAGCTGTATCGCCAGGGCCGCCTCAAGCTGGATGAGCAGATCTCGCGGACCCTCCGGCTGGACCAGCTCATGGAGGGGTTCGAGGCCCTGGACTCGGGCGAGGTGACCCGCACCGTGGTGGTGTTTGACTGATGGACGACGAGCGGATCATCGCCATCGACCAGGGGACGACCTCCATCAAGGTCATCGCCTTTGACTTGCTTGGGCACCCGGTCGCTGCTACAAGCGCGGTTACCCCCATTCACCTTGCCGGGCAGGACACCATGGAAGCCCACCCGCGGGAGTGGTGGCGTCAGGCGGTTCGGTGCCTCCGGCGAATCTTGGACGATCCCCGCGTACCGGCGGGCAGCGTCCGCAGTCTCAGCGTGTGTGGCTTGATGCACACCCTAGTGCCCTTGGATGGACGCTGCCGACCGATGGGACCGCTGCCGCTCTGGGCCGACCAGCGATGGGAAGCTGAGGTCTTGCCTGCCGTCCTGGAAACGGCGAACCACGAGGCCGAGCCGAGCAGCCGATCATGCCTCGGCCGCCTCGGCTGGCTGCTCCAAGCCCGCCCAGACATCCGGGAACGGACGCGCCTACTTCTGCCCGTCAAGGACTTCCTGCGCCAGATGCTCACCGGCGTCGCGGCCACCGACATTCACGAGGCGGAGGGGACGGGCCTGACTGTGCCAGGAGGCCACGAGTGGTCGACGGAGACGCTGGACCGGCTGGGCCTCGCCCCAAGGATGCTCCCGCCCATTCTGAGTCCATCCAGCCTCGTTGGATCGGTGTCGGAGCTGGCTGCCGAGATCACTGGCCTCAGAGCGGGGACCCCGGTCGTGGTCGGCACCACCGACTGGCACGCGGCCCTATTGGGGTCGTGCGCCGCGCTGCCCGGGAGGGCATCCCTCTACCTCGGGACGGCGGGCGTGGTCGGAGGCTATTCCTCTCGGGACGACTTGGACCGCCTCGACGCGGCGAAGTGCCTGGGCGCGGTCAGCTCGACGGGCTCCGCCGTGCAGTGGCTGGCGAGGCTCCTCTTCGGAAGGGGAAGTGGTCGTGACGGGAGAGCCGTGGGAGCGGCGGCGCGCTTGGCCGCCGAGAGCACGCTGGGGGCGCGCGGGCTGATCTTCCTGCCCCACCTCTTTGGCGAGCGCGGTGGCGAAGTGCGACCGTCCGCCACCGGCACCCTCGCCGGCCTGCGGCTCACCCACGGGCGCGATGACATGGCCCGCGCCGTACTCGAGGGCACCGCGATGTGGCTCCACTCAGTAACCGCGCAGTCGATGGCGCCTGAGGCCATTGAGTCGATCATCGTCTCGGGCGGCGGCGCCCGCGAGCCGCTGAACAGCGTCATCGCCGCTGCCCTCTACAGGAGGCCGGTGCTCATCCCCGAGGTTGTCGAAGCCGGCGCCTTGGGCACCGCGTTGCTCGCCGCGGTCGGCACGGGGCTCGTTCACGGATGTGCGGACACGGCGACGGCCTGGGTGCGCGTTAAGACAATCGTGGATCCGGACCCGGACTTGGCGGAAGCGTACGCCGAACTTTACGAGCGGTTCCTTCGGACCGAGGCTGTCCTACGGACACTTGAGACGCCGCTTGAGCGCGGCCCCCTCCACGGTCCCTCCCCGGCCGGCCTCTGAGGCGGCTCTGCGTGACACCGCCAGTCAAAGGAAGGTGCTCGATGGCCAGCGGGGCGGTCAGGGCGGTGGATGCAGAGATCTACTACGAGGTTCACGCTGGGGGACCACGTCGCGTTCGCGACATCGGCGCCCGGGACGCGCATCGGGAGGTCGCGCACGCGGGTGGCTAGCGCCGGCGCCCGACAGCGTAGTTGCAGGCGGCCTTACCACCCGAGTGCCTCATTGCTTCTGGAGTCTCGCCTGACCATGAAAGCAAATGCCGGCCATGGCACGAATGGTGAAGCAAGTGGCCCAAGCGAATTCAAGAAGGCCTATGCGAACGATGAAAGTCGAACGCACTTGCTTTGGGAGCATGAGGTCGCCAGTTCGAGTCTGGCCGCCCCGACCAGCCGGTCAGCCAACGGTCAGATTTGAATTCGCCGGGTGCACTTGCTTTGGTGTCCGTGGCCACGTCAGACTCCCCATCTGTGGCCACGAAATTCCCCACTGACGGCCACGACGTAGCCGGCGGCTGAGGGGCGCCGGGTCCAGCCCGAGCGCGGTGGGGAGGAGCCTCGAG